>Ga0335397_10003435_pt1 | contig 21195 bp, 20 predicted proteins | sample MAT04_FD_205740 | JGI IMG/M metagenome (GOLD analysis project Ga0335397, IMG submission 205740) | Freshwater microbial communities from Lake Fryxell liftoff mats and glacier meltwater in Antarctica - MAT-04 (spades assembly) (version 2) ... | reverse complement strand
GGGTGTCCAGGTCGGCGTCCACGAGAACCTCCGGTTCGACGTTGGGTAAGCACGCCGATCCTGGGCACCCTTCACCGACTTCTCAGCGCAACACGCCGCCCGAGCCCTTGGAATCGATCATCTAGGCCGGGACGTCGACCGTGATCTCGGCGACACCGACGGGGAAGAACTCGCTGAGCGCATCGGTGCCGAAGACCATGTTGAGGGCGTCGGCGGCGGTCTGGGTCAGGCTCACCGTGGTGCCCTCCAGGACGGCGGTGCCCTCCTGCTCGCCGTCGGCCAGCGGGTTCAGCGTGCTGCCGTCGAGGAAGAACAGGTCGGCCGACTCGGCGAAGACCTCGTCGTCGACGGTGACCTTGCCGGTGAGGACGCTGGCCTCCGGGTCGACGACGAAGTCCTCCAGCTTGACGACGGCGCCGTTGGCCCCGGTCAGCTGCAGACCCGAGTCGTCGTGCTCGATCAGGCCCTGGACGTAGGGCGTGACGCCCGAGGCCGGGTCGTAGTAGGTCACGTTGCCACCGGTGATCGGGAACGCGATCTCGGCGCCTTCCAGGGTGGCGCCGCCGAGCGTGGCGGGCGTGAGCTGGAGGGCGGTCAGGCCCTCGAGGAAGCTCGGGTCGAGGGTGAGGGCGGTCTGCTCGCCGGTGAGGGCGTCGATCTGGGCGACGGGCGCCGCCGCGGCGGGCCCCTCCTCCAGGCCGACGCTCTCGTCGTTGCTGCCGCAAGCCGCGAGGCCGAGGGTCAGGGCCAGGCCGAGGGACAGGACGGCCGACTGCTTCTTGAGGGAACGCATGAGGGTGGGGCTCCTTTCCGGGTGCGGGGAGCTCCCGCACATCTGGGGTGGCACTGCCTCAGTCTTCGCCAGCTGAAGCCGAGTGGTTCGGTGAGTCCGTCGTGACTGGCGACACACTGGTCTGAAACGCACTGGCAGTCCGTGGTGGCGAACCTCTGCGACGCTGCGAGCGAACGTCCTGCACGACCCCGGCCCGTGACCTCGGCCCGCCCCCGTACGGACGGATCCGCATGACCACCTCGCACGCCTCGACCCCCGGCCCTGTCCGGTCCGGTCCTGGCGGGCCCTTCGACCCCCGCACCTGGCGCAGCCCCCTGCGCGGGCCGTGGCTCACCTCGGTCCTGGCGCTCGTCCTGCTCGTGGGCCTGCCCGTCCTGATCGTGACGGGGATGCTGTCCTACGCCGCGTACGACCCGGGGCTCGGCGGCAGCAACGAGCAGACGCCGGCGCGGGGCCTGCTCGGGTTCTTCCTGTTCACCTGGCCGACGTCGCCGTCCTGGCTCTACCGGGTCAACCAGGGCACCCACGTGCTGCTGGGTCTGGCGCTGATCCCCGTCGTCCTGGCCAAGCTGTGGTCGGTCGCGCCGAAGCTGTTCGCCTGGCCGCCGGTCGCCTCGCCGGCCAAGGCGCTCGAGCGGCTTTCGATCCTGATGCTGGTCGGCAGCACCCTGTTCCTCATCGTCACCGGCGTGATGAACATCCAGTACGACTACGCCTGGGGCTTCTCGTTCTACACCGGCCACTTCTACGCCGCGTGGGTGTTCGTCGCCGCCTTCGGCGCGCACGTGGCTCTGAAGCTACCGACCGTGGTCCGGTCGCTGCGCAGCCGCTCCTTCGCGGCCGAGATGGCCGTGTCGACCCGCGACACGGAGCCGGAGCCGCCAGACCCGCACGGCCTGGTGGCCATCGACCCGGCGGAGCCGACGATGTCCAGGCGCGGGGCGCTCGCGGTCGTGGGGGGATCGTCCCTGACCCTGTTCGCGCTGTCGATCGGGCAGAGCGTGGACCCGCTGCGCCCGACGGCGCTGCTGTCGCCGCGCGGCCAGTCCTACGGCGACGGACCGAACGACTTCCAGGTCAACACGACGTTCTCGGAGATCGGCGTCGAGGAGTCCGAGCTGGGGGCCGCCTGGCGGCTGCGGCTGCTCGGACCGGACGGGACCGTCGAGCTGCGGCGCGAGGAGCTGCTCGCCATGGCCATGATCACCGAGGAGCTCCCGATCGCCTGCGTCGAGGGCTGGTCGACCTCGCAGCTCTGGACCGGAGTGCGGCTGCGCGAGCTGGCCGCCCTGGTCGGTGGCGCGGACGCGGACAGCGTCTTCGTGGAGTCGCTGCAGCGCGGCGGGGTGTTCTCGACCACGACGCTGAGCGACCGGCAGCTGCGCGCGGACAAGACCCTGCTCGCCCTCAAGGTCAACGGCGTGGACCTGTCGCTCGACCACGGGTTCCCCGCCCGGATGATCATCCCGGCCGCCCCGGGGGTCCGGAACACCAAGTGGGTGTCCGTCCTGGACTTCCGGAGCCCGGTGTGACGGAGCCGGGTGTGACGGAGCCGCAGGTCGCCACGAGCCGGTTCGTCCGGCTGTACGGCGAGCGCCCGCGCCACCTGGTAGTCCTGCTCGCGTGCTTCGCCCTCACGGCCTACACCGTCCTGCGCCTGGCCGACGACCCGGCGCTGACCCGGATCGTCGTGTGGTTCGTCGGCTGCGCGGTCGTCTGGGACCTGGTCCTGGCACCCGCCTTCGCCCTGGCGGACCGGGCGCTGCGACCGCTGGGTCGCTCCCGGCGCTCCTGGCCCGGCGGCGTGAGCCCCCTCAACCACGTCCGCGTCCCCGGACTGCTGTCGGCACTGCTGCTGCTGGTGTGGGCGCCGCTCGTCCTGCAGCGGTCCGAGGACGTCTATCGGAGCACGTCGGGGCTCGGCCAGGACGTCTTCCTCGGCCGCTGGCTGCTGGTCTCGGCCGTGCTGTTCGGGGTGTCGGGCGTGCTGTACGCCGTCGCGGTCGTCCGCCGTTCCCGCCGCGGCTGAACCCAGGCCGTGCAGGACCCCGACTTTCTCCGTCCACAGGCCGTGCACACAGGTGTGGGCAGGTGGCATGCGTGATCCGCGTCGGAGGTCTGGGCTCATCCACAGGCCTGTCCACGGCGGTGCACAGGGACAGGCCGTGTTTCCCCCACCCCGTCCACACTCACGTCCACAGGAGGTCTCGTCGACACGCCGACGTTGTCGGAGGGTCGCGGTAGACCGTGTGTGGTGACAGACAGGCGGTTTGTCACGAAGGGAGTGCAGTCGGTGTCGGAGCGTGTCGTGGAGTTGCCCTCGCAGTCAGGGCGATCCTCGGAGTTCGAGCGCACCCCGCCGCAGGACATCCCGGCCGAGCAGTCGGTGCTCGGTGGCATGCTGCTGAGCAAGGACGCCATCGCCGACGTGGTCGAGGTCGTGCGGGCGACCGACTTCTACCGACCCGCCCACCAGACGATCTTCGACGTCGTCGTCGACCTCTACGGCAAGGGCGAGCCGGCCGACCCGATCACCGTGTCGGCCGAGCTGGCGCGGCTGGGGGAGATCGGCCGGGTCGGCGGCGCGCCGTACCTGCACACCCTACTGACCAGCGTGCCCACCGCGGCCAACGCCGGCTTCTACGCCCGGATCGTCGCCGAGCAGGCGATCCTGAGACGCCTGGTCGAGGCCGGCACCCGCATCGTCCAGCTCGGCTACGGCGCGTCCGGCGCCGGCGGCGTCGACGACGTCGTCGACCGGGCCCAGCAGTCGATCTACGACGTGACCGAGCGCCGCAGCAGCGAGGACTACACGCTGCTCGAGCAGCTGATGCAGCCGACCATGGACGAGCTCGAGGCGATCGGCAGCCGCGGCGGGTCCATGTCCGGCGTGCCCACCGGCTTCGCCGACCTCGACGGGCTGACCAACGGGCTGCACCCTGGCCAGTTCATCGTCATCGCCGGCCGTCCCGGCCTCGGGAAGGCGCTCGCGCTCGACACACCGCTGCCGACGCCGACCGGCTGGACGACCATGGGCGAGGTCGCTGTCGGTGACCTCCTGCTCGACGCCGACGGCCAGCCGAGCACGATCACCGGCGTGACCGAGGTGATGACCGGGCGGCCCTGCTTCGAGGTCGTCTTCTCCGACGGCACTCGCGTGGTCGCCGACGCCGAGCACGAGTGGCTGACCCACACCCGGGCCTCGCGGCGGGGCAGGGGCGGTGTTCCGGTGATCCGGACGACGGCGCAGATCGCTGCCACGGTGCGCTGCGCCACGTCAGACCGCCGGGCCAACCACTCGGTCGCCAACGCCGCACCGCTGCAGCTGCCCGAGGCCGTCCTTCCGCTCCCGCCGTACGCCCTGGGGGCGTGGCTCGGAGACGGGCACAGCGCCGGAGCGCGCATCACCACCGCCGACCCCGAGCTGGTCATGCACCTCGAGGCCGAGGGGCTCGTCATGGCAGCCCAGTCGGGGGACCTGCTCTTCGGAATGGCTCAGCCGGTTGCTGCTGTCGCCGCACGGGACTGCGTCAGCTGCGGGGCGACCTTCGTGCCGGCGACGTCCCCGGTCCGCACTTGCGGGCGCAGCTGCGGCGGACGTGCTCGTCTCGTCAGTGGTCCGGTCCCGTCGCCGACCTGCACCGACTGCGGCCAGCCGTCGAACGGGCTGAACCGGTGCCGCGTCTGCGACGACCACCATGGCTCGGTGCACGCACTCCTGCGTCTAGCCGGGGTGCTCGGCGACAAGCACATCCCCTTGCTCTACCTGCGTTCCTCGGAGGCCCAACGACGAGCCCTGCTCGCTGGCCTCATGGACACCGACGGCTCCGTCACAACCACGGGGAACCTCCAGTTCGCGGTCACCTCCGAGCGGCTGGCACGCGACGTCCACGAGCTCGTGCTCAGCCTGGGCTACCGCTGCACCATGACCACCAAGCGAGTCCACGGCCGTGCTCCGGCGTCTTCAACCTGCTTCTCGCTCAACTGGACCACTGACGACCGGGTCTTCCGCCTGGAGCGCAAGCACCTGGCTCACAAGGAAAGGACGCGCACGACGGCGACGCGGACCGGCCAGCGGTGGATCACCGAGGTGTGTGTCGTGGACAGCGTCCCGGTGCGCTGCGTCGAGGTGGACAACCCCGCCCACCTCTACCTGGCCACTCGGTCGATGATCCCGACCCACAACTCGACCATGGGCCTGGACATCGCCCGCTCGGCCACGGTCAAGCACGGCATGCCGGCGGCGATCTTCTCACTCGAGATGAGCAAGACCGAGATCACGATGCGCCTGCTGTCCGCCGAGGCGCGGGTCCCGCTGCACCACATGCGGTCCGGCACCATGACCGACGACGACTGGGGTCGGCTGGCCCGCCGCATGGGCGAGGTCGCCGAGGCGCCGCTCTACATCGACGACTCGCCGAACCTGACGATGATGGAGATCCGCGCCAAGGCGCGGCGGCTGCGCCAGCGCAACGGCCTCAAGCTGATCGTCATCGACTACCTGCAGCTGATGAGTGGCAACAAGAAGGCCGAGAGTCGCCAGCAGGAGGTCTCGGAGCTCTCGCGCTCGCTCAAGCTGCTGGCCAAGGAGCTCGAGATCCCGGTCATCGCGATGAGCCAGCTCAACCGTGGCGCCGAGCAGCGCACCGACAAGAAGCCGCAGATCTCCGATCTCCGCGAGTCGGGCTGCCTGCCGGGGTCCACCAAGGTGCTGCGCGCCGACACCGGCGCCGAGATCACCCTCGGGGAGCTGTACGCCGCAGGCGCCACCGACGTCCCGGTCTGGAGCCTGGACGACTCCCTGCGCTACGTCCGACGCCACCTCACCCACGTCTTCTCGACCGGCCGACGCGAGGTCTTCCGGCTGCGGCTCGCCTCCGGAAAGCAGGTCACCGCGACCGCCAACCACCCGTTCCTGACCCACGGGGGCTGGCGCGCGCTGGGCGACCTGACGATCGGCAGCCGCCTGGCCGTTCCCCGCCACGTCCCGGCGCCGGAGCTCGAGACGACCTGGTTCGACGACCAGGTCGTCGAGCACGCCCGCCGCACCGCCGCGGACGGCCATCAGAGCCGGGCGGGCGCCACGGCGGTCAGCCACCTGCCGAAGCGGCAGATCCGGATGTTCCTCCGCCGGCTGTGGCAGGACGCCGGCGTCTCGGGTGGGCTCGTGCCGGTGCTGCGGGCCGAGCCCGGCCTGCTCGACGACGTGAGCCGGCTGCTGCTGCGCTTCGGCATCAGCGAGCAGCGCTCTGCAGACGGCTCGGTCGTGGCCATCATCGAGCCCGAGGACCGGCGCCGCTTCCTCGCCGAGATCGCCGTCGCCACGTGGGAGGAGAGCTTCTTCCGTCCGATGGCCCTCGGGGCCGGCATGGCGCCGATGCCCGCGGTCTGGCAGCAGGTCGGCCGCACCCTGCAGGACCGGACCCTGGTCGCCGCCGGCGCGCTCAGCGGCGTGGCGACCGCCCTTGGCGAGGCCGACCTGGTCCTCGAGGCGACCAACGACGTGCTGTGGGACGAGGTCGTGTCCGTCGAGCCGCTCGGCGAGCAGGACGTCTTCGACGCAACCGTCGTCGGCACGCACAACTTCATCGCCGACGGGATCGCCGTCCACAACTCGATCGAGCAGGACGCCGACATGGTCATCCTGCTGCACCGCGAGGACGCCTACGAGAAGGAGAGCCCGCGCGCCGGCGAGGCCGACTTCATCGTCGCCAAGCACCGCAACGGGCCGACCGCGACGATCACCGTCGCGTTCCAGGGGCACTACTCGCGCTTCGTCGACATGAACCCGGGCTGACGACCGCCGTCCTCCGCCTCTTCCGCGCAGGACGTGCCCCCGGTGTTCATCTGTCGGGTGCCCCTGCGTCCCCTGGGTGGGTCATACAGGACCTATGACCTCAACCGCTCCTCTCACCCGCAGGACCCTGCTCAAGGGCGGTGGGGTAGCCGCCGCAGCGCTGGCCCTCGGACCGCTGTCCGCGCAGGCCGCGGCCGCCGTCGCGGCGGCCGCCCACGACGGGGTGTTCGGCTTCGGTGTGGCCAGCGGGGACCCGACCGCGACCGAGGTGCTGCTCTGGACCCGCGTGACGCCGATCCCGACGGCGCTGCCCGGGAGCGGTCTGGGCCGGCCCACGAACGTGCACTGGGAGGTGTCGGCGAACCCGGACTTCCGCTCGGTGCTTCGCCGGGGCAAGCTGCGCAGCGACCCCACGTCGGACCACACCATCAAGGTGGTGGTGAGCGACCTGGCGCCCTACACCCGCTACTACTACCGCTTTCGGGCCCTCGGGCAGACCTCACCAGTCGGGCGCACCCAGACCTCGCCCGACGAGGCGGGGGTGCTGCACGCCCTCCGCCTCGCTTTCGTGTCCTGCAGCAACTACACCGGTGGCTACTTCACCGCCTACCGGGGCCTGGCCGCGCGCGACGACCTCGACCTGGTGCTCCACCTCGGGGACTACGTCTACGAGTACGGCAACGCGGAGGACCGCTACGGCCCGGCGGGGCTGGCCGGCCTGCGCGACCACCAGCCGACGACCGAGATGGTGAGCCTTCAGGACTACCGCCTGCGGCATGCCCTGTACAAGAGCGACCCGGACCTGCAGGTCGCCCACCGCCGGCACCCCTGGGTCGTCATCTTCGATGACCACGAGATCACCAACGACGCCTACGACACCGGCGCGGAGAATCACGAGCAGCAGGACGACCCCGATACCTCCTACACCGGTCCCGGGCAGGCGCCCGGTGTGCGCGCCGAGGGCAAGTTCCTCCGCCGGCGGGCTGATGCGTTCCGCGCCTACCTGGAGTGGATGCCGATCCGGGAGCCCGCCAGCTACCAGCCCGAGCCACACACCGGGACGCAGTTCTTCCGGCGCTTCCGCTTCGGCGACCTCGCCGAGCTGTCGGTGGTCGAGACCCGCCAGAACCGCAGCCAGCAGGTGCCGACCACGGCCGGGGGGCTCCCCAACCCGGCGCTGGCGGCCACCGACCGTCAGCTGCCCGAGCGCGAGCAGCTGGCGTGGCTCACCGGTGCCCTGGCCGGCCCCGGCCCGGCCTGGCACCTGATCGGCAACCAGACCGTCTTCACCCGCGTGTTCAGCGTCCCTCGGGCCGGCGTCGTGCCGGGCCAGGTGTTCAACGCCGACCAGTGGGACGGCTACCAGGCCGACCAGCGCACCCTGCTGGCTGCTATGGGCGCCTCTGGGCAGAGCGATCCGGTGGTCCTCACGGGCGACATCCACTCCTCGTGGGCCAACGACCTGCCGACCGACTACGACCGCTACCGCGTGGACCGGAGCTCCTCCGTCGGGGTCGAGTTCGTCTGCCCGTCGGTCACCAGCGACGGCTTCAAGGAGGTGCTCGGCGGGAGCGCCGCCGCCGCGCAGGGCGCCACCTCGGCGTTCCAGACGGCGAACCCCTGGATCCGTTACCTGGAGGGCATCGGCCACGGCTTCGCGGTGATCGACGTGACCCCCGAACGGGTGCAGACCGACTTCTTCTTCATCCGCAGCAACGGCGACAAGGGCCTGGTCGTCGACCCCCGGCTCGATCAGCACGCCGTCGTCGGGTACGAGACGTCGTATGAGTCGGTGAAGGGCAGCCGGCAGGTGACCGGTCCGGTCCCGCCGCTCGGAGCGCGCTCCGACCAGCCGCGTGTCGCGCGCAAGCCCGACAAGGGTCGGTAATGACCACGATCGACCGGCGCCGCTTCCTGGTCGGCGCGGCAGAAGCGGTGGCGCCGAGCTGATCTCCTGGACTGGACCGGAGACTGACCGCGCGGCCGGGATCACCCAGATCCGCCAGCTGGCCAAGGTCCAGTCCGGCGTGCTGAGCGTCCATGACCCGGCGGAGTTCCGGTTGGGTGCACGGACAGGCGACGTGCTGCGCTACGCGCGGGCCGGCTTCCGCTTCTCCGACACTACGCAGGTCTCCAACCCCCTGCCTGGCAACCACGGCCACCCGGCGACACTGCCGATCCCGTTCTTCGTCGGCGGTGGGTCACCCCTGGTGTCGCCGGGCCGGACGTCGTCGTCGGCCGCGCGCACGATCGACGTGGCCCCGACGATCGGGTCCCTGTTCGGGCTGGCGGCGCCTCCCGGCGGCTACGACGGCACGGCACGAACCGAGGCCTTCACGACCAGGCCGGCCAAGCGCCCCGGCTGATCCCCTGCACCCGATCGCGGCCGTGCAGCCCACGACTCGGCCGCCGCCCGCCGGATCCCCGCTGAACGGCTGGCGGTGCGGCGAAGCCTTCGGTCGCGCTCCGAGCACGACACGCCCGCCGTCGACGAACGACAGAGGCTGAGAACTGTCCTGGCTTGGCCTGTCGAGACCCGATCGGGGGGACTCTCGTGCGCGGGACGTGCGCGTCAGCGCCGGCACCCGAACGGCCTCAGCGCGACCTGCCGGCCGCTCGTCGCCCCGGCCGTCCCGGCCGATCGAGTCGCCGACCCACTGGGGCTCCTCGTCGTCGAGTAGCCGAAGCAAGGACCTTCCGTGACTCGCGTGGGACAGTCGACAGACCCCTCCTCAGGGACGGGATGCACGGCTCGGGGCAGGACCGGCGCCGCCGGAGGCCCCGTCGGTCCGGGAGTGCGCCATGAGCAAGGACAAGGGCGGCCGCGCCGCCAAGAAGCCCAAGGCGGAGAAGAACATCAAGACCAGCGGGCAGACCCCCGCGGCAGGCAGCGGCGCCGTGAGCGCGAGCGCGGCCAAGGGCAAGAAGTAGGGCCGGAGCTCACGACCGGCGCACCCCGTGTCCCCGTGTCCCGGGGTGCGCCGAGGGGCAGGGCCTAGGGCATGACGACGCAGCGCACGGGTCCGGGCTTCGGCATCGACGTCGGCGGGAGCGGGATCAAGGGCGCGCCGGTCGACCTGGAGCGCGGCGAGTTCGCGGCCGAGCGGGTGCGCATCGCGACACCGCAGCCGGCCACGCCCGAGGCCGTGTGCGACGTCATCGCGCAGGTGCTCGACGAGGCCGGCGCGCCGGACGGCGCCTTCGGGCTGACCCTGCCCGCCGTCGTGACGCACGGAGTGGTCCGCACGGCGGCCAACATCGACGACGCGTGGATCGGCAAGGACGTCGTGGCCCTCGTCGAGCAGCGCACGGGCCGCCGGCCGGTCGTGGTCAACGACGCCGATGCGGCCGGCGTCGCCGAGGCGCGGTACGGCGCGGCGCGCGACGTGCCCGGCACGGTGCTCGTGCTCACCCTCGGCACCGGCATCGGCAGCGCGCTGATCGTCGACGGCCGGCTCGTGCCCAACACCGAGCTGGGTCACGTCGAGCTCGACGGCCACGTGGCCGAGCACCGGGCGTCCGACGCGGCGCGCGAGCGGGAGGACCTGGCCTGGGAGGAGTGGGCGGCGCGGGTCCAGCGCTACCTGCGCCACGTCGACCGGCTGATCTGGCCCGATCTCGTCGTGGTCGGCGGCGGCGTCAGCAAGAAGGCGGACAGGTGGCTGCCCCTGATCGATGTCCGAGCCCCCGTACGGCCGGCGGAGTTCCGCAACGACGCCGGCATCGTGGGGGCCGCGCTCCTGGCCGCGTCCGGGCCGGGCTCCCCTGGCAGCTGACCGCTGCTCGCCGTGCGCCCTCGTCCCCGTCATGCGACGCTGTGCCCGCCAGGGGTCCCTGCTCCGGCCCGGCGTCGACAGGGCACGCCAGCTTCCCGGGCGCCCGCCTCGAGGAGGTCGCGTGAAGCCCACGCCGTACGGCCTGGTCAACGCCGCAGAGCAGGTCAGGGCAGCGGACAAGCACAAGCTCGTCGTGCTCAGCCGCGAGCTCGAGCGCGCGGCCCTCAGCGACCCGCCGCCCCTGGTGGTCGCGACGCTGCAGGACCACCGGTACGTCACCCCGCGCACGCGCGAGATCTACCGCCGGCTCGCGCAGGCGGGCACGCACGTCACGCTGCACGCTCGCGGCCTGCACGGCTGGCTGGACCCGGGGGTGCACGGCATCGACCTGACCGAGGACGACCCGCTGGTCCACGAGTGGGTCGTCGTGGTGCCTTCGCGGACCCGGCCGGCCGTCCTCGCGGCGACCGATCTGGACGGGACGTCCCTCGACGACGACGCGCGCAGCTTCTCCTACGCCGTGTCGTACGACCCGCAGCTCGTCGCCGCCTGCGCGGCCCTGCTGACCTGACGCCTGCTGACGTCAGGACAACCAGACGAACGCCCCCGCGGCCAGGAACGCGATCGCCCACACGCGGTCCAGGTTGATCCACCCGCTGCGCAGGATCCTCAGCCCGACCACCTCGTAGACGGCGACGGCGATGACCGCGCTCGTCGCCAGCATCGCCAGCGCGTGCACCGTGGCCGCCGACAGGGCCGTGAGGACCGTCCCGGACAGCGCGGTCTCGAGCGTCTCGTGGGCGTGCGCCCCGTCGATGAGGACCGGACCGAGCATCAGGCCCGCGCCGGTGAAGGTCGACATCAGGAACGACCACCAGGCCAGCTCCCAGCGGCTGAGCCGCATCCCGACCCACTTGAAGTGCCGCTTGCGCAGTAGCAGGAAACCCCCGAAGCCCATCAGGGTCACGGCGAGGACGCCGACGGCGACCGCACGGGTCACCGTCGAGGAGAAGACTGCGAGCGCGATCGCCACCGGAGCGACCGACAGCTCGTGGCCGAGCGCGATCGGGGGCAGGGCCCGCAGCAGCGCGCCCCGGTTCCGCTCCTGCAGGCCGTACGACACGGCGAACAGCCAGCCCATGCCCGGGTTCACGCCGTGGAAGACGCCGAGCAGCACGACGGCGATCCAGGCGGAGCCGGAAAGCCCGCTGTCCGCGCCGTGCGCCAGGACGTCGGTCACGCCGGGCGGCTCACGGGAAGCAGTAGGAGTCGCTCGACGCGTCGCCGCCCTGCAGCCGCGTCTGGTGCACCCGGTTGCCCCGGAAGTCCTCGCCGTGAGGGAAGAAGCCGGTGTCCAGCGTCATCCCGCCGCCCTCCACGTCGACATCAGCCTTGATCATCCAGGCGCCGACCCCGGCGGGGAAGAACTGGTCGTCCCACGCGCCGTAGAGCGAGTTGGTCCAGTAGACGCGCTTGCCGTCCCGGCTCACCTCGACCATCTGCGGTGCGCCCCGCAGCGGGACGTCCGGCTGGGACGGGTGCGCCGCCCGGGAGACGATGCCGCCCACGCGCAGCGATCCCGTCTCGACCGGGTGGAACGGGTCGCTCACGTCGTACTGCTTGGCCTCGCCGGTACCGAAGCAGCTGACGTAGAGGTACTTGTCGTCGACCGACAGGTCGATGTCGGTGACGAGCGGCGGCACGGCGCCGAACGGCTTCAGGACGTCGGGGAGGCCGTCCGGGTCGGCCGGCTCGGCCGGGATCGTGATCACCTTGGTCGCCTCGAAGCGGTCGCCCTCGCGGTGCCACAGCCAGATCGAGGCGGACAGGTCCTCGGTGCTGACGACGACGCCGACGAAGCCGTACTGCTTGGTCGGGTCGTGCGCCGGCCGCAGCTCCAGCGCCATCTGGTGCTGCGCCCCGAGGTCGATCTCCTGGAGGTGCTTGCCGGTGCGCATGTCGAAGAAGTGGATGCTGTGGCCGTACTTCTGCCCGAGCAGCAGCTCCCCGACGATCCCGTTCTCGATCATCGACGGGGTGCCCCACTCGCTGGTGACGACGATGTCGTGGTTGATGTGCCACCAGAAGTCGTAGGCGAGGTACTGCGGACCACGGTCCTTCTCCCACTGCCCGATCACCTCGAAGGTGTCGTGGTCGAGCAGCGCGATCCCGCCGGGGCCCTCGTCGCTGAAGGCCGCGCCAAGGTTGGTGACGTAGATGCCCTCGGGACCGCAGTGCGTGGTGTGCGGGCGGCTGTAGCCGGTCTTGCGCTGGTACTCGTCCGGCTCGATGATCTTGGCGATCTTCGGGTTGAGCGGGTCGTCCTTGACATCGACGAAGTGGATGCGGCTGGAGCGCAGTCCCATCATCAGCAGGTAGCGGCGCTCGACGTGCGGGTGCGCGTTGTTCGGGCACAGCGCCGAGCTGCACGCGTTCCAGCCGTGGTGGTGCAGCTCGTCGCCGAGGTTCGGCATCTCGCACCAGCCGACGACCTGGCCGTAGCGGGGCGAGGCCGCGTCGACGTCGACGACCGCGAGGGCGTCCTTCTGCGGCTCGCCCTCGCCTCGCCAGAACGTCGCGACGTACGCGAGCTTCTCCGGCGCCGCCTCGGCGGCAAGGGCCGGAGAGGGGTAGAAGGTGGCATCGGGCTTCCAGCGGGTCTGGACCACGGTGCACTCCGCACGCTCGGGCGGTGACGGGCATCGTCGCCGCGGCTGTCTGGGAGCGCCACCCTCGACCCTGAGGCCCGCTGAGGCAAGCGGCCTACGCTCGGCGGGTGACCGACCCGGCGACCATCGATGACTACCTGGCCTCGCTCGACGACCGGCGGGTCGTGGTGGAGCAGGTCCGCGAGCTGGTGCAGCGCGCGGTGCCGGAGGGCTACGAGGAGGTTCTGGCGTTCGGGATGATCTCGTGGGTCGTCCCGCTGGAGCGCTTCCCGGACACCTACAACGGCCAGCCGCTGGGCTACGTCTCGCTGGCCGCGCAGAAGCGGCAATTCTCGCTCTACCTGATGGGGCTCTACAGCAGCGTGGAGAACGAGCTCGACTTCCGCGAGCGCTGGACAGCGAGCGGCCGCAAGCTCGACATGGGCAAGGCCTGCCTGCGCTTCCGCCGTCTCGAGGAACTCGACCTGGACCTGGTGGCGGAGGCGGTCTCCTCGACCGGTGTCGAGGACTACCTGGAGCTGTACGTCCGGGCGCGGTAGGGGGAACCACTCAGGCGCTCGGGCCCTGCAGGACCCAGGATCAGCCCGTGACGCAGACGCCGTACGGCCCGCCGGCCACCACCGAGCCGGCCTGGTGGGCCACCCCTCTCAAGGCGCTCACCGCGACCTGCCTGGTGCTGGCGGGCCTGGCCGCTGCGCCGGTCGCCGGGTTCATCAGCTTCATCGTCTACAGCGGCTGCTTCATCTCCTGCAGCGGCGGCAACCCGGTCGGCGGCCTGCTGCTCGGCGCCCTCGCCGTCTCCCTGGCGCTGGGCGGCATCGGGCTCGCGGTCCTCATGTGGCACCGGGCGCGCAGCTCCCGCGCTGTGGACGTCTGGGCCGCGCTCGTCCTGCCCGTCCCGGTGCTGCTCTTGCTCAGCCAGGTCCCGTTCGTCCTCACGAGCTGAACCCACCGCCCGGATCGAGCGCGTCGCGGGTGTCCCGGGTCAGCTCGACGAAGGCCGACGCGACCTCGGTGTCGGGCACCGCGTCCAGGCCGTTCCCCCGGCCTGCGAGATCGACCACATCCCGTCGCCGTCGAGGCATGAGCCGCCGAAGAGCAGGCATCATCGGGGGGTGGAGTTCGTGACCTGCCCGACCTGTGAGGACACCGAGCCGCTGGACCTCGTGCTGAGGCTCGGCCGCTGCGCCGTCTGCGACACCCCGGTGGCGGACTACGCGCACGCCGGCAGCATGCCGGTGGGCGACCGGCGCCGGGGCGCCGAGCTGTGGTTCTGGCTCGGCTGGCCGTCGCGCCGCCGGGATGCCGCCCGCACGTCCGGTCGTCGCCGGGGCGACGTGCGCGATCGCGACGTCTGAGGGTGCGCGTACCGCCAGCGCATGATCAAGCTGACTGTCCTCTACACGCCGCCGTCCGACGTCACGGCGTTCGACGAGCACTACCTCGCGGTCCACATGCCGTTCGCGAGCAAGATCCCGAACCTGCTCCGCGCGGAGACCTCCGTCTGCGTCGCGACCGCCGACGGCAGCCCGGTGCCCTTCCACCGCATCGCTGAGCTCTACTTCGAGTCCACCGACGCCCTGGGCGCAGGGATGGCCACCGACGAGGGAAAGGCCGCTGGTGCGGACGCGCAGGAGCTGGCAGCGCGGACGGGCTCCACGGTGTCGATGGTCATTGGTGTCCTGGACGAGTAGCCGGTCGACCGCGCCGGCTCAGCGGGCGAGGTCGATGCGCACGGTGAGGGCGGCCAGGGCCGTCGTGATCGGCACGGCTGCGACGAGGCCGATGCTGCCGACCAGCGCGCGCACGACCTCCTGGGCGACCACCTCGCTGGTCAGCACGTCTCCCAGAGCCGAGTCGGCCAGGCTGTAGACCACCAGTAGCGGGAGCGAGGCGCCGACGTAGGCCAGCACCAGCGTGTTGACCGTCGAGGCGATGTGGTCGCGGCCGATCCGGAGCCCGGAGCGGTAGAGCTCGCGGCTCGGTGTCGCCGGGTTCGCGAGGTGGAGCTCCCACACGGCCGACGACTGCGTCACGGTCATGTCGTCGAGCACGCCCAGCGACCCGATCACGATGCCGGCGAGCAGCAGGCCACGCAGGTCGATGCCGCCGACCGTGGCGCTGATGAGCCCGGTCTCGTCCGAGCCGAGCCCGGTGAGCGCCGTCGCGCGGACGAACGCCTCGGCCAGGCCGGCAGTCAGCGCGAGGCTCGCCAGGGTGCCGAGCACGGCGACGCTCGTCTGGACGGTGACGCCGTGGGCCACGTAGAGGACGACGAGCATGACCGCGGCGGACCCGACGAGCGCCACGAGCAGCGCGTCCTGGCCGGCGATCAGGCTGGGCAGGACGAACGTCGCCAGCACAGCGAGGCTGAGCCCCAGCCCGAACAGGGCCCGCACGCCGGTCCAGCGCCCCAGCCCGACGACGGCCACGGCGAAGATCGCGAGCAGCAGCAGGAGCGGAGAGCGCCGCTCCACGTCCGCGAAGGCGTACTGCTGGCCCGGCTCTCCGTCAGGGTCGTACGCGAGGCGGATCCCGCCGCGGTCCGGGAACGGCTCGAGGGGCGTCGACAGCACCTCCAGCACGACCGTCGTCCCCTCGTCGGGTCCGGACCGCAGCATGACCTCCGCCGTCACGCACTCTGCCGTGACGCCCTGGTCACCGGAGGCAGGCAGCTCGGGGACGGTCTGGCCCGGCGTCGCCGCTGACCGGCGGTCGTCGCACCGGATGACCTCCCGCATGACGAGCTCGCCGCGGACGAGCTCGGACTGCGGTCCGAGCCCGGCGGGGAAGCGCTGCGGTGGTCCGTCACCAGGCCGGAGCAGCACCAGGCCGGTGAGCGTGAGCAGCACGATGGGGACGAGGACCGCGGCGAGCAGCAGGTGCAGCCTGCGGCGGGCCTGCCCGGCTGGGGTCCCGGTGGCCGGGGCGGCCTGGTCGTCCGGACCGTGGCGGCCGTGGGCGTGGCTCATGGATCGACCGTGCCGGCTGGGCCGGAGCACGGAGCGGGCGGCATGGGGGACATCCAACACGTTTGGTGAGCACGTTCACCCGGTCGTGGCTCAAGTCGCCGGCCCCAGGGCTTCAGCGCGCCGCCGCTGCGTCCGATGGCGTACTTGGAGGGATCACACGGTGTGACTCTGCGTGAGCAATTGATTGCATTGCGTGGCATACTGCCGGAGAACAGGAAGGAGCCTCGTGACCTTTGGTGCACAGCCTTCGCGCCTGGCTCTCGTCCTCGCAACGGGCGGGCTCGTGGCCCTGTCGTCCGCCGCGACGGCTGTCCTGGTCGCGGGCACCGACCTGACCCCCGCGCCCCCGACAGCCGCGGCCCTGGGCCAGGTTCTCCCGCCGCCGAAGAACGTCGGTGACGTCCGGCTGGCGCCCCTCCCGGCTCCCCCGACCAGGGTCACGGTCGTGTCACCCGCCACCTCCCCCTTCGGTCAGGCCGGCGTCCCCGTCCGGCCGGGCCGCTTCACCCGTGCGCCGGAGGCCGAGTCACCGCCCGTGCCCGCTGTCCCCGCCGCCCCCGCCGCCCCCGCGTTGCCGGCCCCGAGCAGCCTCGCCCCCGACCAGGACCCCCTGGTGTTGTTGGGGGCGCCGGTCCAGCCGTCACCGCTGCCCTCGCCGCTGCCGTCGGAGGAGGCGCCGCTGCGGCCTCAGGCGACGACTGAGCCGGTGGCGGCTGAGCCGACGGCCAAGGCGCCGGACCGGCCCGCGCCCTCGCCGCGTCCGTCGCCACGTGCGGTGGACGAGTCCACCCGTGGCCACGGTGACGGCAAGAACGCCAAGCCCGAGCCCGTCACGCCGGCCGCCCCGCCGAAGCCCCCCGACCCGGCCAAGCCTGCTGAGCGGGCCAAGCCTCCCGCCCCGGCCAAGCCTGCTGCCCCGGCCAAGAACGCCAAGCCCGCCAAGCCGGCCAAGCCCGCCAAGCCCGCCAAGCCCGCCAAGCCCGCGGCGACGTCTCAGGCGCCCACGTCCGTCCCTCCGGCCTCGACGGGGCGACCGAGCGGGTCCGACGGCACGACGGGCAAGGGCCCTGCCGCCGACGGGGAGTCCGGCAAGGAGAAGTCCGGCAAGGAGAAGTCCGGCAAGGAGAAGTCAGGCAGCCGCGACGACGACCTTGGCGACTCGGGGAAGGACGGCTCCTCGAAGGCCTCCCGAGACCGCGGGGGCAGGTAGCGCCACCCTGCCCGACCCTGCTCGAGACGTGGGTCACACGCCCGGCCCAAGGATCTGCGACGATGTGCCCGTACGAACTGCACGTCCGCACCCGGCTGGTGCCGCTCGACCGCACACCCCGCGGCTCGGCGGCGCGAGCCCCGCCCCCCGCGGCCGACCCGGTGACCCCGGTGCCGGCACCGAGAGTCACGAGGAGACCCGTGTCCTTGACGGAGCTATCGCCCACCGCCCCACCCGAGCCCGCGAGTGCGGGGCCGACGAGCAGCACCTCCGGCGCGGAGCTGGTGCAGCTGCTCACCCCGGAGGGGGAGCGGGTCCACCACCCCGACTACGACGTCGACCTGACCGACGAGCAGTACCGCGAGCTCTACCGCGACCTCGTCCTGGTCCGGCGGATCGACGTGGAGGCCACCGCGCTGCAGCGCCAGGGCGAGCTCGGCATCTGGGCCGCGCTGCTCGGGCAGGAGGCCGCCCAGGTCGGTAGCGGTCGCGCCCTTCGTGAGAAGGACTTCGCGTTCCCGACCTACCGCGAGCACGGCGTCGCCTGGTGCAAGGGCGTCGACCCGCTCACGCTGCTGGGGCTGTTCCGCGGCGCGAGCAACGGCGGCTGGGACCCCCAGGAGAAGCGCTTCAACCTCTACACGATCGTCATCGGCAGCCAGACGCTGCACGCCACCGGCTACGCCATGGGCATCATCAAGGACGGGGCGGTCGGCCCGCAGGCCGACGGCAGCGACGGGGAGGCCGCCATCGCCTACTTCGGCGACGGCGCCAGCAGCCAGGGCGACGTCAACGAGGCTTTCGTTTGGGCCAGCGTCTACAACGCCCCGGTCGTGTTCTTCTGCCAGAACAACCAGTGGGGCATCTCGACCCCGACCGCCGCGCAGACCCGGATCCCGCTCTACCAGCGCGCTCTGGGCTTCGGCTTCCCGGGCGTCCGGGTCGACGGCAACGACGTGCTCGCGTCGTACGCCGTGACCCGTCATGCCCTGGACACCGCCCGGACCGGTGGCGGTCCGACCCTGGTCGAGGCCTTCACCTACCGGATGGGCGCCCACACGACCTCCGACGACCCCACCCGCTACCGGCTCGCCAGCGAGCTCGAGGCGTGGAAGCTCAAGGACCCGCTCGAGCGGATGAAGTCCTTTCTCTACAAGCAGCAGCTGGTCGACAGCGACTTCTTCGGCCAGCTCCAGACCGACTCGGACGCCCTGGCGGCCCGAATCCGCAAGGGGTGCCTGGAGATGCCGGATCCTGATCCGCTGTTGATGTTCGACGACGTCTATGCCGAGATGACGCCGCTGCTCCAGGAGCAGCGCGCCGCCTTCGGCAGCTACCTCGAGGGCTTCGCGGACGGGGGGCACCGCTGATGGCGGCGCTCACGATGGCCAAGGCGCTCAACGAGGGCCTGCGGGCCTCGATGGAGCACGACCCGAAGGTCGTCCTGATGGGGGAGGACATCGGCAAGCTCGGCGGCGTCTTCCGCGTCACCGACGGCCTGCAGAAGGACTTCGGCGAGGACCGCGTCTTCGACACCCCGCTGGCCGAGTCCGGCATCGTCGGCACGGCGATCGGCCTGGCGATCCGGGGCTACCGCCCCGTGTGCGAGATCCAGTTCGACGGCTTCATCTACCCGGCGTACGACCAGATCGTCAGCCAGCTCGCCAAGATCCACGCGCGCAGCCGGGGCCAGGTGAAGATGCCCGTGACGATCCGCGTCCCGTTCGGCGGCGGCATCGGCGCGGTCGAGCACCACAGCGAGAGCCCCGAGGCCTACTTCGCGCACACCGCGGGCCTCAAGGTCGTCGCCTGCTCCAACCCCGTCGACGCCCACTTCATGATCCAGCAGGCGATCGCCTCCGACGACCCAGTGCTGTTCTTCGAGCCCAAGCGGCGCTACTGGGAGAAGGCCGACGTCGACACGACGATGACCCCCGACCCGCTGTGGCAGGCCCGCGTCGTCCGCGAGGGCACCGACGCGACGCTGATCGCGTACGGCCCGATGGTCAAGACCTGCCTGGATGCCGCCACGGCGGCCCAGGAGGACGGTCGCTCCCTCGAGGTCGTCGACCTGAGGACGCTCTCCCCGCTGGACTTCCCGACCGTCTTCGCATCGGTGCGCCGCACCCGCCGGGCGATCGTCGTGCACGAGGCGCCGAGCTTCGTCGGCATGGGCGCGGAGATCTCCGCCCGGCTGTCCGAGGAGCTCTACTACGAGATGGAGGCGCCCGTGCTGCGGGTGACCGGGTTCGACACGCCGTACCCGCCCTCCCGCCTCGAGGAGGAGTTCCTGCCGGACCTCGACCGGGTCCTGCACACCGTCGACCGCTCGCTGGCCTACTGATGTCGCGGCTGAAGGACTTCAAGCTTCCCGACCTCGGCGAAGGGCTCACCGAAGGGGAGATCCTGCAGTGGATGGTGAAGGTCGGCGACACCGTCACGCTCAACCAGACGATCGTCGAGGTCGAGACCGCCAAGGCGGCGGTCGAGGTGCCGTCGCCGTACGCCGGGGTCGTCACTCAGATCCACCACGAGGCCGGCGAGACCGTTGACGTCGGGGCGGCGATCATCACCTTCGACACCGACCCGTCAGCGGGTCCGATGGAGCCGGCCGCCGAGCCGGGCAGCGGCGCCGTCAGCGACGCGTCGGTCGTCGCGGACCACCCGGAGGTCGGCGACATGGTGCCGTCCCCGCCGCTGGACGACGAGTCGGGGCCGCAGGGCGCGCTGATCGGTGAGGTCGGCCCGGGCGGGCGCACCGCCACGCTGGTGGGCTACGGCCCGCGCTCGGTGACCGCCAAGCGGCGGGCTCGGGCTGATGCCCCCACGACCCCCGCTCCGGCCTCGGCGCCGGCGGCAGCTCCGCCCGCTCCGGCCCGCGTCTCCGCAGCCCAGGTCGGGGCGGCGGCGGCCTCCCGCTCCGGCAGCCTCGCGGTGCTGGCGAAGCCGCCGGTGCGCAAGCTGGCCAAGGAGCTGGGCGTGGACCTGAGCGTCCTGCGCGGAAGCGGAAGGGGTGGCGTCATCACCCGCACCGACGTCGAGGCCGCAGCAGGTCCCGCTGCTGACCAGGGGCAGCCGGACGAGTCGACCGAGGCGGTTTCGTACGACGCGCTCCCCTACGACCCCGCGACGCGCGAGCGGCGGATCCCGGTCAAGGGGGTCCGCAAGCACATGGCCGCCGCCATGGTCGGCAGTGCGTTCACCGCACCGCACGTCACCGAGTTCATCACCCTGGACATGACGCCGACGATGGAGCTGCGCCAGCGCGTCGCCGCACTGCCCGAGTTCGCCGGCGTCAAGGTGACGCCGCTGCTGTTCGTCGCCAAGGCCCTGCTGCTCGCGGTCGCCCGCAACCCGGAGATCAACAGCCGGTGGGACGAGCCGGCCCAGGAGATCGTCGTCAAGGACTACGTCCACCTGGGCATCGCGGCGGCCACCCCGCGCGGACTGCTCGTGCCGAACGTCAAGGACGCCGACCAGCTCTCGCTGCGCGAGCTCGCCCTGTCGCTCCAGGCGCTCACCGAGACCGCGCGGGAGGGTCGTACGGCCCCCGCCGACATGACCGACGGCACGATCACGATCACCAACGTCGGGACGTTCGGTGTCGACAACGGCACGCCGATCCTCAACCAGGGCGAGTCCGCGATCCTGTGCTTCGGCGCGGTCCGGCCGACCCCGTGGGTAGTCGGCGGCGAGATCGTCGTGCGCCAGGTGACCCAGCTCGCGCTGTCCTTCGACCACCGCACGGTCGACGGGCAGCTCGGTTCCCAGTTCCTGTCCGACGTCGCGCGGGTGCTCAGCCAGCCCGAGCTCGCCCTCGTCTGGGGCTAGTCCGCGCACAATCGACCGAAGGGCCCCGCACCGGTGTCGGTGCGGGGCCCTCGGCGTCCTGCGTCAGGCAGGGGGACTAGCGCTGGATCGCCTTGGTCTCGAGGAACTCCTCGAGACCGAACGCGCCGCCCTCGCGACCGAGGCCGG
>Ga0335397_10003432_pt1 | contig 21202 bp, 19 predicted proteins | sample MAT04_FD_205740 | JGI IMG/M metagenome (GOLD analysis project Ga0335397, IMG submission 205740) | Freshwater microbial communities from Lake Fryxell liftoff mats and glacier meltwater in Antarctica - MAT-04 (spades assembly) (version 2) ... | reverse complement strand
CCTTCAGCGCGTTGATGAAGTTGCTGCGCACCCGCCGTGGTTCGCCAGCCAACTCCACGCGATCGACACGAGCGGCCAGTGCGGCGAGGAACGTGCGCACCTCGAGGCGTGCCATCCACTGGCCGAGGCACAGGTGCGGGCCGCCACCGCCGAACGTGACGTGCCGGTTGGGTGTGCGGGCGATGTCGAACACGTGCGGCTGCGCGAACTCGGCTGGGTCGAAGTTGGCCGCCAGGTACCACGTGACCAACTTGTCGCCGGCAGCGATGGGCACGCCGCCCACTTCGGTGTCGATCGTGGCGGTACGGCGGAAGTGCAGCTGCGGGCACGTCCAGCGCAGCACCTCCTCGGTGGCGCTGTCGAGCAGATCGGGTTGGGCGCGCAGTTGGTGCAGCGCCCCCGGGTGCTCGGCCAACACCAGCAACGCGCCGGCCAGCGCGTGCCGGGTGGTCTCGTTGCCGGCGATGAGGAGCAGCAGGAAGAACGTGCCCTGCTCGCGATCGGTGAGCGGCTCGCCATCGACGAGTGCGTTGGCGAGCACGCCCAGCAGGTCGCCCGCCTCGACACCCTTGCGAGCGGCGGTGAGCCGCTGTACGTAGTCGAACACCTTCAGCGACACCGGGCTGCGGAACGGCAGCAGGCGGTAAGGGTCGGTGTCGACCTGGTCGCTGACGGCGGGGGAGTAGTCGGGGTCGGCGTTGTAGACGATCTGGTCTGCCCAGTGGAACAGCTGAGCGGCGTCGTCGTCGGGGACGCCCAACAGGCCGGTGATCATGCGGATGGGCAACTCGCGAGCCACCGCGTACATCCCGTCGACCGAGCCGTTCGCAGCCGTGGCGGCGATCGCATCGCTAAGCACCTCGTTGACCAGCAGCTCTGCCTGCTCTGCGTAGCGCTGCACCGCGAGCTTGCTGAAGGTGGGGTTCACCAGCTGACGCAGCTTGGTGTGTCGTGGCGGGTCGGTTTCCAGCATCGTGCGGCGCGCAAGCAGCGCTTCCGGGTCGTGCTGCAGATCTTCGATCTCGGTACCGCCGACCTCACTGCTGAACGTGCGCCAGTCCTTGTGGACGGCGACCACGTCGGAGTGTGCGGTGAGCGACCAGAAGCCGCTCCCGTCGTGGCCGTTGTCCTCGGTCTCGTTCACCCACGCCACCGGGGCGACTGCCCGGAACTCGTCGTAGGCGGCGTGCGGCACCCCGCGCGCGTACACGCCGTGGCCGACAATGTCGAGGTGTGGCAGCGTGTCGGGCCGGTGCTCAGCGGGCGACATCGTCGAGGAACCAATCGAACAGTGCGGTTGCCTGCTCGGCAGCCTGCGCCCCGTGCTGGGCGAAGCCGGCGAGCAACTCCGCTGCCGACGTGCCGCGCTCGGCGAAGTACTCGGGCGGGCACTTCGCCACCCATCCAGACACCAACTCGTGAGTTACCTCGGGGTGGAACTGCACGCCTGCGGCACGACCGCAACGGAAGACCTGGGTGCAGTCGGTGGTGCGAGCGAGTTCGGTGGCATGCGGTGGCAGCACACAGCGATCGCCGTGCCAGGCGAACCACGGGCCAGGGGCAACCTGCGGGTGTTGCAGGTCGTAGGTGTACCAGCCGATTTCGTAGGTGGGGGAGAGCTCGACGTGACCACCGAGCGCCATGGTGATGGCTTGCGCGCCGAAGCAGATGCCGAACAGCGGCACGCCAGCGTCGAGGGCCACCTGCAGCATCTCGATCTCGCGGTGAACCCACGAGCCGATGAGATCGTGGTCGTACACGCCGGCCACGGCACCCATCGGGGCGACGAGGTCGTAGGCGCGAGGGTCGGGGAAGGCCACGTCGCTGAAGGTCGAGCCCGGCTGCATGATCTGCAACACGTCGATCTCGTAGCCGCGCTCGATGAGATGAGCACCCAACAGGCCGGGCGGCCCATCGGGTTCGTGTTGCACGATCAGCACACGCATTGCGTCAACTCCCAGCTGTTCTCAGGCCGACGAGCCCAGGTAGGCCTCGGCGACCAACGGGTTCGCCCGCACCTCGGCGGGGGTGCCCTCGGCCAGCACGCGGCCTTCGTTGAGCACCACGATGTGGTCGCTGATGCGAGTGATGAAACCCAGGTCGTGGTCGATGACAAGCACCCCGGCGCCAATTCGGGCGGCGACTGCGCGCACCGACTGCACCATCGCCAGGCTCTCCTGGTCGCTCATCCCGCTGGTGGGTTCGTCGAGCAGCAGGAACTCCGGCGCCAGCGCCGCTGCCCGCGCCAGTTCGAGTCGACGCTGGTTGCCGTAGTCGAGCGTGCCAGCTGGCCGGTCGGCGAACTCGAGCAGCCCGGCGTCGGCGAGCAGGGTGTCGGGCTGCGGGCGCACTCGATGGCGGCGGTGTCGAGCGGCAACCAACGAGGTGAGTGCGACGTTCTCGCGCACGCTGAGGTTCTTGAACAGGCGCAGGTTCTGGAACGTGCGCGCCAGACCGGCGCGGGCGACGTCGACCGGGGTGGAGTCGGTGAGCTCACGGTCGCCGAGGGTGACTCGACCACCCTGCTCGTGAACGATGCCAGTGATCACGTTGAACAGCGTCGTCTTGCCGGCGCCGTTGGGGCCGATCAGTCCTACGACTTCGCCGGGTCGCACCGTCAGGCCGGCACCGTCGAGTGCGACGAAGCCACCGAAGCGCACTTCGACGTCGGCGGCGACCAGTGCACTGGTGGCGGTGGGCGGCTCGACCTCGACTGTGGCGGGTCGACGGTAGGTGCGCCGGCGCAGCCAGGCGGCCAGGTCGCGGTCGCCCAGCAGGCCACCGGGTCGGAGCACCATGACCAGCAGCATCGTGCCCCCCAGGAACAGGTCGGGGAAGCGCTCGATGCCCAGCCGCTGCGGGTCGCCCAGCTGGCGGAAAAGCTCGTTGCCGGCAGTGATCAGCACCGTGCCCAGCACCGCACCGCTGACGGTGCGCATGCCGCCCACCACCAGCATCACCAGGATGAGGATGCCCGCGTCGAGGGTGAACTGCTTCGGGTTGACGCTGCCCAGCGATTGCGCTCGCAGGGAGCCGCCGAGTGCGATGAGCCCCACGCTGAGCACCCAAGCTGCGTAACGAGAGGTGAACAGGCGAATGCCCAGCGCGGGCGCCGCCAGCTCGTCCTCACGGGTGGCGATGCTGAACCGGCCGATGCGCGTCTCCTGGAACAGGTGGGCGATGACGAGCGCAATGAGTGCGCCCACCCACAACCAGCCGTTGCCCTCGATCCGCGGCACGCCCGAGAGGCCGCCTGCGCCGCGGGTGAGCTCCTTCCAGTTCTTCACCACTTGGTCGACCACGAACAGTCCGGCCAGGGTGATCATCGTGGGCGCCAAGCCGCTGGCGCGGCACACCGCTACGCCGAACACCGCACCGGCCACCGTCGTGACGGCGACGGCGAACAACGTGGCGCCCAGTGGACCCATCTGCACCGACTCGAGGCCGAACGGGATGTCGGGCAGCGACTTCGTCTTCGCCGCCAACGGGATGGCGACGACCGCGGTCGCGTACGACGCGATCTGGGCGAACGCCATGTGGCCGAAACTGAGCACACCGGTGTTGCCGATGAACACCTGCATACCGAGCACCAGGATGAAGTTGCTGAGCATCTCGCTGATGAGCGAGTCGCGGCTGGCGCCACCGCCGCTGGTGTACGCCATGGCGACCGCAGCGACTGCTGCCAGCAGCGCAGCGCTGGCCAACGTGCTGCGGCCGAGCTTCCACAACGGCGCGGCCATCACACCCGCTCCGCTCGCGACACCTTGAACACGCCGTCGGGTCGCACCACGAAGAAGGCGGCGATGAGTACGAACACGACGGCGGTGGAGAACTTGTCCCAGCCGTCGGCCAGGTCGGGCAGGTAGGCCCGGGTGAGGGTCTCGAGCAGGCCGAGCACCAGCCCACCCACCACCGCGCCGGTGAAGCTGCCCAGCCCACCGATGACCGCGGCGATGACCGCCTTCAACAGCCAGTCGGCACCCATGCTGGGTTCGGCGGCAGGGCTGCGCATGATGATCAGGCAGGCAGCGACACCGGCAAGGAAACCGGCGAATGCAAACGCCCCCGAGATGACCCGATTGGCGCGTACGCCCATCAGGCGAGCCGCATCGAAGTCTTCGGCCGCGCCCCGAACGCTGAGCCCGAACAGCGTGCGCTTGAACACGATGGCGGTGAGCACCAGCGTGGCCGCGGTGACAGCGATGGTGACCACGTCCATCACCTCGAAGCTGACGTCGGCGATCTTGAACTGGTTGAACACCCACGACGGCTTCGGGAACGCACGCTGCTTCGGTGAGACGAAGATCTGCCACAGCGCGTGCGACAACCGCTCGATCGCGAACGATGTGAGCAGCAGTGTGAACGGGCTCGAGTTGCGCACCCAGCGGAACGCCACCAGCTCCGTGGCCACCGAAGCCAGCATGGCGCTGCCGATGATGGCGACGGGCATCCACCACCAGCTGCCGCCGTGGAGGAAGAAGAAGTACGACGTGTAGGCACCCACGGTGATGAGCTCGCCGTGCGCGAAGTTCACCAGGTGCATGACGCCGAAGATGAGCGAGATACCAAGCGCCAGCAGCGCATAGGTGCTGCCCACGCCCAACCCGTCGACGATGGTCTGGAGCAGTTTGGTCACGTGGACGGCTCCGGAGCTTCGGTGCCGATGAAGGAGTCGAACAGGTGGGTGTCGGCTGCGAGCTCGGCGCCGGTTCCGGTGGCCACCATGGTGCCGGTGCGCAGCAGGTACCCGCGGTCGGCGAGGTGCAGCACCCGGGTGGCGTTCTGCTCGACCACGAGCATCGTGCGGCCCTGCTCGCGCAGTCGTTGCAGCAGATCGAACACGACATCGACCATGGTGGGGGCCAGGCCCAGCGTCGGCTCGTCGAGCAGTAGAAGTCGCGGGTTGCTCATCAGCGCTCGGGCCACCGCCAGTTGCTGGGCTTCGCCACCCGAGAGGTAGCCGGCAGGCGTCGACCACTTCGTGCGCAGCACCGGGAACAGTTCGGCGGCCTCGTCGAGGCGCGTGTGGCGGTCGTGCTTGCCGGCGGTGCTGCCGCCGAGCCGCAGGTTCTCCTCCACGGTGAGGTCTTTGAAGATGCGACGGTGTTCGGGCACCAAGGCCAGTCCGGAGCGCACCAGGCTGGCAGGTTCGGCACCCGTGATGTCGGTGCCGTCGAAGCGCACGCTGCCGGTGGCCGGGCGCAACAGCCCGGCCACCGTGTTGAGCAGCGTGGTCTTTCCCGCACCGTTGGGCCCCACGAGAGCCACCAGCTCACCCGCACCCACTTCGAGCGAAGCGGCGTGCAAAGCGGTGATGGCGCCGTAGCGCGTCGTGATCTGATCGACCTCGAGCATGGCTCTCGTGGGCCCAGCCGGTCAGCTGGGGATGTTCTCGGGGCGGACGGCCTCGACGAACACCGGCTCGCCACCCTCGACACCGAGGATGACCACGTCCTTCTCCGGCACGCCACCGGCGCCGTTGTAGGTGACGGTGCCGGTGGTGACCGGGACGTTGACCAACGTGTCGATGGTGCTGATGAGCGTCGCCGCATCGACCGAGCAGGCCTCGGTGACGGCGGCGGCGATGATCTGCACGGCGTCGGCGGCGAGAGCGCCGAAGCTGATGGTCTCGATGTTGGCGCCGGCAGCGCTGGCGTCGGCGAGGAACTGCTCGACGCCGTTGCCGTCCTGCGGGAACGTGTGCGCTGCGAAGAACACGCCATCGGCGACTGCGCCGGCGCTCCACACGACCGAAGCGTCGAAGCCGTCGACACCGAGCACCACCACATCGCCGAGGCCGGCTGCGTCGAGTTGCTCGAGCAGCACCCGGGTCTGCGGCATCACCATGGCGGTGAACAGCACGGCGGGCGGCTCGTCGAGGCTGGCGATGTCGTTGACCTGGGTGGAGAAGTCGCTGTCGGCCAGGCTGTAGGCGTAGTCGCCCAGCAACTCGCCACCGGCGGCTTCGAAGACCTCGGTGAAGTATTCCGGGTTGCCCGAGAAGTAGACGTCGTCGGTGCTGCTCAGCGTGACTGCGGTGAGCTCACCGCGACCGATGGCGAACTCGGCCATGGCTGCGCTCTGCACCTGGTCGCTGAACGAGGCCAGGAAGGCGCCGCGTGACGGGTCGGCCAACGCCGGGTCGGTGGAGGCCATGTACACCACAGGTGCTGCGCCATCGACGGCATCGAGCAGCGGAGCACCGGTGCTCGAGAACGGCGGGCCGATGATGGCGTTGACACCTTCGTCGAGCAGTTCCTGCGCGGCCCGCTGCGTGGTGGCGGGGTCGCCCTGGATGTCTTTCACGACGTACTCCACGGGCAAGCCGCCAACGCCGCCGGCATCGTTGATGATGTCGACCATGACCGCTGCGGCCTCCGAGCCCGGCTGGTCGCTGAACGCGCCCAACTCGCCGAGGTCGGCCGCGAAGCCGATCTTCAACGGCTCGGTGAGCGTGCATTCGCCGGGGGCGGTGGTGGCACCGGGCTCGGTGTCGCCTGTGGTCTCGACCGGCGCGCTGCCATCGGTGGTCTCGACCGGCGCAGTGGTGCCGCCCGTGGTCTCGTCGCCGCCGCACGAGGCGGCGACGATGCTCAACGACATGAGCACGGCCGGAATGATTCGCTTCCGCATTTGGTCCCCCTGGATGTGTCGCCCGAGCCGGGCGGGTAGTGATTCGCGAATGGTAGTCGGGAAACTCCTTAGGAAGCGAACGATCGGCGCTGCGCAGTGTGAACACGGCGAGAACGGGTCGTTCGTGTCCTAACGATCAGCTGGGCAGGGTTTGCTATCGTCGCCATCACTATGGGGAATCGACGAGTACGAGTCATGTGGAGCGATCTCAACGGGCTGTCGCACGGCCGATACGTGCCGGAGCGACGTTTGGGTGAACACGGCCATCACGCGGTCACCACGCTCACCATGAACATCAAGGGCGACATCCTGCCGGTCGTCGGCTACTCGAGCGACGTCGGCTTTCCCGACCTGTCCACCGTTCCACTGCGTGAAACGCGCCGTACCGGTTGGGAGGTCGACACCGACGTCGCCATCGCCGACCTCGAGTTCAACGGCGCACCACTGGCGCTCTCCCCGCGCAACGCGCTGAAGCGAGCGGTGGAGGCCTGGAACGCGCTGGGCTACGAGCCGCTGCTGGGTTTCGAGATGGAGTTCTACGTCATGGAACCGGATGTCGATGCGCCGGGTGGCTTCTCGCCGCTGCACATCCCCGGGCATCGTGTCTACGGCGTGGGCATCGGCGGCGATGTCACCGGGCTCACGTTCGACTACTTCGACGCCGTCGAGGCCAGCGATCTCGACCTCGAAGGCATCATGGCCGAGTTCAGCCCCGGACAGTTCGAGATCAACATGAAGTACGGCCCGGCGCTCGACAGCGCCGACCGCGCCTTCATCTGCAAGGAGCTCACTCGCGAGTTGGCGGCGGCGAAGGGTTACCGCGCCACCTACATGGGGCGTCCGCACCCGCTGATGGTGGGCAGCGGTCTGCACATCAACTTTTCGCTGGTGCCCAAGGACGGCGGCAGCAACGCGTTCGACGACCCGCATGCGGAGCACGGCATCTCGTCGATCGCCCGTCAGTGCCTGGGTGGGCTCATCGCGCACCACGAGGCCCTGGGGGTCATGTCGGCGCCCACCATCAACAGCTACAAGCGGCTCATCCCCGGCATCATCGCCGGCTACTGGGCCAACTGGGGCCTCGACAACCGAATGAGCACCTACCGGGTGCCCGGCGAGCGCGGGTCGGCCACTCGCATCGAGAACCGCATGCCGTGCGGCACCTCCAACCCGTACCTCGCCGCCGCAGTAATGCTCAACGCGGCGCTGCTCGGTGTCGTTGACGGGCTCGACTGTGGCGAGCCACAGGCGGGCGACGGCGACGCAGCGCCCAACACCGACCGTCACACGCCGCACACGCTGGCCGACGCCGTAGTCGCCTACGAGGCCGACACCGTGCTGTGCGAGGCGATGGGCGCCGACCTCACCCGCGCCTACCTGGCCCTGCGCAACGACGAACTGGCCCGCTGGGCAGAAACCGGGCACGAGTGGTCCACTGACGAGATCACCGACTGGGAGCTCAGCGAGTACCTGCCCTACTACTGACGCCCGGCCGCCCGGCCGCCCGGCACCCTGCCGCCCGCCACCCGGCGCCCTGCCACCCGGCCGCCCGGCCGCCCGGCCGCCCGGCGCCCTGCCACCCCGCCACCCGGCCGCCCGGCGCCCTGCCGCCCGCCACCCTGCACCCGAGCGTGGTTGGGCGCGAAACTGTGTCAGTTCCGCCCGCCCCTCCCCCCACGGGCGCGGAACCCTGACGGGTCTGTCACAGAGTCGCGCCCGTGGGCGCGAAGGGGTGACACTTCAAGCGGGACCGAGTTGGTCGAGGCCGAGCATGGGGAGACAGGGCTCGACGCCGTGCAGGCTGATGTCGTCGCGCTGCAGACGAGCGGTGAAGTCGTCGCGGCTCATCTCGAAAGTGCGCAGCTGGCCGGGTTCGCTCTGGCGCACACTGCGACGGTGGCCGGTGTGGATGTAGCCGAGGCTGCCGGTGACGCCCAGTGATGGGCCGTTGTCCACCCAGGCGGAGGTGGTGGCCCACAACGCGTCGAACCCCACAAAGCCGAGCTGTAGCGCGGCCAGTCGCATCTCCTTGCCGAGGCCTTGGCCCTGGTGGGCGCGGCCCAGCCACGACCCGGTCTCGAACACTCGCAGCGTGGCGAAGTCGTGCGCCATCAACCCGGTGGTGCCCACCACGATGCCGTCGACGAGCGCGGCGAAGTTGATGTTCCAGCTGGCGGCCGTCAGCTCCGCCCGACAACGCCAATAGAACTGCAGGGTGTTGCGTTCCAGCAGGGGTGATGTCGCTTCGGTCCACGGAATTGCGAACGGCATGTACCCGGGCTCGTGAACGCCCTCGGCCGCCAAGCGGGCCAGGGCCACGCCCAACTCGTCGTCGATGTACCGCAGTTCGAGCCGCGGCGTGCGGACGCGCAGGTCGAACAGCGGCCAGATGGGGTGTGTCATGTCGAAAGTGTGGCGGATCACGTCAACCGGAGCGACCCGATTATGAGTATGCGGTGGCGTACTGCGCACGCTGCTCGGCGGCCATGGCGGCGATGGTGTCGATCTCATCGGTCTCGAACCCGGCCATCTCGCGGAACCTGCGGGCCAGCTGAATGGCGGCGTCGCGGGTCTCGCCGCGCAGCCCTCGGAAGTTGAACAACCCGTCGACGGTGCGCTGGAAGTCGAGCGCGTTCGCCTGGCGCTCCTTGTCGTCCTTGGTGAGCTCACGCAGCCAGGTGCTGCCCATCTTCACGTGGGTGACCTCGTCGGCCAGCATCCAGTCCTCGCAGAAGTGCAGTATCGGGTCGTTCATCTCGATGGCGAAGTCGCGCATGGTGGTGAACACGTCGATGGCCAAACCCTCCAGCGCCCGGTTCACACCCGCGAGGCGGAACACCGGGTCGGGGTGGCAGGCCGCTTCGAACAGCGTGACCGCCTCGCTGAACTCGCCGACGTCGGTGCCCATGTGGTCGCCGAGCAGCAGGCTGATCTCCACGTGGCGCGCTTCGTCCCAGCATTGCCGAGCCATGTCGAGTTTCAGCGCGAACGGTGTTTCCGTGGTGGAGTAATCGAACGCGGTGCGGCCGGCGCCTTCCATCGCCTGGATCTCTCCGACGAAGATGCCGTGCATCTGTCGTCGAGCACGGTCGGCCACGTCGTTCGACGCGGGGTCCATCCGGCGCTCCTCGCCGGCGCCGTTCATCCGCTCGTCGGCGAAGCGTTCGGCGGTGGTGATGCGATGGAAGCGGGCGTCACGGGCGAGTGCGGCAGGGGGCAACTGTGTGCGCATGTGAAAACCGTAGTCGGGCCAGGACCCATGGCTCGACAAGTGGCGTTCGTGTCAAACCTCCAGACCTGGAGCCGCTGGTCAGAGCCCGACAGCCTTTACGTACACGGGGTTTGGGCCGGTGCTGACCGCTCAGAAGGGGTCGCGCTCGGCTTCGGCTCGGTTGGCGAGGTACCAGTCGATGGTGGTGCGCAGGCCTTCTTCGAACGGCATGCGCGCCCGCCAGCCGAACAGAGCCTCGGCGCGGCTGGGATCGACGCGACGGCGTGGCTGACCGTCGGGCTTGGTGGGGTCCCACGCCAGTTCGCCCTCGTACCCCACCATGGCGGCAATCAGTTCGACGGTTTCGCGAATGGTGGCCTCGCGGTTCGTGCCCAGGTTCACCGGCTCGGTGCCGTGCCACTGTTCGGCGGCCAGCACGATGGCCTCGGCGGCGTCGTCGACGAAGAGGTACTCGCGGCTGGCGGTACCGGTGCCCCACACTTCCATCTTCATCTCGCCCTGCTCCTTCGCCTCGACGCAGCGCTTGATGCGGGCGGGGATGACGTGGCTGACCGACGGGTGGAACTTGTCACCGGGCCCGTAGAGGTTGGTGGGGATGAGGTAGGCGAACTGTTGGCCGTACTGCTGCGCGTTGACCTGCGCGTGGATGAGGTGTGCTTTCTTGGCAATGCCGTACGGAGCGTTGGTCTCTTCCGGGTAACCGTCCCACAGGCTTTCCTCGCGGAACGGCACCGGCGTGAACTTGGGGTACGAGCAAACGGTTCCGAGCAGCACGGTCTTCTCCACCGACGGCGCGAGGCGGGCTGCCTCGATGACGTGCGTGCCCATCAGCAGGTTCTGCAGGTACAACGGTGCGGGCTGCTCTTGGTTGTAGCCGATGCCACCGACCCGAGCGGCGAGGTGCACGATGTGGGTGGGCGTGGTGTCGGCCAGCAGGCGCTCGGCAACACCCGGCTGGGTGAGGTCGTAGTCGCGGCTGCGCGGCGCCGCCACCTGCGCGCCCTGCCGTTCGAGCAGCCGAACCACCACACGACCGAGGAAACCGGCCCCTCCGGTGACGACAACACGACGGCCATTCCAAAACCCGGTCATACGTACGATGCTACGACCCGGCGCGCCATGATGGGGTGCGTGCGAGTCGCGTACACCCTCGAGCAGTGTTGGCACCGGGTACCAGGTGGTACCGGTGTCGCGGCGCTGCGCATCGCCGAGGCGCTCGGCCCGCACAACGACGTGCGCCTCGTCGGGGTGGCCGGGCGTCATCGCCACCTGCCACCCGAGCCGTGGGTGCCCAGCATTCCCGTGGCGCATCTGCCGCTGGCCGGCGCGTTGTTGTACGAAGGGTGGCTGCGCCTCGACTGGCCCAAGGTCGAGCGGGCTACCGGCAAGGTCGACATCGCGCACGCCACGACGCTCATCCCGTGTGCTACCGACGCGAAGTTGGTGGTCACGTTGCACGATCTTGCGTTCCTGCACGACCCTTCGCAGTTCACCCGGCACGGGGTGCGGGTGTTCCGGCGCAGCCTGCAGCTGATCCGTGAGCGGGCCGACCTGGTGCTGTGCTGCAGCCAGGCCACGATGGACGACTGCCTCACCGCCGGCCTCTCCGGCGACCGCCTGCGGCTGGTGCCGCTCGGCGTGGAGACCGAGCGCGCCGACGTCATTGAAGTGGCCAGAGTGCGCCAGCTGTACCGACTGCCAGAGCGCTACCTCCTGTTCGTTGGCACAGTGGAGCCGCGCAAGAACTTGAAGGGCCTCGTCGCCGCCCTCGAGCACCTCCCCGATGCTCCGCCGTTGGTGGTGGCCGGTGCCGATGGGTGGGGCGACAGCGGGCTCGACAACGTCGACCACGTGCGCTTCCTCGGCTTCGTCGCGGCCGAAGACCTGTCGGGCCTCTACGGCGGCGCTTCGGTGTTCTGCTACCCGAGCGAACGCGAGGGCTACGGCCTGCCGGTGCTCGAGGCAATGGCGCAGGGCACCCCGGTGGTCACCAGTCGCGGCACCGCCACCGAGGAGACCGCCGGCAACGCAGCGGTGCTGGTCGACCCGATGGACCCGGCCGACATCGCCCGCGGCATCGACGAGGCGGCTCGCCGGCACAGTGAACTCTCGGCGAAGGGCTTGGCGCGCGCTCAGCGCCGTAGCTGGGCGTCCGCCGCTGCGCTCACCGCGGCCGCGTACCGGGAGCTCGCCGGTTGAGCCTGTCGCGTGTGCTCGTCAACATGCTGTGGTGCGTGCCCGGGAAGGTGGGCGGCTCCGAGGAGTACCTCGTGCGTCAACTGCTCGGCCTGGCCGAGCAACCTGCGCCGCAATGGCGACCCACTGTCGCGGTGGCTCGGGGGCTGGCAGCAGTACATCCCGAACTGCACGACGTCGCCAAGGTGGTCGAGCCGCACTTCGACAGCAGCAGCAGAGCCCGCCGCATCGCAGGTGAGGCCACCTGGCTGCGCCAGCACAGCGCGGGTGTGGCGCTGGTGCACCACGGCGGCGGTACCGCGCCGGCGCGGGCACATCGGCCTTATGTGCTCACCATCCACGACCTGCAGTTCCGCACCTACCCGCAGTACTTCTCGCGGCAGAAGCGCCTCTACCTCGGTTCCGTCATTCCGTCGTCGGCGCGGCGGGCGACGGTGGTGGCGGTGCCCAGCGACTACGTGCGCGAGTCGGTGATCAGCGCTTACGGCGTGCACCCCGAGCGGGTGATGGTGGTGCCGCACGGCATCGAGCCGGCGCTGGCACACGAGGTCACCCCGGCCGACGAGTTGCGTCTCCGCTACCGGCTGGGTGACGGCCCGATCATCGTCTACCCGGCCGTTACTCACCCGCACAAGCAGCACCAGTTCCTGCTCGACATGATGCGTCACCACTGGCTCGACCCCGACCTGCGGCTGGTGCTCATCGGCGGTGCAGGCATGGCCGATGCGCAGGTGGCCGCCGCGCTCGACCCACGGGTGTTGCGCCTGGGGCGGGTGCCCGCCGCCGACCGCAACGGGTTGCTGGCCATGGCGCTGGCGATGGTGTTCCCCAGTCAGTACGAAGGGTTCGGCGCGCCACTCATCGAAGCCATGACACTCGGCGCGCCAGTGGTGTGCAGCGCTGCCACGTGCATGCCGCAGGTCGTGGGCGCGGCTGGCCTGGTGCGACCGCTGCAACCCGAGGCGTGGGCTGGGGTGCTCGACGAGGTGAGTGACCGGCGCGAGGAACTCGTGGCTGCCGGGCACGAGCGAGCCACGCACTTCACTTCGCGAGCTAGTGGGGCAGCGTTGGCAGCTGTCTATACGCGAGCGTTGCAGTCCGCATGAACACTTCCGCGTCCCGTCCGCTGCGCATCGCCGTGCTGTGCCCGCACTTCGCACCCGACACTGCCCCGACCGGCGAGGTCATCACGCGCATCGTCCTCGAGTTGGCTGCGCTCGGCCACCGGGTGCACGTGATCACAGCCCTGCCGTGGTACCGCGAGCATCGGTTGGAAGCCGGCTGGGCGGGCAAGCTCGTGCGGCGCGAGCGCACCGCGTGGGGCTCGATCACCCGCGTGCACCCGTTCCCCGGCGACGACAAGACCAACCTCCTACGGCGGGCGGCGGGCTTCGCCGGGTTCAGCGCGCTGGCCGGGCTCACCTCGCTGCGCGGCGGCCGTGTCGACGCGGTCATCGCGATGTCGCCACCGCTCACCATGGGCCTCACCGGCTGGGGCACGCACCTGGTGCGTTGCGGCTCGCTCGTGTTCAACATCCAAGACGTGTTCCCCGACGCCGCCATCGAGACCGGCGCCATCACCAATCGGCGCATCATCGCTGCCGCGCGCTGGTTGGAACGCGTCAGCTATCACCGCGCCGCGGCGGTCACGGTGCTCAGCGACGACCTGCGCGACAACGTGGCTGCCAAGATGAAGCCCCAGCGCCGTGACCGGGTGCATGTCATCCCCAACTTCGTCGACACCGAGTTCATCCAGCCGGCCTCGCGTCTCACCCCGCTCCGCGCCGAGTTGGGCATCGGCGAGGGCCCGGTGGTGCTGTACGCGGGCAACGTCGGGTTCTCCCAATCGCTCGAGATGGTGGTCGACGCGGCCCGCGAGTTTCCAGAAGCGACGTTCCTGATCAACGGCGATGGCGCTGCGCGTGCATCGTTGGAGGAGCGCGCCGCCGATGCGGTCAACGTGGTGTTCAGCGGCTACCAGCCCAAAGAGCGGGTGCCGGAGGTGTTGGCCACCGGCGACATTCACCTTGTGCCCCTCAAGGCGGGCCTCGGACGGGTGAGCGTGCCCTCCAAGACGTACTCCATCCTGGCCGCGGGGCGCCCCGTACTGGCTGCCATCGACCCTGGCACCGAGGTGCCGCGCATGCTGGAGGCCAGTGGGGGTGGGGTCGCAGTGGCGCCTGACGACCTGGCGGCATTCACGTCTGCCCTGCGCGACCTGCTGGCAGCGCCCGACGCGGCGCAGGCGATGGGGGTGGCCGGCCGCCAGTGGGTGCTGGGTGCGGCCTCGCCGGCAGCTGTGGCCGTGGCCTACGAGCAGCTCATCCGCTCGCTTGGTTCCCGGCGTCGCTGAGCAAGTTTTGGTGCGGCGAGGCGATAACCTCGCACCCTCGTGGCTCCGTCATCGTCCGCTCGCAAAGTCGCCAAGCTCGCCTCGCGAGGTAAAGGCAAGAAGGTCCGCTTCTCCGGCGGCACCACTTTCCCTGTCATCGTGGTTGCCGTAGGTGTGGCCATGCTCGGCCTCATCGTCTACGCCAAGGTCAGCCTCCCCGGCGAATCCACCGGTTCCCCCACGTCCGACGAGAACTGGTCCATCGCCTACGGCGTCAAGGTGTGCGACGAGTGGCTGCCCAACCTCACCGGCCGGTCAGCCGAGCTCACCGAGAAGGACGCATCCACCGGCGACCCCGACCAGGTGGCCAACGGTGGCACCGATGCCGACGGCATCATCCACTACCACCCATTGGTCGGCGGCAACACCGGCGGCAAAGCCAAGCTCGGTGTGTTCCTCGATGTGTACGACATCTCGCTGAACGACAACAAGCTGGAACTGCCGCAGTCGCAGGTGGGCGAAGGCGAAACCCGCTCGTGGGACGTCGACGACGAGAACGTGTTCGACGGCACGGCCTGCGAGGGCAAGAACGCCGTCATCAAGGTGCGGGTGTGGCGCGATTACACCACTGGCGCCTTCGAAGACAAGATCACCGACTTCCGCAACCTGCGGTTCACGAACAACGGCATGGTGTTCGCCATCGCAGTGGTGCCCGAGGACGAGAGCGACTTCGAGATCAACAAGCCCGACTCGGCTGCCAAGCTCGACGAACTGGGCGTGCTCGGCGAAGGCTCCGGCACTACCGACACCACGGTGCCCCCTGAGACGACTGGCGCCACCGACACAACGGTGGCCACCGACAGCACGGTAGCTCCCGACACCACCGGCGCTCCCGACACCACCGAGTCGGCCCCCACCACGACCACCGGCTGATGCGCGCCGTCGTGCTGGTGGGTGGGTTCGGTACCCGCCTCCGCCCCCTCACGTCGACCGTCCCCAAGCCGATGCTGCCGGTGGGCCACGTGCCCATCATCGAACGGCTGGTGGCCAACCTCGGTCGCAGCGGCATCACCGAGGTCACCCTTGCGCTGGGCTTCAAGCCCGAGCCGTTCATCGCGGCATTTCCGAACGGTGAATGCGCCGGCGTTGCCTTGCGCTACGCGGTCGAGCCCGAGCCGCTCGACACGGCCGGTGCCATTCGCTTCGCCGCCGAGGCGGCCGGCATCGACGACACGTTCGTCGTCGTGAACGGCGACATCCTCACCGACCTCGACGTGGCCCGGCTGGTGGAGTTCCACCGCAGCAATCAGGCCGAGGCCACCATCCACCTCATCGGCGTGCCCGACCCGTCGGCGTTCGGAGTGGTGGCGATCGATGCGCAGGGTCGCGTCGAACGGTTCGTCGAGAAGCCGGCACCCGGCACGGCACCCAGCAACCTCATCAACGCCGGCACGTACGTGCTCGAGCCGTCGGTGCTGCAGCGCATCCCCGCTGGGCAGAAGGTGTCGATCGAACGGTCGACCTTCCCGCTGGTGTCGTCGGCAGGTGGCCTGTACGCGATGGCCACCGACGACTACTGGATCGACACGGGCCGCCCCGACCTGTACCTGCAGGCCAACCTCGACCTACTCGGCGGCCTGCGTCGCTACGACCACTGCCAGCCCGTGCACGACGCGGCGCAGGTGCATGCCGAGGCTGTGGTCGAGCATTCGGTGGTCGGCCCCGGTGCCGTCATCGGCGCCGCCACGGTGCGCGGCTCGGTCCTGCTACCCGGCGCCGTCGTCGAAGCGGGCGCAGTGGTGACAGACTCGGTCGTCATGGGTCGAATCGGTTCGGGTGCAACCGTGCACCACAGCGTGCTAGGAGCCGCGGGTGTGGTCGCGTCCGGCGAGCACGTCAGCGGCGAGCGCCGCCCCGACCCCGACCAGCCGTGAACGTGCTCATCGTGGGGGGCGCCGGCTTCATCGGCTCGCATCTCACGGAGCGCCTGCTGGCCGAAGGCCACACCGTCGACGTGGTCGACCCCCTCACTGCTGGTTCGTTGGCCAACCTCGCAGGCGCTCGCGCTGTCGGCGGCGATCTGAAGATCCACACCCTCGACGCCGGTGCCGAGGAGTTCCAAGCCTTGGTGGCCATGCGCACTCCCGATGTCATCTACCACCTCGGTCTGATGCCGCCAGGCAAGCCGCGCGCTGCCGTGGGTGGCGACGGGGTGCGTTCCACGCTGGCGGTGCTGGAAGCGGCACGCCAGTCGGGCATCACGAAGGTGGTGGTGGCGCTGTCGGCCGTGGCACTCTACGGCGACGTCGCCGGGCGCGACCTGCCGGTGAAGGAGAGCCAGCCGTGGGCGCCGATGGGCGTGCACGGTGTGCTCACCCGTGCGGTGGCCGACCTGCTCACCGTGTACCGCGAGCAGCACTCGGTGGAGTTCACAGCGCTGGCCATGGCCAACGTGTACGGCCCGCGTCAGCGCCCTGACGGTGGCGTGGTGGCTGCGTTTGCGCTGGCGCTGCGCGACGGCGTCAGCCCGCTGTTGCAGGGCGATGGCCGCCAGACCCGCGACTTCCTGTACATCGACGACGCAGTCGACGCGCTCGTTCGCGCGGCAGCGAAAGGCAGCGGGCTGGTGGTCAATGTCGGCACGGGCGTGCCCACCTCCATCCGCGACCTGTGGGCGCTGATGGCCGGCCCCGACGGTCGTCCACCAGCACCTTCGCCGCGCCGCCCCGACGACGTAGTGCGCAGTGCGGTGTCGCCCACGCGAGCCCGCATTCACCTCGCCTGGGCACCGTGGACCGACCTGGCGGTTGGCTTACGCGGGTTGGCTCGCTGACTCAACACGCTGTGACGGGTGCCACACCTGCAAGGATGCGGATCATGCACGAGTCAGCGCTGGTCGTGGAAGTCGAAGCAGCCGAGCCGGTGGTTGGTCACTGGCGTCGCCGGTACGACCCCGCAGCGCGGTTGGGGATGCCCGCACACGTCACGGCGCTGTTCCCATTCCGGCCCGTCGGGTCATTGAGTTCGGCCGAGATGAACACCCTCGGGCGGGTGGCTGCGCAGATCGAGCGCTGTCGGTTTCAACTCACCGCGGTCGAGCAGTTCCCGGGTGTCGTGTGGTTGCGGCCCGAGCCCGACAACTGGTGCCGAGAGCTCACTAGCGCACTCACCGCACAGTTCCCCGACTGTCTTCCCTACGGCGGCAGGTTCAGCGACAGCGTCCCTCATCTGACGGTGGGCCAATTCGCAGACGAGGCCGATCTGCAGCGTGTGCAGCAGAGCCTGCGCGACGGGATCGCCACCTCATTGCCACTCGACTGTGTGGCTGCCGCGCTGTCGTTGTTCGTCAGCGACAACACCGGTAGTTGGTCGGTAGCCGCTCGATTCCCGTTCCGTTGAGTTCGCCGGCTTCTCGACCCGTCACCTGAGCCCCCCGGCAGCCAGTGTGCGCCGTGCCAACTCTCGGCCCACGGCGGGGTCGGCCATGACGCTGGGGGTCACCACCACTCGCATGCCGGCAGCTTCCACCGCGGGCGCCAGTGCCTGGTCGACCGGGTCGATCACCAGCGTGCCGGCGATGTGCGCGTAGAGCCGGGCCACGCCCACCACCGATGCTTCGAGCCCCAACTCTTGCAGCATTCGGTCGGCAGGGCCCTTGAGGGCTGCGCCGCCGACGATAGGAGAGATGGCGACGACCGTGTCGCGCCGGTCGTGCAGCAGTTGGTCGAACCCGGTCAGCGCTCGCAGCGGGGCAATGGAGACCAAGGGATTCGAAGGGGCCACCACCACCAGTTCGCTGTCGCGTAGTGCTGACGCAGCGGAGGAGGTGAGTGCAGCCGAGTCGGCGCCCGCGAAACGGACAGCCGCGATGGGTACGGCGTGCTGCCGCTGCACGAAGTACTCCTGGAAGGGCACCTCGATGCCCTCCTCGCGCAGCGTCACCATCGTGCTGACCCGCTGGTCGGACATCGGCAGCAGCCGCTGTGCCAGGCCCCAGGCAGCGGTGATCTCGGCGGTGACCTGAGTAAGCGTGGCGCCTTCCGCCAACCGGGCCGTGCGGTAGAAGTGAGTGGCAAGGTCTTGGTCGCCGAGGTTGAACCAGGTGGGCGCGGCCGACGACCCGACGGGGCGCACCGCGGCGTAGCGGGCGAGCGCCTGCATGGCCCGCCAGGTTTCTTCGCGCAGGCCCCAGCCGCGGTCGGGGTCGATGGCCGACGCAAGCGTGTAGGTGATGGTGTCGATGTCGGGCGAGATGGCCAGGCCGTGCAGCACCGTGTCGTCGCCGGTGTTCACCACGCCCACGGTGTGCTCGGCGGGGTAGACGCCTTCCAGCGCCCGCAGGAAGCGTGCGGCGCCCACCCCTCCACACACCACGCTGACGGTCATCTGCTCTCCGATTCATCGACGCGGCCGGCGACCACGTCGTGATACAACGACACCATCTCGTCGGCACAACGCTGCCAGGAGAACCGCTGCCACTGGCGGGCGCCCGCGGTGACGAGGTGGTCCCGCACCGAGTGCGAGGTGAGCGCGAGTTCGAGGTTCGCCGCCAGTGCATCGCCGTCGTCGGGGGTGCTCAGCAGCGCCGCGTCGCCGGCCACCTCCGGGATGGAGCCGGCGGTGCTGGCCACCACCGGTACCCCGGCCTGCATGGCGTCGAGCAGCGGGAACCCGAACCCCTCGTCGAGCGACGGATAGGCCAGCACCGCAGCGTGATGTAGCAACCACGACCGGGTGGCCTCATCGACGCGCCCGGTGAATGCGACGCGCGGCGCCAACTGCGGCCCGAGCGCGTCGACGGCGCGGTGCACGGCGGGAGCATCGTCGCCCTCGCTACCGGCCAGCACCAACTGAACCTCGGCGTGCCGGGCGGCGACGGCCCCGAACGCGGCGACCAGCAGTGGCAGGTTCTTTCGGCGCTCGAGGGTGCCCAGCGCCAGGATGAACGGCGCGCCGCCGAGCGCGATCGGTGCGGTGGTGGGAGCCGGCGGCAGCACCAACGGCCCCAGGTGTACCGTGCGCACGACGGCGCCGGGCAACAGTTCACGCAGGGCCTGCTCGGTGGCGACGGAACTGGCGTGCACCACGGCCCCAGCGGTCACGGCCCTTCGCAGCACGTGGCCGGCGCGGTGCACGGCCGGCTGAGCATGAGCCGATTGGCGCAGGAACCAGCAGTCGTAGACCGACACCACACGTGGCAGACGGCTCGGCGGCACCACGTAGTTCGTGCCGTGCACCAACTGGGCGTGGGCGAGCCAGCGGTCGGCGCGGGGGTGCCCGCTGTGCGCCCAGCAGCGGTGGGCGAGTGCCGCCGGGAACGGCAGCTTGTGCGTGCCGGCCGGTGGCCGCGCCCGCGCGGACACTATGTAGTCGACCAGCGTGACGTCGTCGCGAGTGATCAGTTCGTCGTGCAATGCCTGCACCGCGAGACCGATGCCGGTCTTCGGCCCGTAGAGGGGGCCTGTGTCGAAACCGACGCGCAGCGGTGTCATGGGCCGCTCAGGCTAGTGGGTGCCATCGCCCGGGAGCGGGTACGCAAACTCGGTCGCCGCCGTAGACTTCGCCGACCCTGTTCAGCGAAGAACGACGACGAAAGAAACCGCTTCATGCCCCGTGCATTCATCACCGGAATCACCGGCCAGGACGGCCAACACCTCGCCGAGTTCTTGCACGGCAAGGGCTACGAAGTCTTCGGCATGGTGAAGGGGCAGAACAACCCTCGCATGGTGCAGATGCGTGACGAGTTCTCCTACGTCGAGCCGGTGCCGGGCGACCTGGCCGACCTGCCGTCGCTGGTGAAGGCGCTCGAGTACTCCCAGCCCGACGAGGTGTACAACCTGGGTGCCATCTCGTTCGTCGCGCTCAGCTTCAACCAGGCCGAGCTCACCGCCAACATCACCGGTCTCGGCGTGCTGCGCATGCTCGAAGCCATTCGCATGGTGGGCGGCGCGCAGAACAACTCCATCCGCTTCTACCAGGCCAGCAGCAGCGAGATGTTCGGCAAAGTCCGCGAGACCCCGCAGACCGAGCGCACGCCGTTCCACCCCCGCTCGCCCTACGGCTGCGCCAAGGTGTTCGGCCACGACATCGTGGTGAACTACCGCGAGAGCTACGACATGTTCGCCTGCAGCGGCATCCTGTTCAACCACGAAGGCCCGCGCCGCGGCCTCGAGTTCGTCACCCGCAAGGTCACCAACTCTGTCGCCCGCATCAAGTTGGGCCTGCAGAGCGAGATCGTGCTCGGCAATCTCGACAGCAAGCGCGACTGGGGCTACGCCGGCGACTACGTCAAGGCCATGTGGGCCATGCTGCAGCAAGACGCCCCCGACGACTACGTCGTCGCTACCGGCAAGGCCTACAGCATCGAAGATCTGGTTCGCCTGGCGTTCGCCGAGATCGGCGTCGACAACTGGCAGGACTACGTCCGTCAGGACGCGAAGTTCTTCCGCCCGGCCGAGGTCGACCTGCTCATCGGTGACCCCACCAAGGCCAAGGAGAAGCTCGGCTGGGAGCCGGAAGTACAGTTCCCCGAGTTGGTCAAGATGATGGTGGCCAACGACCTGGCCGTCGAGTCGGCCCGCCGCTGATCAGGTTTCCAGTGGCATGTCGGTGATGGCATCCATCACCGAACCGCCGGTGGGCACCACGCCCGAGGCCAGCTTGTAGCGCAGTGCCAGCGCAAACGCCACGAGGGCGGCCACGCTGGAGGCGACCAGCCCTATCTCCACACGGCGAAACATCCGCTCCGGCGGTTCGTTGTTGAGCCAGGTGACCAGCAGGAACGTGATGCCGGCGATGGCCCAACCGAG
>Ga0335397_10003431_pt1 | contig 21207 bp, 17 predicted proteins | sample MAT04_FD_205740 | JGI IMG/M metagenome (GOLD analysis project Ga0335397, IMG submission 205740) | Freshwater microbial communities from Lake Fryxell liftoff mats and glacier meltwater in Antarctica - MAT-04 (spades assembly) (version 2) ... | reverse complement strand
GAACTTGCTCGTTCGTCAGTCGCCGACGGTGCCATCATGGGCCGCGATGGTGCGGTATCGCGGCGAATGTGTCCAGCGATTTCGGCGAATCGCCGTCAGGAAGACGGCATCACCGAATGTTTACGAAATCGGGCGGCAGCATTGAGAGTCGTCACGGTGGCAGTTCTGCCGTTGCCGCCCGCGACTCGCCGCCATCAAAGAGCAGAGCACACAAACCGCGCTCGCGGATAGAGATGGTTGTCAGAAACTCCCGCGCGCCCCCCATCGCGCGGAAAGTGTCAAAGCCAGTTTCCAGAAAGCGTTGCAAAGCGGCCAGACCCGCGGCTTGAGCTGGGCCACGCATCAGTCGAAGACTGTGTCGAAGCAGCATGTTGCGGGTGTATCGATCGAGCGCCGTTCCGATTGAGACCATTAGCGTGATCTGGCGCTCACGATCGCTAACCCCCCCGACTGCACGCCACGCCAATGCATAGCGATGATCGTCAATAGGCGGATCCGCCGGCAAGGCACGCGCCATGGCGGAGTCAAGCCTTTCCGAAAGCGCGTGCAGTGCAGCCAACTCGGCAACGGTAGCAATGAGCTCTTTGGGAAACAACCGCAACAGGGCCGGTACCACGCGTGCAAACTGTACGTCGCGCTCGCTGAAGTCGCTGGGGCCGTAAAGGTCTTCAAGGAAGAACTTCGCCGCCCCGCCATACCGTTTGTGGGCCAGCAGGTCGGCATAGGTGCGCGAGAAGCGCTCGTGCTGATACTGCTTGATGGCCGCAACTCGCTGGCCCAGCACCGGGTCAACGGCACGTGCTTGCCGCTCGGCCGAGACTTCCTGCAAGCAGCGCAGGATGGATTCACCTATTTCCTTCAAGAGCGCACCAGATCCTGGGTTAGTCGGGCGCCTCTACGGCCCGGGTTGCCAATGATGCAACACTGCAGCCTATGCAAAGACGCACTCTGTTGACTGTGGGTTTGGTGGCAGGAACGTTGCTGGCATTGGTGGGTGGCACGCTGGCGCTAACGCAGCCCGCGCGCCGTGCGGGCAGGCTCAGCGACACTGCCCGCACCACCTTGACCGCAGTGGCCAAAGCCGTGATCGGCCCGTTGCTGCCGCAGGCTGCGGAAGCAAAAGCCTTGGCCTTGCAGGCCCATGTAGGCCGTGTTGAGGCCACCATTGCAGGCTTGCCACCCGCACTGCAGATGGAAGTCGATGAGTTGCTGACCATTGTGTCCAGTGTGCCTGGCCGCTTTGCGCTGGTTGGCTTGACCGACAGCTGGCAGACCGCCAGCGACGCGCAAGTCACCGCAGCGCTCCAAGGCATGCGCGAATCGTCACTGGCGCTGCGCCAGCAGGCCTTTCATGCGCTGCGTGACATCAGCAACGGCGCGTACTTTGCAGACCGCAGTACCTGGCAAGCCATTGGCTATCCAGGCCCTCGGGTGCTGTAGCCGCTTTCGCATCTGACCATCGCCATGACTGACTTTGCAGACCCCATTCGAGACGGCCTGGCCCGCGGCTGGAAAGTGCACGGCGGCCCGCATGCGCCTGCCCCGGCCTCGCTGACTTGTGACGTGGCGATCATCGGCACAGGTGCTGGCGCCGGCATCACCGCCGAGTTGCTCACCGCCGCTGGCCTGTCGGTGGTGCTGATCGAGGAAGGCCCGTTGCGCAGCAGCAGTGACTTCCGACAAATCGAGGCCGAGGCCTATCCCACGCTCTACCAGGACAGTGCCAGCCGGCAGACGGCCGACAAGGCCATCAACATTCTTCAGGGGCGTTGTGTGGGCGGCTCGACGACCGTGAACTGGACCAGTTCCTTCCGCACGCCCGCGCCCACGCTGCAGTTCTGGCGTGAACGGTTTGCGCTGCCTGAACTGACCGACAGTGCCATGTCTCCCTGGTTCTTGCAGGCCGAGCAAAGGCTGAACATCGGCCCTTGGTTGGTGCCGCCCAACGTCAACAACGAACTGCTCAAGACGGGAGCGGCGCGGCTGGGCATACCAGCCGCTGCCATCCAGCGCAACGTCAAGGGCTGCTGGAACCTAGGGTCCTGCGGCATGGGTTGCCCCACCAATGCCAAGCAGTCGATGCTGGTGACCACCATCCCTACGGCACTTGACCGCGGCGCCACGCTATTGGTGCAGATGCGTGCCGACAAGCTGGAGCTGTCGCAGGGCAAGGTGCAAAGCGTGCAGTGCATCCCGATCGCCATCAACGGCGCGGTCATGCCGGGCAGCGGCACGCGGGTGGTGGCGCGGCACTTCGTGGTGGCCGGTGGCGCCATCAATTCACCTGCCTTGCTCATGCGCTCTGGCGCGCCCGACCCGCACAGCCGGCTTGGCCTGCGCACATTCCTGCATCCCGTCGTGGCCTCGGCAGCCGTGTTCGACAAAACCGTGGCAGGCTGGGACGGCGCGCCACAATCCATGTACACCGACCACTTCCTGGAAGTGGACGCTGTCGATGGCCCCATTGGCTACAAACTTGAAGCGCCACCGCTGCACCCCGTGATTGCATCGACCACGCTGCCCGGTTTTGGCGTGCCGCAGGCAACAGCGATGAAGGACTTTGCAAACACGCATGCGCTGCTGGCCTTGCTGCGCGACGGCTTTCATGAGCAGTCCAGCGGCGGCCAGGTCAAGCTGCGCGGCGACGGCACGCCAGTGCTTGACTATCCACTCACAAGCTTCGTCATGGATGGCGCCCGCCGCGCTTTGCTCAGCATGGCCGAAATCCAGTTTGCAGCCGGCGCGCGCCGCGTCACACCGGGCCACGAGGCGGCCGTCCCTTACGCCACCTGGGCTGAGGCCAAAGCGGCCATCGCGGGTCTGCGAATGGTGCCGTACCAGACGCGGGTGGTCAGCGCACACGTCATGGGCGGCTGTGGCATGGCGGGCAAGCCCGAGCTCGGCGTGGCGCAGCCGGACGGGCACCACTGGCAGATCGAAAACCTGTCGATCCACGACGGTTCGCTTTTCCCAACCAGCATCGGCGCCAACCCGCAGCTGTCGGTGTATGGCCTGGTGAACAAGCTGGCCACTGCCTTGGCACGCGCGCTCAGCGGGCGCGACGTGCGCCTTGCTGGATAGCGGCTTGATGGCGCGCGGCCTGACGCTGGCGCGGCTGCAACAGGCCACCACGCTGGGCGCACTGCTGGTCGCGGCGCTCTGGGCCTGGCTTTGCTGGCGCGCCGGCCATCCGGGGTGGGCGTTCGCCGGTGCCCTGCTGGTGGTGGGCGGCTATGCCGTCGTGCTGGCGCTTGAATTTGCGCTGCTTCGGCTGGCCCATGGCAACGACCCGACACCGCGCGCCAGTCCCGCGCAATTGCTGCGCGCCTGGTGGGGCGAGGTGCGCGCTGCGCCCACCGTCTTCTGCTGGCGCCAGCCGTTCTTCAGCCAGCGTTGGCCAAACCTCTTGCCGGCCGACGCCCAAGGCCGACGCGGCGTTCTGCTGGTGCACGGTTTTGTCTGCAACCGCGGGCTGTGGAACCCCTGGCTGCAGCGGCTGCATGCGACGCGGGTGCCGGTGATCGCGGTCAACCTGGAGCCCGTGTTCGGCTCCATCGACGACTACAGCGCCACACTCGACGCGGCGGTGCTGCGACTGCAGCAGTGCACAGGCCTGCCGCCCGTGATCGTGGCGCACAGCATGGGTGGCCTGGCCGTGCGCCGCTGGTGGGCTGATCAGCTTGACGATGTGCACGGCGACGGCCGCGTGCACCACTTCATCACCATTGGCACACCGCACCACGGCACCTGGCTCGCCCGCTTTGCGATGACGGGCAATTCGCGCCAGATGCGGCAACTGTCCGGTTGGCTGCAGGCGATGTCAGCCCGCGAAATCACTGACCGTGCGGCGCGCTGCACCTGCTTCTACAGCCACTGCGACAACATCGTCTTCCCGGCTGCCACCGCGACGCTGCCCGGCGCCGACAACCGCCACCTGCCCGGCGTGGCGCATGTGCACATGGCCGACCATCCTGAGCCGTGGGCCGAGTTGCAGCGCTGGCTTTGAATCGCTTTCAGGCGCTGAATTCGCGTTCGCCCGCCAACACGTGGCCGGCTTGCACTTCGCCTTCGGCAGCGATGCGTTGGCGCACCGCGCTGTACACCGGTGCGAAGTCGGGTGCGGTGGCGTCGAAAAGCTGCTGGAACGAGTCGATGACGAAGTAGGTGGCCTGGTAGGTGTCGATGCGGTACTGGCTGCGCATCAGCCGCTGCAGATCAAATGCCACGCGCCGCGGCTCCTTCGAGCCCACGCTGTGTTGCAGCTCACCAGCAGAACTCAGGATGCCGGCGCCATAGGCGCGCAGCCCCTTCGGCGTCTGGATGAGGCCGAACTCCACCGTGTACCAGTACAACCGCGCCAGCAACTCGCAGGCGTCCAGCCGACTCGCCTTCAAGCCACCGGCTCCGTAGGCCTGCATGTAGTCAGCGAAGGTGGGGTTGAAGAGCAGCGGCACGTGGCCGAAGAGGTCGTGGAAGATGTCAGGCTCGACGACGTAGTCAAACTCTTCGGGCTTGCGGATCCAGTCCGTCACCGGAAAGCGGCGGTCGGCCAGCAGCGCGAAGAAGGCCTCCTCCGGGATCAGCCCGGGCACGCCCACCACTTGCCAGCCCGTGGCCTGCAACAGCCGCTCGGAGATGGCGTCGAAGTGCGGGATCTGCGCCGGCTCACCCAGTTGTTGCACGGCCTGGACAAATTCGTCGCAGGCCAGGCCCGGCAGTTGCTGCAGCTGGCGCGTGTACAGACGGCGATAGGTGTCGTGGTCGGCCGCCGTGTACTGGGCGTGGTTCTGCGCGCAGGTGTAGTCGCTGGCCGCGCGGCCGTAGTCGCCACGCGGCGGGCGGTCACCCGTGCCGTAGGTGACGGGGGCCACGCCCTGGTTCAGTCCCTTCATGGCGGCCACCGTTCAGTCCCTCTTCAGCACACCACGGCGCATCTGGTCGAGCTCGATGCTCTCGAACAGCGCCTTGAAGTTGCCTTCGCCAAAACCCTGGTCGCCCTTGCGCTGGATGAACTCGAAGAAGATCGGCCCGAGCTGGTTTTCACTGAAGATCTGCAGCAGCAGCTCACCCGCCTTGCCATCGACCAGGATCTTGCGCGCCTTCAGCGCCGCCACGTCCTGGCCATGGCCCGGGATGCGTTTGTCCACCAGCTCGTAGTAGGTGTCGATGGTGTCCAGCAGCTTCACGCCGCTGGCGCGCAGTGCGTCCACCGTCTGCAGGAGGTCGGTCGCGCCCATGGCGATGTGCTGGATGCCTTCACCGTGGTAGCTGTCCAGATACTCCTGGATCTGGCCCGCCTTCTCGTTGCCTTCTTCGTTGATGGGAATGCGGATCTTGCCGCAGGGGCTCGTCATGGCCTTGCTCTTGACGCCCGTGACCTGGCCTTCGATGTCGAAGTAGCGCACCTCGCGAAAGTTGAAGAGGCGTTCGTAGAAACCCGCCCATTCACCCATGCGGCCACGGTGCACGTTGTGCGTCAGGTGGTCGATGTAGGTCAGGCCGTGGCCGGTGGGGTTGAGCTCTGCGCCTGAATCCTTGTTCAAGGCTTCAAAGTCCACATCGAAAAACCCGATGTTGCCAATATCGCCTTCTTTCGCGCCGTTCTTGCCGCGCCACTTGTCCACCAGGTAGATCAGCGAGTCCCCAATGCCCTTGATGGCCGGGATGTTCAGCTCGCCCGGGCCCGCGGTGCCCGCATAGGCCCACGCACCCAGCGATTGCGCACGCTCGAAGGCAGCCCGCACGTCCTGCACGCGGAAGGCAATGGCGCAGATGCTGGGGCCATGCAGCCGCGCGAAGCGCTGCGCGAAAGAGTCGGGCTCGGCGTTGACGATGAAGTTGATGCCGCCCTGGCGGTACAGCAGCACGTTCTTATGGCGGTGACGCGCGATGGGCTTGAAGCCCATCGTTTCGAACAGCGCGCCCATGGCGGCGGGGTCGGGGGCTGCGTATTCGATGAACTCGAAGCCGTCGGTGCCCATCGGGTTGTCCCAGGGGGTGAGTTGCATGTGTCGCCTCGCGCTGCCAAATCGGAAGCGTGCACTGTAGGCCGCGGGGCGCGCAAGGTGCTTGCGTGTGCTGGCGCCAAACACCCAACACGCGCAGCAAAACTGCAAGAATCTGCCACATGGAGACCGAGACCGAACTGGACGCCATCGACAGGCGCATCCTTCAAGCCCTGCAGGCGCAGGGCCGCGTGACCTATGACGAGCTCGCCGCCGGCGTCGGGCTGTCAGCCAGCGCCACGCTGCGGCGCGTGAAGCGGCTGGAAGAAGCGCAAGTCATCACGGGCTACGTCGCGCTGGTGGCGCCGGAACGTGTGGGCCTGGGCCTGACGGCCTACATCAATGTGCGCCTGGCCAAGCACAACGACCCCCGCAACCCTGTGGAGGCTTTCGCCGCCGCCGTGCAGGCCTGGCCCGAAGTGGTGGAATGCGCGGCGCTCACGGGCGAGATGGACTACCTGCTGCGCGTGCTGGTGCGCGACATGGCGCACTACTCGCACTTCATCATGGAGGGCCTGCTCAAGCACCCGGCGGTGCAGGACTGCAAGACCAGCTTCATGCTGCGGCGGCTGAAGGGCACGACGGCCGTGCCGGTGTAGCCCGCCGCGGCACAGGGCTTCGGTTCAGAGCGCCACGGTCTTCATGATCTGCGTCGGCGTCGGTGCCGGCCAGCCTGCTTCTTGCGCCGTGCGCACGATGGCTTCGTTGGTGTCGAAATAGACCTGCCAGTAGTGGTCGGTGTGGCAGTACGGCCGCACCGCGATCACCGTGCCCACGAGGTTGATGTCAAGCAGGTTGATTTCCGGCGCCGGGTCGGCCACCACATTGGGGATCTTGGCCACGGCCGCTTTCAACCGTGCAATGGCGTCCAGCGCATCCACGCTGCCGGCCAGTTGTGCGGTGCGCTCGACGCGCCGCGTCGGCCGAGCCGAAAAGTTCATCACCGTGTCGCCGAAGACCTTGCCGTTGCCCACGAGCGTGAGCACGTTGTCGGGCGTGACCAGCGTGGTGCCGAAGAGGCCGAGTTCATGCACCGTGCCGACGATGCCGCCCACCTGCACGAAGTCGCCCACCTTGAAGGGCCGCAGGATCAGCATGAAAGCGCCGGCGGCAAAGTTGCCGAGCATGCCGCTCCAGGCTGCGCCGATGGCCACCCCGGCACCGGCCAGCATGGCCGCGAAGCTGGTGGTCTGGATGCCGAAGTAACCCAGGATGCCCAGCACCAGCGCGATGTTCAGCGCCACGGCAATGATCGAACCCAGGTACTTCGTCAGTGTCGGGTCAACGTGGTTGCGGTTCATGCCCGCCTGCACGAGCGAGATCACGCGGCCGATGATCCAGCGGCCGACGATCCAGAAAGCAATGGCCGCCAGGACCTTGATGGCCAGCTCCGCGATCGTGGTACTGAGGAAAGTCTGGATGCTGTTCATGTCCATGGAAGATGTGCCTTGTTCTTTCTGAAGCGCGGATTGCGCTCGCTGACGCGGCGCAACTATTGCACGCGGACCCGGCCGGCGACCCGTACCAAGGGCGGGTCGCTAGTCCTGAACACACCCGACTCGGTGCGTACCGCGACCGCATGCATGCAATGCGTGCAGTCATTGGTGCATGCCGTGGACGACGCGCGGCTGATGGTGAGCCCGTTGCGCGCCTGAGGCGCCCTAGTCGCTGTCGATTTCCTGCAGCAGCCGCAGTGCGGCATCCGGCGACAGCTGCAGCAGGTTGGCAACTTCCTGCACGTCGTCTGGCAGCGCGGCGTTGTCCCAACCCTGCGCGCTGTGGCGCGCCACACGAATGGCCAGCAGCACGTTGCGCACCTGTGAGGTCATCTGCGTCGAATGGTCGTCGGTGATGCGCACCAGCAGCGACGGCAAGCGCCAGCGCTGCATCAGCGTGTGCTGAAGATCTGTCAGCTCTACATGCAGCACGGCGCGCTGTGCAGCGGCTGAACGCAGCGTGCTGTCGGCGGCCTGAAGCTGGCCGATCTGCAGCGCCAGCGCGGGCGCCTGCAGCCACAGCAGCAGCTCTGCAAAGTCGTGCAGCAAGCCGGCCTCATGTAGCACCGGCGCGTCGTGGTCCATGCGGTGCACGGCAAAACCCATTGCAAAACGGGCGGCACGGTGCGAGCGGCGCAAGACGTGCTCAAAGCCTGCCAACGCATCGGGCAGGTTGGCAAGCTGCTCTTGCGCCACGGCCTGCGGGCCGAAGGCGCGGAAGAAGGGCGGGATGCCCAGCATCACGAGCGCTTCGGTCACGGTTTCGACTTCACTGCCCTCGCGGCCGCGGCGCAGGTGGGCCACGTGGGCCAGCACCTTCAACGTCATCAGCGGGTCGCTTTCGATGGCCTCGGCGAGTTGGTGCGCGTCCACATCGTCTTCTACCGTGCGCATGTCTTCCAGCGTGGCGGCGGTGCTGGCCAGCACCGGCAGGCGGGCGTGATCGAAGAGGCCCGCCCAGCCGGCCACGTCGCGTGGCGCGCGGGTCGTGAATGGCGGTTGGTCGATGTGCATGGTGCAAGGCCTTGAATCCGGGTCGTCCCCGGTTTATCGGCCCGCAACCCGCGGCCCTTGAGCGCGCAGGCTCAGCATGAGACCTTCGCGCGCGTCGGCGCGGCCGTCCAGCAGGGCGCGGTACGCGGCTTCAGTGGCAGCGGTGCCGCTGCGGTTGACGATCTGCAACCAAGGGTCGTCGGCGCGTTCCACCCGCGCGATGAACGCATTCCAGGCCGATGCAATGCGCTGTTCCAGCAGGTCGCGGCCCCAGCCTTCGGGCGGTGGTGTGCTGCGCTTCTTGATCTGTGCCGGGGCAAAGAACAGGGTTGGCTTCGGGCCTGGCAGGCCGCGTCCAGAACCCAGCGCCGACACGTGGGTGCCGCCGATGGAACTGCTGTACTTCAGCGCATCGCCAAAATGTTCATGCACGCGGTGGCGCAACGCGGCATTGCCGGCGAAGTCCACGAACACGGTGGCCACCGTGGCGTCGAGCGCGGTCACCTCGGCATAGTCGCGCACGGCGTCGTAGCAGCCCAGCGCCTGCGTAAACGCCATGTTTGCAGCTGAGGTGAGTCCTACCACGCGGGGCGCACCCGCGGCGCCGCGGCGCAGCGCCAGGCAGAAGGCGGTGCCGTAGGCGGTCTTGCTGGACGCGCTGGACAGCAGCAACTGCTTCGCACCGTAGAACTGGTTGTCGGCCAAGAAGTCGTCGACCAGGAAGGAGGTGACAAACAGCGGCCGCAGCACGGCCTGCAGGCCTTCCAGGCACGGCTGCCACCCGGGGTCCTCGTCGCAGAAGACATAGTGCTGGTAGGCGGCGGCCAGTTCCTGGCGGTGCGGCGCGCCGTCGGCGAAGCTGCCTCCCCGCAACTTGACGGGTTGCAAGACCACGTGCGACCCGGCGGGGAAGTAGCCGTAGACGCGGCGTCCGACGGCCACGCCTTCGGCGCGCGATTCGGTGACGGTGGCAAAACCCCACACGGGCAGACAGCCGAGCGCGGCGTCGGCGGCGGGAAAGAATTGCCAGTACTTCATCGCTTCGCCAAAGGCGGCGTAGGTGATGTTGTTGGCGGTGAGCGCAAAGTGCTCGATGGCGAGGCGCGCTTCGCCGTCTGCGAGCGGCCGCGCTGCAGGCGCGTCGGGGTCGTCCCCGAACTGCGTGCGCTGCAAATCGTTGCGCGCGATGAAGAGGCGTTGGCCGGTGGGGGTCATGGGCAGCTCCTGAGTCGGGCTGCCAGCATAGGGGCAAGCAAAGAAGCGGCACACAAAAAGCGGCTGTCACCCGGGTGACGCCAATCAGCGTCACCCGGGTGAGCCGGCGGTTCATCTCAGTACCGCCCGGCCGTTCCGAAGGTACTGAGCGCCCCTCGGGGGGCAGCGAACGCAGCGAGCGTGGGGGCTGCATTTCAGAGCCGGTTCACGCCGAGCAAGCGCCCGACGAGTTGGCCGTTGACGTACAGCGCACCTTCGGGTGCGCCGGCGTCGGCGTGGTACTCCAGCACAGGGTCGGCGGCGGCGGGTGCCTCCACCAGGGCCAGGCGTTCGGCCAGGGCGTCGAGCATGCGGCTGGCCGCACGCAGGAGCTCTGCCGACAGGCCGCGCAGGCCGCGCTCTTCTGCGGCAGGCGCCTCAACAGGAAGGTCGTGCATCAACATGATGGTTCTCCGTGGGGCCTGGTCCGCCTGCTGGGTGTGCGCAGGGCGGCGGGCCGGGGTCAGGATTCAGGGGCTGTGTCGCAGGCGCATCAGTTCGCGCTGCAGGTCGCGGCTGGCTTGCTGGCGCCGCGCGCCGGTGCCGGCCCGGTGTGAACCGGCGGCACGGTGCAGGCCAGCGGCCACGAACGGGTTGCGTGGCTTGAGAGTCTTGAGGGTCAGCTTCATCGGTTTCTCCTTCATGGCGGGGTGGGGGTGGCAAAAAAAAGGGTGCAGAAAAGCAAACGGCCCGGGTTGCTGGTGCAACCCGGGCCGTGGTGGCCTTTGGCCACGCGCGCTTGGCAGCGCGTGGACTCAGACCATCGGCACCCCGGGCGGAGCACCATCGTTGATTGCAGCCATGCAGGCCTTGCCACCTTGGCCGTTGAACGCAGCGCTCGCCACACACGGGTGGCTTGGACGCAGCGCAACGAGGGGCAGGGTCAGGACCATGGTGCTTTCGGCTGTGGGGTTGATCGGCTGCGCGGGCAGGCTCGTCTTGACGCGGGCTGCTTTTCACAGGGATTGCGCAAATGATAAACAAGCAGTTATCACTGCGCAAGGGGTCTTGCCCCAGGAATACCCCGCACGGGCCCTTCAAACAAGGGGGGCAATGAAGCGGGCGCGTTGCGTCGGCTACTTTTTGCGCTTCAGCGGCGCCACGCCCGACTGCGTGCGCTGCCACAGCGCATGCGCGTCTTCGGCGGCGGTGCTGAGCGGGGTGGCCGCTCTCGCCGAAGCCGATGAAGGAGTGTTCGGGGCCTGCGGCGTCAGCACTTCGCCCAGCAAGTCCAGCAGCCGCGCGCGGGCGCGCTGCGGGTGGCGGCGGTAGTACGTAAGCACGAGGCCCATGATGAAACGCTCGTCGTCGTCGCGGGGCTGCGAGTCGTCACGTGGGGGCTCTTCGCGCAGGCCCTGGGCCGCCAGGGCCTGCATGGCGGCGCCGCTGCCACTGCTGCCACCGCTTCCTCCGCTTCCATGAGGCAGGTCCATCCAGCCCGGCGGCTTGTGGCAGCAGTGCTCGAACTGGCGCGCCAGCCTTTCGCCGATCTGCCGCGAGCGGCCCTTGATCTGGCTCCAGTAGCTGGGCTGGATCTGCACACGCTCTGCAAAACGCCGCTCCAGGCCGCGCAGCGTGGCGGCGTCGGCGTGGCGGGCGGTGGCGCGAACAAACTCTTCGAACAGCGCCAACGCGTTGTCCAGGCGCTGCTGTGCAAGGGCCTGGGCGGGGTCGAGGGGGCCAGCTTTCATCAACCCCAATGATAATTCGTCGTTATCGCATGACACAGTCACCATGCTCAGGCCTCTGCCGTGCACCCGGCCTCCACTGCCCAAGACCAGCTGCCACCATGAAACGATTGTTTGCAGGACTGTTCTGCGCGGCGGCACTGCAGTCGCAGGCGGCAGAGCGTGTCATCGAGAAGGACGTCGTCGTGCGCGCCAAGCTCGACAAAGCCTGGGCGGCATGGAGGACGCGTGAAGGCATCGTCAGCTTCTTTGCGCCCGACGCGGTCATCGAGCCGAGTGTCGGCGGCGCCTTCCACATCCACCTCGACCCCGGGTGATCCTGGCGGTTACCGCGACCGCTGCCGGTGTGAAAGCGCCTATTCCTCGTCGCGTACCTTGAACTGCGAAATCAGCTGCGACTGCACGCTGGGCGGCACCGCTTCGTGGTGCGACATCTCCACCGTGTAGCGGCCCTGGCCGCTGGTGAGTGCATTCAGGCGCAACTGGTAGCCACTCAGTTCGGACAGCGGCGCGAGGCCACGCACCACCATCGTGCCGGGCTGGCCATTGGCCGTGCCATTGACCAAGCCGCGGCGGCTGGCCAGGTCGCCGGTGATGTCGCCCATGGCATGGTCGGGCGCGGTGATCTCGATGTGCACGATGGGCTCCAGAACGATCGGCCGCGCCTCGCGCAGCGCCGCCATGAAGGCCTTGCGGCCGGCGGTGGCGAAGGCGATGTCCTTGCTGTCCACGCTGTGGTGCTTGCCGTCATAGACCGTCACGCGCACGTCCATCACCGGGTACCCCGCGATGGCGCCGCTGGCCAGCACCTCGCGCACGCCCTTTTCCACCGCCGGGATGTACTGGCTGGGAATGGTGCCGCCCTTGACCTGGTCGACAAACTCAAAGCCGCCGCCGCGCGGCAGCGGTTCGACGCGCAGGAAGACTTCGCCAAACTGGCCCGCGCCGCCGCTTTGTTTCTTGTGCCGGTGGTGGCCCTCGGCGTGCGTGGTGATGGTCTCGCGGTAGGCGATGCGCGGCGGCCGTGTGTTGACTTCAAACTTGTAGACATCCCTCAGCCGGTCCAGCAGCACGCGCAGGTGCAGTTCGCCCAGGCCGTAGATGACCGTTTCGTTGGTGGCGGAGAGGTGCTCCACCTTCAAGCACGGGTCTTCGTCGATCAGCTTGGTCAGGATCTCCCACATGCGCTGCTCGTCGCCATGGCGCTTGGGTTCAATGGCCAGGCCATGCACCGGCTTCGGAAAGTCCAGCGGCAACAGGTGGATGTGCTCGTCCTCGGCCGCGTCGTGCAGCACGGCGTCGAAGTGGATCTCGTCCACCTTCGCCACCGCCACGATGTCACCCGGCAGCGCGCGCGGCACTTCCACATGGTTCTTGCCCTGCAGCATGAAGAGGTGCGCCACCTTGAAGGGCTTGCGGCTGTGGCCGACGTAGAGCAGGCTGCCTTGCACCACGGTGCCCTGGTGCACACGCATCACGCCCAGGCGGCCGACGAAGGGGTCGACGGTGACCTTGAAGACATGCGCCAGCACGTGCAGCGCGGGGTCGGCTTTGGCATGCATCCGCTCGGCGCTGTGGCCTTCGCCATTGATGAAGTCGGGCGGGTTGGCTTCCAGCGGGTTGGGCAGCAGCCGGGTGATGATGTCCAGCAACTCGGCCACGCCGGCACCGCTCTTGGCGGAGACAAAACACACCGGGATCAGGTGCCCTTCGCGCAGCGCCTGTTCCAGTGGCGCATGCAGTTCGGTGGCAGGCACGTCGCCGTCGTTGAGGTAGCGGTCGACGAAGTTGCCATCCACCTCCACCACCTGTTCCACCAGGGCGCGGTGGGCGGCATCGACGCTGCCAAAGTCGCTGTGGCCCTGGCGGTTGTAGAAGCAGTCCACCACTTTCGTGGCGCCCGCATCGGGCAGGTTCAGGGGCAGACATTCGCGGCCGAACGTGGCCTGGATGTCGGCCAGCAACGCCGCCAGGTTCACGCCCGCGGCGTCGATCTTGTTGACGATGATGATGCGGTCCAGGCGGCGGCTGGCGGCGTGGTCCATCATGCGGCGCGCCATCGGCTCGATGCCCACGGCCGCGTTGATCACCACGGCCGCGGTCTCCACGGCTTCCAGGGCCGGCAGGCTCTGGCCCAGGAAATCCGCTGCACCGGGGGTGTCGATGAAGTGCACGCGGGTGCCATCGTGCTGCAGGTGCATGACGGCCGCGTTCAACGAATGCTGCATGCGGCGTTCCAGCGGGTCGTGGTCGCTGACCGTGGTGCCGCGCTCCAGCGTGCCGGCGGTCTGCAAGGCGCCGGCCTTCAGCAGCAGCGCTTCCGACAGGCTCGTCTTGCCCGCGCCCGCAGGCCCGACCAGGGCGAGCGTGCGGATGTTCGAGATGGCAGCTGTGGCGTTGGCCGTGCTGCCTGGGGCTAGGCTTGACATGGGGGTCTCCTTCAGCGCCGGGCCAGCGTATGCCAAGGCCGGTGCGGCCACAAGAGCGGCGGCCCTACGCGACGAAAGTGGCGGCCCCCCAGCCACAACAGTGGCGGCCATGCACCCGCCAGAGTGGCGGCCCTGCAGCCGCGTGCTACCGTGCCCCGCGCGCCGCCCATGACCCCGAATCCGTCCCTCCCGCACACCCTGCCGCAGCCACCCCGTCGCGTGCTGCCGATGCTGGTGCTGGCGCAACTGCTTGGCACTTCGCCCTGGTTTGCGGTCAACGCCGTCATGCCCGACCTGCAGGCGGCGTACGGCTGGAGCGCGGTATCGGTGGCCACGCTCACAGGCATGCTGCAGCTTGGTTTCATCGCCGGCACGCTGGTCTTTGCCCTGCTTGCCATTGCCGACCGCTGGCCGGCGCGCCGCGTGTTCATGCTCTCTGCACTGGCCGCCGCGGCCTGCACGCTGATGGCGATGTGGCGTGCCCCACACTTCAATGAACTGCTGGCCTGGCGCGCACTGACCGGCTTCTGCCTGGCCGGCATCTACCCGGTGGGCATGAAGCTGGCGTCGATGTGGTTTCCGCGTGGCCTGGGTGCGGCGCTGGGCTGGCTGCTGGGCGCACTGGTGCTGGGCAGCGCCAGTCCGCATGCGCTGCGCGCTTTGGGCGCCGCACTTCCTTGGCAGAGCGTGTTCATCGGCGTCGCGCTGGCCGCGGTGCTGGCCGGCGTGCTGGTGATTGCCGGCGTGCCTGAGCCCGGGCACCAACCTGGCCTGGCGGTGCTGCGCTTGTCGGCACTGGCCAGCATTTGGCGCGACGGCCGCGTGCGCGCGTCGGTGCTGGGCTACTTCGGCCACATGGTCGAGCTCTACACGCTGTGGGTGCTGATGCCACTGATCCTGGCGACGCGGCTGGCCGGAGCCGCCGCCGTGTCGTGGTGGGCCTTTGCGGCGCTGGGCGCAGGTGCCGTGGGCTGTGTCTTCGGCGGCCTGGCCGCGCAACGTGTGGGCAGCGCCCGCGTGGCCGCTTCGCAGCTCTTCACCAGTGGCCTGTGCTGCTTGCTGGCGCCCTGGGCGCTGGCAGCGCCGCTGCCGCTCTTTCTGGGGTGGTTGATCGTCTGGGGCGTGACGGTTGCCGGCGACTCGCCGCAGTTCAGCGCGCTCACGGCGGCCAACGCGCCGCCCGAAGCGGTGGGCAGCGTGCTGACGCTCACCAACAGCATCGGTTTCGCCATCTCGGTGCTGTCGATCGAACTCTTCGTGCGCCTGGCGCAGAGCGTGCCGCTGGCGTCGTTGCTGCCGTGGCTGGCCGTCGGCCCGGCATTGGGGTGCTTGGCCTTGCGGCCGCTGTTGCGCCGCCACCCGTCACCGCAACGCCAGGCATCGCAGCCACCTCAGTAGCCCCGGCGGCGCGTGCCCCGCCACTCGACGCCAAAATCGCTGCGCCATGACTGACCGCACCCTCCATCCAGACCCGTCCGACGCCGGCCGCCGCGCATCCGCGCGCTGGCGTCTGCGGCTGCTGGGTGCCGTCGAACTGCTCAACCACGAGGCCCGCCCCGTGCGCCTGCCCACACGCGCCGCCACCTTGCTACTGGCGCGCTTGGCGATGGCGCCGCAGCGCCAACATCCGCGTGAAGAACTGGTCGACCTGCTGTGGCCGGGTGTGGACAACGACACCGGCCGCAACCGGCTGCGCCAGGCCTTGTCGGTGCTGCGCAGCCTGCTTGAAGCCGCACCTGCGGGTGCTGCAGCGCCCGCCGTGCTGCACGCCGACCGCCGGGCGGTGTGGCTGGTGGCGGACACTGTCGCCTGCGACGTCGTGTCTTTCGAGCGCGCCCAGCCCGCGCAGGCCCTGAGCCTGTACCTGGGCGAACTGCTGCCGGGGCACTTCGACGAATGGGTGCTCGAGCAGCGCGCACACCTGGCCGCCAGGGCAGAAGCCCTGGCCGCGAAGCAGCCTTCGCTGACTGCCAGCGCGCCGCCGGGTGCGACCGGGCTTGCGACCGGGCTTGCGACCGGGCCCGCGACCGGCCCCGATGTCTGGCTGCCGCGTTACCTCACGCGCCTGATCGGTTTCGATGGCGCTGCTGCGGCGCTGGCCGCGGTGCTGACCCGGCGGCGGCTGGTGGTTTTGCGCGGCCCCGGCGGCGCCGGCAAGACGCGGCTGGCGGTGGAAGTGGCGCGCACGCTGTCGCAGCCTGAAGCCGCCGCCGCCTTCGACCTGGTGGCCTTCGTGCCGCTGGCGTCGTGCACGCAGCGCTCGCAGATGCTCGACACCCTGCTGCATACCTTGCGCCAGGACGGCAGCACCGACCACGCCGATGCCGCGCAACGCGTGGCCCGCAGCCTGGCCGGCCGCCGCGTGCTGCTGGTGCTGGACAACTTCGAACAGCTGGTGGAAGCCGGCCGTGACGACGTCGCACGCTGGCTGTCCGACCTGCCGGACTTGCACCTGCTGGTGACGTCGCGCCGCGTGCTGGGCCTGGACGGCGAATCCGAACAGGTGCTGGACGCGCTGCCGTTGCCCGAGCCTGGCGCCGGCCTGGCGCAGCACGCGCTGAACCCGTCGCTGGCGTTGTTTGTCGACCGCGCGCACGCGACGCGGGCGGACTTCGCGCTGACCGAACAGAACCACGCGATGGCGGCCGACCTGGTGCGCGCCCTGCACGGCCTGCCGCTGGCGATTGAACTGGCAGCCGCCCGGTTGCGCAGCCTCGGCCTGGCTGAACTGCACGCCATGCTGGCGGCGGGCCAGCGCGAGCCCGGCGGCGCGGCGCTGGCGCTGCTGGTGCGCCGCGGCCCGCGCGCGCCCGACGACGCGCGGCACGCGTCGATGCTGCAAGTGCTTCAGTGGAGCTGGCAACAGCTGTCCGCCGCTGAACAGGCGATGCTGGCTGCACTGGCCTCGTGCGACGGCGGTGCTTCGCTCGGCCTGCTGTCGCAGCTGGCCGGTCTCAACATGGCCGACACGGCGCTGCAGGTTGACAACCTGGTGTCGGCGTCGGTGGCCTACCAGCGCGGCGACGCCCAGGGTGACGGCCAGGGTGACGGCCCGGGCAGCGGCCCGGGCAACGGACGCTACTGGGCATTCGAGCCGATGCGCGAGTTCGTGTTTCTGCAGGCCACGCCTGTCGGCGTGGCGGCCTTGCGCGCGCGCCATGCACGGGCCATCGCCGACTGGGCTGCCGGCTTGGACGTGCAGGCCGGGCTGCGCGCGCTGCGACAGGAGTGGCCCAATCTGTTGCGCGCGCTGGCCAGCGGCGCCGACCCCGCGCTGCCGGAGGCCAGCCCGCAGCAGGCCATCGATACCGCGCTGACCCTGAGCCAGCCGCTCGAAGATCTGCTGCTGCCGCCCACTGCGCTGGACCACCTGCGCGCTGCAGCAGCCATGGCCGCGCGCTACCGCGAAGGCCCGATACAAGCATTGCTGGCCCTGCATAGCTTCGAGTCCGGCCAGCGTCAGGCCGCGGCCGCGCACACCGCGGCCGCGCTGGCGGCCAGCACGCCGGCGGCCAGCGGGGCCCATGTGCTGCGCTGCGTGGCCCGCGTCAAAATGCGCCTGGGCGAAGACCCGGAGCAGGCTCTGGTGATGGCCGAAGAAGCCATCGTGCTGGCCCGTCACTTCGGCCAGATGTTCGAGCTTGGCACGGCGCTGACGACGCGCAGTGTGCTGCTCTTGCGCCGCGACAACGACCGCGACAGTGACCTGCTGCGCTCGCAAGAGCTGCTGGCGCACTGGCGTGCCCACGGCCCGACCGAGCGCGTCACCAGCGGCCTGGTCGGCGTGGCGCTGTCGCTCGGCTTCCTGCACCGGGTGCCCGAACAACTGCAGCTGCTGGCCGAAGTGCGCACGCTGGCCACGCAATTCGGCCAGCACCGCCTGCTGGCTTTTTCCACCAGCATCATGGGCTACGCCCTGGCTGATCTGCGACGCCACGCCGAGGCTGCGGATTGCTACCGGCAGTGCCTGCAGATGTCGTGGGACCAGGCCAGCTGGCGCACCTGGTTCTATGCGCTGTGGAACCTGCCGCGCACGCTGGCCCATCTGCGCCGACCCGAGTCCGCGGCACAGCTGATGGGTTTTGCCGAGGCTTTCTACGCGCAGCGCTTCGGCCAACTGGGCGCAGAAGACCTGCCGGAGGCGCGCCGCACACGGCGTTTGATTGCGGCGCAACTCGGCCGCGAAAGCACCGCCGACCACTGGCGCCTGGGCGCGGCCTTGAGCATGGCCGACGCAATGCGCCTGGCGCTGTCTCAAACACTTTCTGCCTGAGCGGCAGGACCGCCGAAATCACCACCGCGTTCAGAGGGTGACCCCCCGACATGCGGGGGGCGCAAAGGGCCAAAGCGCACGCCTCACGGGTGTGGCGCTAGCGCTTGACTAACGGTGGCTGACCACAGTCGGTGCAAACGACCATCACCGGAGTCTGACCATGCGCGCCCGTCACCCCAAGCTGAACCGATCGACCCTTGCCTTGGCTGGCCTTCTTGCCTCGATGGCGTCGGCACCGGCCTTTGCCGTCACCTGCACCTGGAACCCGGCAGCCGGCGCCTGGAACGTGCCCGCGTCGTGGAGTTGTGGCTTCGTGCCCGGCAACGCGGACACGGCGCTGATCGCCGCCGGCAAGTCCGTCACCGTCACCGGCGCGCAGCCGACGACGACCGTGGACAACAGCGGCACGGTGGGCATCAGCAACGCCTCCAGCCTTGGGCTGAGCGGTAGCAACACCAACAACGGCCTGATCAACCTGAATTCGGCAGGCAACAACACCGACCTCATCATCAGCGGCGTGGCGTCGCTGAACGGCACCGGCACCGTGAGCATGAGCAACACGCAGGCCAACCGCATCTACGGGTCGGGCGCATCGACGCTGACCATCGGCGCCGGCCAGACCATCCAGGGTGCGGGGCAGATTGGCGCTGCGACCGCGCTGACACTGATCAACAACGGCACCATTGCGTCCACGCTGAGCAATGGCATGACCATCAACAGCGCATCGGGCGTCACCAACAACAGCGTGCTGCGCGCGGACGGCGGCACGCTGCTGTTGCAGAACACCAGCTTCAGCCAGGGCGCCAGCGGCACCCTGAACGCCATCAACGGCGGCGTGGTGCAGATCAGCAATTCGTCGGTCACCGGCGGCAGCTTCAGCTCGGGCAGCGGCGGCGTGGTGGCGGCGGCCTCGGGCACCTTCGCCAACACCCTGACGGGCGTGACCAACACCGGCACCTTCAACCTCGTCAACAACAGCGGCATCGTGCTGGGCGGCACGCTGATCAACAACGGCACCATCAACCTCAACTCTGCCGGCAACTTGACGGACATCGCGCTGTCGGGCTCGCAGTCCATCTTGGGCTCGGGCACGATCGTGATGTCCAACACCACGGCCAATCGCATCTATGGCACGAGTGCCACGCTCACTCTGGGTGGCGCACAGACCATCACCGGGTCGGGCACCATCGGCTCCGGCACCGCCAACTTTGCGCTGGCCAACCAGGGCACGATCATCGCGTCGTCGTCCAGCGGCCTGCTCATCAACGCCAGCTCCGGCGTCTCCAACACCGGCACTCTTCGCGCCGACGGCGGCACGCTGTCGCTGCAAACTACCATCAATAGCGGCGGTGGCGCCATCGAAGCGCGCAATGGCTCGCAGGTGCAGCTGCTCGACGGCGCAGTCATCAACAACGCCAACTTCTCGGCGACGGGTGCCGGCAGCCTGATCACCACGGTGAGCGGCGCATTCGTGACGTTGGGTGGCGGCACGGTTGCGGGGCCGGTGACGGTGGCCAACAACTCCTTCGTGCGCCTGACCGGTGACTTGACCTACAACGGCACGCTGACGATGAACTCAGCGGGCAACAACACGGACCTGATTCTGGACGGTGCGCGCACTATTGGCGGCGCGGCGACCATCCAGATGTCCAACACCACCGCCAACCGGCTGTACGCCGCCAACGCTTCCGGCGATTCGCTGACGCTGGCCAGCGGCGTCACGCTGCAGGGTTCCGGGCAGCTGGGTACCGGCACCGCCCTGGCCATCACCAACAACGGCAGCGTGATCGCCACGTCGAGCAGCTCACTGATCATCGAGACCACCGCCGGCCTGACCAACAACGGTGTGCTGCGCGCCGATGGCGGCACGCTGCAGTTTGGCAACGTGGTCGTCAACAGCAGCGGCGGCAGCATCGAAGCGCGCAACGGCTCGCAGGTGCAACTGCTCAATGGCAGCACCATCAACAACGCCAACTTCTCGGCCACGGGTGCGGGCAGCGTCATCACCACGGTCAGCGGTGCATTCGTGACACTGGGCGGCGGTACCGTGGCCGGCCCCATGACGGTGGCCAACAATTCCTTCGTGAGCCTGACCGGTGAACTGACCTACAACGGCACGCTGAGCATGAACTCGGCGGGCAACCTGACCGACCTGATCGCCGTGGGCACGCGCACCATCAGCGGCGCGGCCAACATCAGCCTGTCCAACACCACGGCCAACCGCATCTACGCAGCCACTGGCGCCGATTCGCTGACGTTTGCCAGTGGCGTCACGGTGCAGGGCGCGGGCAGCATCGGTGCCGGTACCGCCACCACCGTCACCAACAACGGCACCTGGATCGCCAACTTGTCCAATGGCATGATCCTGAGCACCACCGGGGTGGCCACCAACAACAACGTCATCCGGGCCGATGGCGCCAACTTCTCGATCAACCAGACGAGCCTCAGCCAGGGCGCCAGCGGTGTCCTGAATGCCATCAACAACGGCCGCGTGGTGCTGAACAACGGTACGGTGGTCACCGGCGGCACATTCTCCACAGCGACGGGCGGGCAGGTGGTGGTCACCAGTGGCAACCTGGCTGCGATTGCGGGTGTGACCAACACCGGCACACTGAGCATCCAGAACAATTCGTTCCTGGACCTGCGCGGCACGCTTACCAACAACGGCGTGTTCAACCTGGAGTCCGCCGGCAACCTTTCCGACTTGCGCGCCGATGGCAACCGCAGCATCAACGGCACCGGCACCATCAACCTGAGCAACACCACGGCCAACCGAATTTACGGCGTGGCGGCCGGTGACAGCCTGACGCTGGGCAGCGGCCAGACGCTGCAGGGCGCGGGGCAGATCGGCGCTGCTACGCAGTTCAACTTCACCAACAACGGCACCGTGGTGGGCAACTTCGGCAACGCGCTGATCTTCTCCAGCACGGGCACGGTCACCAACAACAATGGGGTTCGAGCCGACGCCGGCAACGTGGTGATCACCGGGGCCACGAACTTCGGGCAGGGCGCGGGCGGCACGCTCAGTGCCATCAACGGCGGCGTGGTGCAGCTGATCGGCAACGCGGT
>Ga0335397_10003430_pt1 | contig 21208 bp, 14 predicted proteins | sample MAT04_FD_205740 | JGI IMG/M metagenome (GOLD analysis project Ga0335397, IMG submission 205740) | Freshwater microbial communities from Lake Fryxell liftoff mats and glacier meltwater in Antarctica - MAT-04 (spades assembly) (version 2) ... | reverse complement strand
TGGCTCAAGCCGCGTGACAGACGCGCTCGATTACTTTGCCCGTTCGTCCGGCGCGCCGAAGGCGCTGATCGTTGCCTGGCACAAGGAAGAAGCGAGCCGCCTGGCGGGGCTAGCCGCAGGCCTCGGCTACGAACCTGACTATACCACCGACGGCGCCGCGGCCGCGCGCCTGGCGCAAACCCTGGGGGACTACGAATTCGCCCTGGTCGACATGGCAGTCGGCGGCGCCACCAGCGGACAATTTCTGCAACGCCTACGCGTCGATCCGCGCACCGCCGAACTCCCCGTCGCCATTTCCGCGATCTACGACGAGAACCTGGCGGCGGAGCGACTCGCAAGATTAGTTCCGCCGGCAGTCGCCGTTCCGCGACCGCATACCGTGGACGGACTGGCTTATGAACTGAAGCTGCTGGCGCGCGAAAGCAATCGCGGCATCGTCTCGCGCGAGGAGCGCGCCGCGCAGTGCGCTCAATCGCTGCGCTGGATCGGTCGCTTGGCCGAACGCGGGCAATCGTTGTATGATCTCCGCCGTCTCGACGCCGCGGTCCTTGCCACGCTCGATGCGCCCGAAGTCACGGAAATCTGCCTGGCGGTGCTGGCCCGGTTAAACACGGTCCGCAGCCAGCTTGCGTTGGCCGAGGTCGCCAGCCGTCAGGCGGCGCCGATCGGAATTCGCCAGGCGGCGGCCCGTGGCTTTGGCGAGAGCGTGCGGCGCTGCGGCACGCTACTGACGACAGACCAGATTGTTGCCCAATACGAGCGCTACAACGCCAGCGTGACCGCCGACAAAGAAACGCAAAAAGTTCTGGCCAGCATCCTCGATTCAATTGAACAACGCGCAGCAGGCGAGGCCTTGGCCGCCGGGCGCGAACCACTCACCACCACGCCTTAGTCAGCAACACACGGCGTCAACGCTTGGACGCCAATACGATGAGCCGTAATTACAGACCCATTGAGCCCCCTGCGTCCGGCCCGCCCATCCGCGGGATCATCGGATCCAGCCCGGCCATGGAAAAGGTCTACGCCATCACGCGGCGCGTCGCCAAAAGTAACGCGTCGGTGCTGCTGTTAGGTGAAACCGGGACTGGCAAGGAAGTGATCGCCAAGGCGGTTCACCAGATCAGCCCACGCGGTAGTGGACCGTTTGTGCGCGTGAACTGCGGCGCATTGTCAGAGAGCTTGCTGGAGAGCGAGTTGTTTGGTCACGTCCGCGGTTCGTTTACAGGGGCGATCGATAACCGCACCGGGCGCTTCGAGGCGGCCCACACCGGCACCGTCTTTCTGGACGAGATCAACTCCACCACGCAAAAGCTGCAAGTCAAATTGTTGCGCGTGCTGCAAGAGCGCGAGTTCGAGCGCGTGGGAGACACGCAAACCATTCGGGTCGACACGCGCGTGATTGCCGCCAGCAACCGAGACCTGCTGGCCGAAGTCGAGGCCGATCGCTTCCGCGAAGACTTGTACTACCGGCTGAACGTGGTCCCCATTCATCTGCCGCCGCTCCGCGATCGGCGCGAAGACATCCCGGAACTGATCAGCCACTTTCTCAATTACTACAACGAGGCCAACGATCGGTACGTCGTCCACATCGAACAAAAAGCGATGGAGGCGATGCAGGAATACCACTGGCCAGGCAACGTCCGCGAGTTGCAGAACTACATCGAACGGGCCGTGGTAATGGCCCCCGGCGATGAACTCACCTGCGATCTGCTGCCCGAGACGGTGCTGGGCCAACGCCGGCCGCGCACCACGCGACTGCGCGAGGCCGACCTGGAGACGTTGACGTACGAGCTAGTGCAGCAAGCTTTAAGCACTGCCGGCCCGCAAGAGGACAGCCTGCACACCAAGGTGGTCAATCGGGTGGAGCGGGAGCTGATCGCTCAGGTGTTGACCAGTTGCGATAACGTGCAGATCAAGGCCGCGGCGCGGCTGGGGATCAACCGCAACACGCTCCACAAAAAGCTGAAGGAATACAGCCTGGACGGCGAAACGGACGCTCCGCCGGTCTAGCCGCCTAAGGAACGTTTCGCTCCTGGCTGCCAGCAGTTCTCGCCGCAACGGGCAGCCTATAATTAGCTGTTGCGGTCGCGGGCGGGATTCGCTGGGCGGCAAGTGGCTTTCCGTCGTTCGCGGGCGCTACCCTGGTTAAACGCTCTGTCCCGGTTCTGTCGCTCATCGTAGGCGTTACGCATGCTCGCAGGAATTAGCATCTTGTGTTTTGCCGCCAGCTACACGGTGGCGCTTGGGTTGGAAGTATCGCGATTGCTGTTCCGCAGCCGGTTGCGCTGGGCGTTACTGTTGGGATCCGTCGGGGCAGGACTGCTGGCGCACACTCTGTTTCTGATGCATCGCGCCGCCAATGGCGGCAGCACGCCGCTGTCGAGCGAGTTCGATTGGTACCTGGTAGCCGCCTGGGTGCTGGCCGGCACGTATCTCTATCTGACGATCTATCATTCCGGCGCGGCGATTGGAGTGTTCTTATTGCCGTTGGTGCTGGCGCTGGTGGCGATGGCCGAATTCTTTGCCAGCCAGACACCCTTTCCACAGAGCAAGGCCTCGCAAACCTGGGGCGCCATCCACGGCGTCTTTCTGATGCTGGCCACGGTGGCGGTGCTAGTCGGATTTGTCGCCGGCGTGATGTACCTGATGCAAGCCCGGCGCTTGAAGCACAAACAACTACCGGCTCAAGGGATGCGTCTGCCGAACCTGGAATGGCTGCAACAACTTAACACCCGCGCGATTGTCATCTCGGCGATCATGCTGCTGGCTGGTTTTCTCTCGGGCGTGATTCTGAACCTGGTAAATCAGCGGCGCGAGATCGATCACTTCCCTTGGACAGATCCGGTCGTCTGGACCAGTGCGCTGTTGCTACTGTGGCTAGTCGCTGCGGCCACGTTCGGCGTGATCTACAAGCCGGCCCGCCAAGGACGCAAAGTGGCCTATTTGACCGTCGCCACGTTCTTGTTCCTGGTGCTGGCGATCGGCCTGCGGATGTTTCTGCCGAGCAAGCATTCGGCCGAGCGCGACGTTACGGCGCGCAATCAACAGACGCAATTGCAATCGGTTGAACTTCAACTGGCCTGCCACGGCGCAAGCGCGCGCCCCGGAGGCCTGACATGAAGTTCCAAATGTCAGGCTGCAGCCACCATACGGCCGCAGTCGACGTGCGCGGGCGACTGGCGTTCGATCCACAGCAGGCGCGGCAGGCGCTATCGGACCTGCGCGCCAAGTTCCCCGGCGCCGAGGCCGTGGTCCTTTCGACATGCAATCGGGTGGAAATTTACACCGCCGCCGATACGCCGGCCGGAATGCCCAGCCATCAGCAAGTGGCTGAGTTTTTGGCGGATTTTCACGGCCTGCGGATTGCGGATATCTTTGAGGATCTCTTCGAGCGGACTGGCGAGGACGTCGTGCGGCATTTGTTTCACGTGGCCGCCAGCCTGGACAGCATGGTCGTCGGCGAGCCCCACATCGTCGCCCAAATCAAGCAAGCATACGAGCTCTCCTGCGAGCGCGCAAGCAACGGGCCGCTGACCAACCAGGTCTTTCAGGCAGCCTTGCGGGTTGCGAAACGTGTCGCCAACGAAACTGCGCTGAACGAGAAGCGCGTGAGCATCCCCAGTATCGCTGTAGCGGATTTTGCCGCGCAGATCTTCGAGCGTTTCGACGACAAGCGCGTGTTGGTCATTGGCGCCGGCGAGATGGCGGACGAAACGCTCCGCTACTTGCGCGAAGAAGGCGCCCGCCAGGTCGTGGTCCTCAATCGAAACTTTGCCCGCGCAGAGCAACTGGCGGCGCAGTGGGAAGGGAAGGCCGCTCCTTGGAGTCAGTTGCAGCAATGCCTGACCGAAGCGGACCTGGTCGTCAGCACCACGGCGGCCGGTGAGCCGATCGTGACGATGGCACAGTTTGCGGCGATCGAGGCGGCGCGTTTTCAGCGGCCGCTGTTCATTTTGGACCTGGCCGTGCCGCGCGATTTTGACCCCGCGATCAGCGAATGCCTGGGCGTCTATCTGTATTCTCTGGACGATCTCCGCGCGGCCTGCGATCGCAATCGGCAGGAGCGCGAGAAGCAATGGCCGGCGGCCCTACGGATTGTGGACCAGGAGACAGACCGCTTCATGGCGGATCTGAACCATCGGGCGACCGGTCCGATCATCAAGCGGCTGAAGCAGGGCTGGGGCCAGGTCAAAGAAGACGAATTGCGGCGCCTGCACAACAAGCTCCCCGATCTCAACCCGACCGACCGCGCCGAGATCGACCAGGCGTTCGATCGTTTGATCAACAAGCTGCTCCATCCGCCGCTGGAATCACTCCGCGACGAATCCGCGCACGGCATTCCGCACGCGCTGTTGGAAGCCTTCAAGCGGCTGTTTCAACTGAAGGACTGACTGCCTGTTGCAAAACGCGTCGTGGCGTTTTTCAATCTCGCCAGGCGCAAAGTCAAGCTTCGCTCGGATCGCAAAAGAACGACTTGCGTCGCTATTTTGTCCCCACATTCATGTAAGGTCGCCGCCTGTCGAGAAAATCAACAGGCTGCCAAGGGAGGACGGATTCGGCTCCGTCCCCTTCCGCGGTCCCACACCAGGTAAGCTGCCCAACGGTCGATGAACACCGCCGATCTCACCCATGGGCCGGCGGCGCTCGATTCCAGCGCTCGCATATCGGGGTGTCGATCGCACGCCCCCCGGGCCCATCCGACAACAGAAGTTCAAGACAGGTCGAAGGGACTACTCGTCTCCTTCTTGCCACTCCTCTTCTTCTTCATCATCGTCGTCGTCATCATCCTCGTCGTCGTCTTCCCAGTCGTCGTCGTCTTCGTCCTCTTCGTCTTCCCAGTCCTCATCTTCGTCGTCGACTTCTTCCCACTCGTCCTCTTCTAGATCGTCCTCTTCTTCGTCGTCGTCGTCTTCATCCTCTTCGTCATCGTCATCATCGTCGTCGTCATCATCATCGGACTTCTTCTTGGCTTGGCCGCGCAGCTCGTCCAACAGCGCAATCGCGCTGGTGGCAGAGAACGTCTCGAGGGCGAACTCCATGCTCAATGTAACTGTCACTTCGGGCTCCTCTTTCGAATCAGGGTTTTCTATTAGTTTGAATTATCGCTCCGGCCAGCGCCGGAGTTGATTTGTTCGGTTGGAATTTGGACGTCGGACGCGCCCGTCGGCTGTGATTCGGTCGCTCGCAATTGATGTGCCCGAGGCAGATCTTCGATTCTTGGCAGACCAAAGACTTGCAGGAAGCGTTTGGTGGTGCCGTACAAAAAGGGTCGACCTAACTCCGGGGACTTGCCCACAATACGTATCAAATCGCGATCCATCAACTGTCTGAGCATCTCGCCGCACTGGACGCCGCGGATCGATTCGATTTCTGCCCGCACCACCGGCTGCCGATACGCCACCACGGCCAGGGTTTCGAGCGCCGGGGTCGAAAGCCGCACGGCCGCGTTGGCGGGGTGCAACCGCCGCAACCACCCGCCAAAGCGGGGATGCGTCATCAGTTGAAACCCGCCGGCGACCTCTTCGACGCGAAACGCGCTCTCATCCTGCTGGTAATGCTCGTTTAAACGACGGATCAGGGTGCGAGCCATCGTCGCGTCGTCCAAATCGGCTAACTGACTGAGCTTACGCGCCGTCAGGGGCTCGCCCGCCAGAAACAGCGCCGCTTCGACCAGCGCCGTTTGGGGGTCGCGACGCTGGGCCGCGGTTTCGGGACGGTTGGTTGAATCTTGTGGTTCGCGCCCAGGCGTCGGTAGTCCGGTGGTTTGCTTCGATTGCCGCCCGCGTGGGGGCCACTCTTGCGGAAGCCCGCGCGGCTGATAGCGCAGCGCCACACTGCCGAGAGCACGTCCGGGTACCAAGGGGTGCGCAATCATCTAGGTTAGCGACGCAGCGGCTTTTGGCGGAAATAGTTTTCGAGTCTTTTGGGGCAGCTAGCGGCGAGTTCCGTTCCGTGGAGCTCGCGCTCAATCGAGCCACCCCCCGCCAAGCTTGACGCCAAAGTACGCCGATGAGGGGCGGTCTGGCAAGCCCTGTCATCCCCCCGGAACAAAACTTGATTGCCCTGGGAATACCCTATTGAGCCCTCGCGGACAAATAGGCGACGGGCAAAATCGCCGCCACCCGTCCGCTCCAGCGGCCGATCAATTCGCCTGCTGGGCCCCTCGCCACTGCTGAACCTGGTCCAGGACCAGTCGCATTGCCTGCACCGGGTTGTTTTCGATGGCCTCGAACGTGCGCGTATGGTTGGGGCTGCCAACGATCGACATTTTGCAATGAAAGCGGTAGTGCTGGTCGTTTGCCGCCAGATACTCGAGCAAATAGTACGTTGCGCCCAATTCGCGCAGCCGTTTTTCAATCTGCTGCGTAGCGTCCCCAAGCGCTGCCGGCGCGGCGGGGTCAGGATCCATTTGGGCGGACTGCCGCACCGGGCCCGGGGGAACATTGGGCGTGGGGGCCAACGCAGATGGTGGAACCGCAGGCCCGGGGGAACCCGGCGCCGTCCCAGTTGCGCCACCGGCGGGTCCCATTGGAGCCGCCTCGGCCGCGCGCGGCGGAAAACCGTCGGGCGGAGCGCCTTGTCCGGGCATCTGGACGCTGGCGTTAAAGACCGGCGCCTCGCCCCCGGCGGCGCGCAACTCCCCGACGGTCGGCGCGCGCTCGGTGCGCGGAAATCCCTTCCCGTGCAGCAAAGAGGTGACCACCTTGGGCAACGAAGACCCAAAGATCGCCGCCATGGGCGCCACGGTTAGACACGTCAACATGACCGCGACGCGGAGCGTCACAACGGCCGAAGATTGCATGAAAAGTCTGGGGCGATAGGAAAGTGAATCGGGCAATGACTGGGTAGAGCTTCCCCGCAAAACGTCCCCTTGTCGCCGCGCGAGCGGGTGGACGCTCGGCAAAGCGCGGGCGGATCATACAAAAGCCGGCCGTGCAAAATCAATGGCAATCCTGGCTCGGAGCAATCGGCTGCTATGCCGCTAACTCGCTACCCGCGATGATCTTAGGGCTAATGGGCCGCGCGGCCGCAGAGTCCGATCGAAATCAAACACCCTCTGCAGGTAAACGTTTGCCGCGGCCGTATAATGCGAGGCATGAACCGCATTTACCTCGATCACAACGCTACCACGAGGATGCTACCGCAGGTGGCGGCGGCAATCTCGCAGGCGTTTGCCGCCAACTACGGCAATCCCAGCAGCCAGCACTGGGCCGGCAGGCCAGCGCGGCGAGCGCTCGAAGCAGCCCGGGAGACGATCGGCGGGCTGCTAGGGGCAAAATGCGATTCCATGGACGCCGATCAGGTAATTTTCACCTCCGGCGGCACCGAAGCGAATCATCTGGCCCTACTGGGCCTTGCCGGCCGGGCGCCAGGGCATCTGCTGATTTCGTCCGTGGAGCACCCGTCGGTCGTGGGCGCCGCCTCGATATTGGCCGAAGCAGGTTGGCAGATCGAGAAAATCCCGGCCTTGGCCTGCGGAGTCACGGATATTGAGCGGCTGCCAGAAATGCTCCGCCCCGAAACGCGACTGGTCAGCCTGGTGTTGGGCAACAACGAGACGGGGGTCCTGCAACCGGTTACCCGCGCAGCCAAGATTTGCGCCGAGCGTGGCGTGCCGCTGCATACCGACGCGGTGCAGGTGGCCGGCAAATCGCCGATTGATTTCCGCGCTCTTGGCGTGGCGGCAATGACCGTCAGCGCGCACAAGTTCCATGGACCGGTCGGAATTGCCGCGTTGATCGTCCGCAAGGAACAGACCCTAACTCCCATGCTCCGAGGCGGTTTTCAACAGGCCGGCTTGCGACCGGGGACGGAACCCGTGGCCTTGGCCGTGGGGATGGAAGCGGCGATTGTCCATTGGAGCGAGCGTCGCGCGGAGATCTATACCCAGCTCTCCGCGTTGCGAGACGCTTTTGAACAGGAACTGTTGGCCGGCTGGCCCGGCCTAAAAATCAACGGCGCCGAGGCCCCGCGGTTGCCGCATACCAGCAACGTGGCTTTTGTCGGTTTCGCGAGGCAGGCGCTGATGATGGCGCTCGACCTGGCCGGCGTGGCCTGCTCGACCGGATCGGCCTGCGCCAGTGGGTCGGCTGAGCCCTCGCCAACCCTCATGGCGATGGGCTGCGAGCGCGGCGTGGTGGAGGGGTCTTTGCGGTTCAGTTTCGGCCAGGGGTCAACGGTCGAAGAGTCGCGGGAGGCTGTCCGGCGCATCCTCAAGGTTTGCAACGATTTGCGGGCTTCCAAAAGCGCTGAAAAAACGGCCAGAAGTGGTACCTAAGAAGGCGCAATTTTGCTAGAATGCCGACCTCGCAATTGCACCGCTTTTACCCTTGCAAATAGGCCACCCGCACCGTGCCCTTCGGCGCCTGGAATTCACACTCTGTCGATGCCCTGGCCGCGGCCGATTTGGAGAGCGCGGCTGCGCAGATTTCGAGCGAGAATCCGGCCTGTTGCGCCACGCTGTTGGCAACCCCGCGGAGTGATTTACTCCCCGGCATGATTCTTGGCGCCGAGCACGCCGTGTTGCTGCTGGCGATCGATGAATTCTGTAGTTCAACTCCGGACGCCGCCATCGCGTCCCCATACAACCCGTTGGTACTGCAAGGTCCGCCGGGCGTGGGCAAGACATCCGTCGCCCGCGCCGTGGTGCAAAAGATGACTCGGCCGCGGACTGGGCCAGAGATTCAGGTCGTGCAGCTCTGCGGAGTGGAGTTCGCGCGCGAGTATGCGGCCGCCGTCACGGAGCGGCGCGTGCCGGCGTGGCGAGAATCGGTCCGCTCGGCCGGGCTGTTGGTGCTGGAAGACATCGGCCCGTTGAACGACAAAATCGCCGCGCAGTCCGAGTTAATCCACACGATTGACGCCATTATCGACGGTGGCGGCCAGGTTTTGGTGACCACGCGTCTGCCCATTGCCAGCCTGCCAAGATTTCTACCGGGCCTCGCCAGCCGCCTGAGCGGTGGTCTCTGCGTCAGCCTGCGACCGCCCGAAGTGGCAACCCGCGAGGCCATCCTGCTCAACCTGGCCGCCGGGCGCGGCCTAAGATTGCAACCCACCGCGGCGCGGATGCTGGCCGAAAAATTGATCGTGGTCGCGCCCGAGTTAAGCGGCGCGCTGAACGATCTGGCGAGCTTGATTTCGCAGCCCGCTCCGGGACGTGCGTTGCGCAGCGCGGCCAGCGCGCAACGAGAATTCGGCCGACGCACGGAAATCGACGTGGCGATCGTCCGCGCTTACTTGAAGTCGAGATCGAACGTCGCGGACGTGACGCTTAGCAACGTAGCGCGAAGAACCGCGCGGCACTACGGCGTTAAAGTGGCCGACTTGCGTGGCCCTTCGCGGCGGCAATCCATTGTCTCAGCGCGGAACCTGGCGATGCATTTAGCGCGGCTGCTCACCGGCGAAAGCCTGAGCAGTATCGGCGCTTATTTTGGGGGCCGCGATCATACAACCGTCATGCACGGCTGCCAACGCGCCCGGGATTGGATCGAGAGTGACCCCCAGATTCGGCAAGCGGCAACCCAACTTCGGGCCGATCTCGGAGCCTAGGCAACTCACAAACAGTACAGAACGAACAAAACAGAGTGTGGAAAAGGTGTCAGCGGATTGTCGATAACATGAGCCGCACGAGCGACGCGACGGACAGTCGACAACGCTCCATTCCCGACCATGAACAAACGACGACAGTCATGAACAGCCCGCGAACATCCGGATGACAGGTATTCCACCGCCAGAAACACCTCGGACAAAGCCTGCAAGGATCTGTTGGACAAGAACTTAGGAGTGCGGTCGGCGGGTAAACGATTCAATGTTCGTTCGCATTACTACTCCTACTGGTTTCTAAATTACTTAAGAAGACAAAGAAGACTCTCGGAAACGAACGCGAAGCGACCCCAACCAGAAATCCAACGAGCAACTCAGAAGGCCCGCCTAACGCCGACGCGACACACGCCCTGGGATGGACGTAGCGACGCGTGGCTTTTCTCAGCCGAATACCGTCGAGGAGGACGGAACGAAACATGCGAGTGACTTGTGATCGCGAAAAACTGTTGCATGCGTTTCAGAACGCCAGCGCCGTGGCTCCGGCCCGGAGCCCCAAGCCCATTTTGCAAAACGTGAAGCTCGACGCGCGACCCGATGGGGGCGTGCTGTTGGCCACGGATTTGGAAGTGGGCGTGCGGATCGAAACGGCCGGGATTGAGTCCGAGGCGGCGGGCAGTGTGATCTTGCCGATCGGCCGATTCGGCTCCATCCTGCGCGAGAGTTCGGACGCCAAACTTGTGATTGAGACGGACGGAACGGGCGTCACGGTGCGTGGCGAGCGGAGTGAGTTTCGCCTGCCGGCGGAAAACCCGGCCGAGTTCCCGACGGTCAGCGAGTTCAGTGAGCAAAAGTATCACGCCCTGCCGGCGCGGGTTCTTTCGCAATTGATCCGCCGCACCGTGTTCGCCACGGACAACGAGAGCAGCCGCTACGCCCTGGGGGGCGTGCTGTTGGAACTCTCGGACGACAAGATCATTGCCGTCGGCACGGACGGTCGCCGCCTGGCCATGATGGAGGCCCCAGCGCAAAGCGTGGGTGGGCACGGCACCGGCGACAACATGACGATTGTCCCAACCCGCAGCATGAACCTGATCGATAAGCTGCTGACGGAGCCAGACGCTGAAGTACAGATTGCCGCGCGGGTCAACGAAGTGCTGGTCAAGACGCCGCGGGCGACGTTCTACTCGCGCCTGGTCGAAGGTCGTTTTCCCAAGTGGCGCGATGTCTTCCCCAAGCGGCCAGATTCGATCCAGATTGAACTCGTCGCAGGATTGCTCCACGGAGCGGTGCGGCAAGCGGCTATCGTCACCAGCGAAGAGAGCCGCGGCGTGGACTTCACATTTGGCGATGGCAAGGTGCTGTTGGCGGGCCGGGCGCCGGAAGTGGGTCAATCTCGCATCGAGATGCCGATCGCTTACGACGGCGCGGCGGTTTCGATCAGTTTGGATCCACGGTTCTTCAGCGACTTCTTGAAGGCGCTCGAGCCGGAGTCGACGTTCACGTTGGAACTGAAGGACGCGGAAAGCGCGGCGGTTTGCCGCACGTCGGATGGTTACTCCTACGTGATTATGCCGCTGGCAAGAGATCACTAATCGCAACGTTTGTAACCGCAATGGCGTGGCGAAACGTAGTGGGTTGCCAGCTTGTCGGACGGACTCGATGGGCTCGACGGATGAAACGAAGGATCCATGAGCGCGCCTCGTAAATTCGCTGACGTCTTGGCCGAGTTGATGGCTCGGCGGGGATACTCGCGCGAGCGCTCGCGAAACGATCTGGCCGACGCCTGGCGCACCGCGGCGGGCGACTTGATTGCCGATCACAGCCGGCCAGGATTGGTGCGGCGGGGAACTTTGGAGGTGATTGTCACCCACTCGGCCCTGTTACAAGAGCTAAGTTTTCAGAAGGGACAGATCCTGGCCAAGTTAGGAGAACTGGCCCCGCAAGAAAAGATTGCCGACTTGCGGTTTCGCGTCGGCCCTACGCAGTAATTCTCTTAACACGATAACGCACAACGACACGATTTCGCGTACCACGAAGCAACGCCTGTCCGCGTGAGAACCAGCTATTTGCCATCGCCCTACTAGGGTGATCGACGCAGAAGAGTGGTTCCGCCGCGACGGCCTATTTTAAGAATGTCCTACGGAAAGGATCTAGTGTAAACGCTATGTCGAAAGATCCCTCGCCCAAAGATCCGCAGCAAAATTCCGCGCCCAAGCCTGGCAAGTCCGCGGCAAAAGTGCCGGTCGCCGACGCCACGAATGGCGATTCTACCAATGGCGCAGCGTCCAATGAGATTGCGCCGGCCGAAGACGCGGTGGTCGCGAACTCGCCCGAGATGCCGGAGTATCGCAAGGTCGAAGGCGAATACAACGCCGAGCAGTTGGACCACCTCAGCGATCTGGAGCACGTTCGCAAGCGCCCCAGTATGTACATCGGCGATACGGGCCAGCGCGGCTTGCATCACCTGGTCTATGAAGTGGTCGATAACTCGATCGACGAAGCGATGGCCGGCTTTGCGCACAACGTCCGCGTCACCGTCAACATCGATGGCTCCGTCACGGTCGAAGACGATGGCCGTGGCATTCCGGTGGACGTCCATCCCAAGCTCGGTTTTTCGACCCTACAGGGCGTGATGACGGTGCTCAAATTCGGCGGCAAGTTTGCTGAAGGCGATGGCGCCTACCAGACGTCGGGCGGATTGCACGGCGTCGGCGTGACCGTGGTCAACTTCCTTTCCGAGTGGTGCGAGGCCGAAGTCTACCGCGATGGACTGGTCCATCAGCAAGAGTACGAGCGCGGCCTGCCTACGGCGGATGTTCGCCGCGTGGGCTCTACGGACAAAGTCGGCACCAAGACCACGTTCAAGCCAGACTCCGAGATCTTCGGCACCAATAAGTTCGTCTACAACACGCTCTACAAGCGTTTGCAGGAACTGGCGTTTTTGAATCGCGGCGTGACGATCATCTTCAAGGATGAACGGACCGGCGATGGCGATACCTTCTTTTACAAGCGCGGCATCATTGAGTTCGTTGAGCATCTCAATCGCGCCACGGAAGGGATCCATCCGGAGATTATTTACATTACGGGCGAGCACGAAGGCGTCGGCATGGAAATCGCCATGCAGTACTCCACGGAGTACACCGAGAACGTCCACTCGTACGTCAACAACATCGCCACGACCGAAGGCGGCACGCACCTCTCCGGTTTTCGCACGGCGCTCACGCGCACGCTGAACGCCTACGGCAAAAAGGAAAACCTGTTCAGGGATCTTTCGCCCACGGGCGAGGACTTCCGCGAAGGATTGACCGCGGTGATCTCGCTCCGCGTCCCCAAGCCACAGTTCGAAGGGCAAACCAAGACCAAGCTCGGCAATAGCGAGATCGAAGGGCTGGTCAGCTCGGCGGTGGGCGAATTCCTGAGTCGCTACCTGGAAGAGAATCCCAAGACCGCCAAAATCATGGCGCAAAAGGGCATGCTCGCGGCCGAGGCGCGCGAAAGCGCTCGCAAAGCCCGGCTGATGGTTCGCGAACGCAAAGGCGCTCTCTCCGGCGGTGGCCTCCCCGGCAAGTTGCGGGATTGCTCGAGCAAGGAAGTCGAAAAGTGCGAACTCTACCTGGTCGAAGGTGATTCGGCAGGTGGCAGCGCCGAAGGTGGTCGCTTACGAGAGTACCAGGCGATCCTGCCACTCCGCGGTAAGATCATCAACGCTTACAAGTCCCGCGAAGATAAAGTCCTGGCGAATGAAGAAGTTCGCAGCATCATTGCCGCGATCGGCTCCGGTATCGGTGAGGAAATGAACCTCGCCAAGCGGCGCTACAACAAAATTGTGATCATGACCGACGCCGACGTCGACGGATCGCACATTCGCACGCTGCTGCTCACATTTTTCTATCGGCAGATGTTTCCGCTGGTCAAAGCGGGACACGTCTTTGTCGCGCAGCCTCCGCTCTTCCGCGTGAAGACCAAGAAGGAGACGTACTACGTCCAGACCGACGAAGAGATGCGCGGTCAGTTGCTGGAGTTGGGTCGTCAGGACGCCGTGTTCGATCCGGGCGATGGTCGCCTGATCCAAGGCGCAGAGATGGCCAAGCTCTCGCAAACGCTTACGGCGCTCGAAGAATCTTTGGTGGCGCTCGAGCGGCGCGGTATCAGCCTTCGCCGGCACGCGCTGCGGCAAGATCCGGTCACCGGCCGGTTGCCCGTCTATCACGTCTTCTTGGGAACAGCCGAACATTGGTTCAGCACCCGCGAAGAGCTGGATAAGTTCGTCGCCGACGAAGAAGGCAAAGGCAAAGAGCTCACCGTCACGGATCGGCCAGCGGCCAACGCCGTTCCGGCCGAGACCAATGGCGAGGCGCCCGCGCTCAGTCCCATTGATCCGTCGCACCGTCTGCACATTGTGGAATTGCACGAAGTCCGTTCGATCAACAAGGCGCTGGCCGAGTTGACGGCGATGGGCTTTGACATCCAGGCGTTGATTCCGCAGGAGCGAACCGGCACGGAAGAATCCCGCTACGTGCTCCGCCGCGGCGAAAGCGAGATCGGCATCGAAGACCTGCGCGGTCTGCTGGCGGCGGTCCGTGCGGCCGGCGAACGGGGCCTGACGATCACGCGATTCAAAGGCTTGGGTGAAATGAACGCGGAAGAGCTTCGCGACACCACGCTCAACCCAGAAAACCGCACGCTGTTGCAGGTGCGGATGGAAGACGTCTCCGGAGCGGACGAACTGTTCCGCGTGCTGATGGGCGACAAAGTGGAGCCCCGCCGAGAGTTCATTGAGAAGCACGCCCTGGAAGTCCGCAATTTAGACATCTAGGCGTATCAATTCCCAGTTTCGCGGGCAGAATCCGCAAGGCGCGTCCGCGCGTGGCGTGCGCCGCGCCGCCGGATTAAAGTGGCGTTTCTGTGATCGGCGCCGCGGCGGCCGCGGTCCGATCTCCAGCCAGCGGGGTTGGATACGTCAGTCTTTCTTCGTCGCGGAGCGTCTCACGATGCGCAGTTTCACGCTTGTTATTGCCTTGCTGCTGTTGGTCGTTTCGGCGGGCGCGGCGTTCGCGGCGGACCGCGCTGAAATTGTCGCGGAGCGAGAGGCCGTCGACGCGCTGCGGCTCAACCAGTTGCAGTTCGTTGGCACGCACAACAGTTATCACGTTCGGCCGCCGGAGAAGTCGCTCCAGGCGGCCATCAGTCTGCGGAGTGAAGCCAAGGAATGGGACTACTCCCATGCGCCGCTCGACGTGCAATTGGACCGGGGCGTGCGCAGTTTCGAACTCGACATGCACTACAAGCAAGGCGAGTTCGCCGTGTTTCACGTGCCGTTTTTGGACTCAGGCAGCACCTGCCCTAAACTGGCCGACGCGCTCTCAACCGTTCGCGCCTGGTCGGACAAACACCCGGACCACTTGCCGATCTCGTTTCTGTGCGAGCTGAAGTCCGAAGGCCCACGGCTCGATCGCACGATCAAGGAAGTCGACGCCGAAGGTTTCACGAAGTTGGACGCCGCGATCCGCGCCGCCTTTCCGGATAAGCATCTGCTCACGCCGGACGACGTCCGCGGTAGCGAAGAAACCTTGCGGGCAGCGGTGCAAAAGCACGGCTGGCCCAAAGTCGCTGAAAGCCGAGGCCGGGTCTTTTTCATTCTGCACGACGCCGGCAAGCAGCGCGCGCTCTACACGGCCGAGCATCCTTCGCAGCGCGGCCGAGCGATGTTCGTTCGCTCCGACGATAGCCGCGAGGATTGCGCCATCATGGTGCTGGACAACCCCGGGGCGCCGGCGATCGGAGAGATGGTAAACCGCGGATACATCGTCCGCACCCGGGCGGATAGTGGATTGAAGGTCCAAGGCAAAAACGCGCCGGCCCGTCGCGATGTTGCCCTGGCCAGCGGCGCGCACATTGTCAGCACGGACTTTCCGGCCGGCGAGGCCGACGCCAAGACGGGCTACGTCGTCGAGTTCCCAGACGGCGCCGCCGCGCGCGTCAATCCGGTCAACGGTCCGGAAGCACTGCGTGGAAAAACCGTTGAGAAGTAACCGCTCCCAATCAATTCACCTTGGAAGCATCGAACCAGGAAGCTGCGCTATGATTCGCTTCGGCACGTTTCTCGTCGTCGGCTGCATGTTGATACTCGCAGGCGCGGCCGATCGCGCCCACGCGCGGCAGCCGAACATTGTCATCCTGCTGGCGGATGATCTCGGTTACGCGGACCTGGGCTTTCAGGGTTGCCAGGACATACCCACGCCCAACATCGATCGTTTGGCCGCCGGCGGCACGCGCTGCACCAATGGCTACGTCAGCGGGCCGTATTGCAGCCCTACGCGGGCCGGCCTACTGACGGGCCGCTACCAACAGCGCTTCGGTCACGAGTTCAATCCAGGCGAGGCCGGCGCCGGAATGCCAGTGGAAGAAACCACGATGGCGGATCGCCTGAAAAAAGCAGGCTACGCCACCGGCCTGGTGGGCAAGTGGCATCTGGGAGGCAATCCGCGGTTTCATCCCAATCAGCGCGGCTTCGATGAGTTCTTTGGTTTTCTCGGCGGCGCGCACCCGTACTTTGCCGATCGCGGGGCGCCGATCTTGCGCAATGACCAGGTTGTCGACGAACGCGATTATCTGACCGACGCTTTCGGTCGCGAGGCCGTGGCGTACATCGATCGCCATAAGGATCACCCGTTCTTTCTCTACCTGGCGTTCAACGCGGTCCACACCCCAATGCAAGCAGACGACGCGCGACTGAAGCGCTTCAAAAAGATTGCCAATCCCACTCGCCGCACGTACGCCGCGATGACCTCGGCCATGGACGACGCCGTGGGCGCGGTGCTCGATAAGCTGACGGCGTCCGGCCTGGAAGACGACACGCTGATTTTCTTCTTTTCCGATAACGGCGGACCAACGATGGCCAGCACCACCGTCAACGGGTCGATCAATGCGCCGCTGCGGGGGTCGAAGCGGACCACGCTCGAAGGGGGCGTCCGCGTGCCGTTTGTCGTGCGCTGGCCAGGCAAGGTTCCCAGCGGCAAAACGTTTGACGGGGCGTTCATCCAACTAGACGTGCTGCCTACGGCGCTCGCCGCGGCGGGCGTCGCCGTGCAACCGGAATGGAAGCTGGACGGCGTCGACCTGTTGCCGTGGCTGCGCGGCGAGAAGCAAGGCGCGCCGCACGATTCGCTGTACTGGCGTTTTGGATCGCAAATGGCGATTCGCCAGGGCGACTGGAAGGCGGTTCGCTACGACTCCACGGCCGATGGCAAGCCAGGGCGCAAGGCAACTCCCGCGCGACTCTACAACCTGGCAGACGATATTGGCGAATCGCAAGACCTGGCCGAGGCCCAGCCCGAGAAGCTCAAGACGCTGCTCGCGAATTGGGACGAGTGGAACGCGGAGCTAGTCACGCCACTGTGGGGCAGCGGCTCGCGGGCGACTGCCGACTAGCTGCCTGTTGAAAAACGCCGTCGTGGCGTTTTTCAACCTCGCCCGGCGCAAAGCAAAGCTTCGCGAGGCTCGCAAAATAACGACTTACGTCGCTATTTTGTCCTCACATCCATGTGAGGTCGCAGCCTGTCGAGAAAATCAACAGGCTGCTAGGCGGCAGGTTTGTCCTGGGGCCAAATATTCGCTTGCTCAATGTACGGTTCCGTGACCAACTGCCGATCAAGCACTTTTTGCGGTCATCGTTCGCGCGAGGGCGATTCTCACAAAACGTATGAGTTCTCGGCACGAAAAGCGCGCCTCGAAAATCGCACGAGAATCTGAGACGAGCCAAGAAATGGCTCGCATCAAACGGTTGTTTTCTGGCTGGTCTCACCCGTTAGCGAGTTGGCGCCACGGAGCCGATTCGCGGCTGCACTTTCCGTATTTTCGGTAAGCGTCTGCGCCTTGGTCAGCGTTCATCCACCTTGGGCGACTTGGGATCCGTTTTGGCGCCGCCGGCGTCGGACGCGGTCGAGGGTGTGACCGTCAATGACGGTCGTTCAGACAGTACGAACGCGTTATGGGAAAAGAACGGGTACACGCTCCATTCGACGCACGCCAGCAGGTCTGGCAATCCGTCTCCATCGAGATCGCCAACCCAGGGATGTGGGCCGTGCGCCGTAATGTTGATCGGCTTTCCGAATACGCGCATCGGCTCGGGCGCCTCGAAGACTGGCGTCTCTTTCGTGCCAGCGTTGCGTAAGAGCTGAATGCTTCCGCTACTGGGCCGGCCGGCATGGCTGTAGATGAGGTCCAGCAGGCCATCGCCATCCCAATCAACCGCTCGGAACGATTCGGTCCAACCCCGACTGCCGTCGACCAGTTTGTGATCGATAGCGCGTCCATCGGTCAGTTTCATGACGCACTTCTTGCGTAACTGAAGCGATCCTCCATCGACCTTGTATTGCGTGAACAAGGTGGCCTGACGAGTTTGACCGTCAGCGGTGACGAAGTCCATCAGGCCGTCGCCATTGAAATCGGCGAAGGCCGGACCGGTTCGCCAGTAGAATGGTTGGCCCTCTTCCAGTGGGTACGGGGCGTGCGGTGTCTTGGGATCGTCGGCCAGCGCGGCCGATCGGTCGCGCTGGATGGTCGAGTCGGGAAAGCCATCGCAGATTACTTGCTGTCTCGGTCCGAAGCGTGGTTCCTTGCGCGTCCCGATGTTCTTGTACCAGAAGATGCGATTGGTCTCATTGGCCAACATCAAGTCGGGCAGTCCATCGCCGTCCCAATCGACGTGCGCCGGATAGGAATACCCCATATCATGCCAGTTGTGCGTCCCCAGGATTTCATTGCGCGTGATGCGGATCGGCGTATCTTCGGAGAGGATTTTCCGTGCTTCGCAATAGACGGGCCGCTGGCTCGTACCAGCGTTGATTATGATGCGCGGCCAGCCATATCCGCCGCCGATCAAAAGATCGAGATCGCCGTCACCATCCCAGTCGCAGGCGCATGGCCAAGCCTGATCCCCCAGGCCCAGGACGGCCGAATTGGATTGCGCCACTCCGACGGATCGAAAATGCTCGCTCTTGCCGACGTGCTCAAAGAATCGAACCGTTTCCCAATGTTGCTGGGTGACGAGCAGACCGGACGTTGCCCCGTCGCACACCGCCGTCACATCGACGGGATAATCTGCCTTCGCATTGATTTCGCCGAGCAGTCGCGGCGCTTCAAATTCCGGCGAGCCCTCTCCTCGATTGCGACGCCATGCGACTGCGAAGTTCGAGAGACCCGGGCCAGGCAGTTTTTCGAGCGTGATGGTGTCGAATCTGTTGTCGCCATCGACATCGAAAAAACAACGCACGTCGCCTGCATCAAGCGGAACCACTGGCGCAAAGGTCGGCAGACCGTTGACCCTGCCCATGCCCCGCAACCAAAGTTTTCCGATCGCGATGTCGACAACTCCGTCACGATCCAAGTCGACGGCCCGACAGTGCTCCCATTGTTGGGTCTGCCGTGGAACCTGGTCGGCGGTCGCGAAGACCGGCATGCCGCCGGCGTCGCGAGAACCAGTGTTCGTGTAAAAGAACAACTGATCACTGTTCGACGGGCAACACATGAGGTCGACAAGTCCGTCGTCATTAAAGTCGGCAAAATCAACTTCCATGTAGGTCTGCTCGAAATGTCGATAGTCTCGCAATCCGCGCTTTTCTTCGTAGCGGACTCGCACCAGATCCCCAAATCCAAAATCCTTCAGCTGGCCAGTGCGCGGATAACACACGATGCCGTTCCACGGATCGCCGGGGCGATAGGCGTAGTTCCAGGTACCCACCAGGTCGGGCTTGCCATCACCGGTCAGGTCGACCAATCGCGACGGACGGTTCAATTCGATTGGACGTGGATGACCGGCGTTGTAACGCAACAGATCGCCCGTGCCGATTCCGGGCGTGAATGCCTGTGGTTGCAGAGCGGGCCGTTGGGTCGCCCCACGAAAACGCACTTCGTAGTTGCGATGGCTGGTATCCGTAACGACCCACTCGATCCTGCCAACGTCGCCATAGGAAAAATCGTCTGTACGCGAAAAAGGGATCGCTTTACCCGTGGTCGAATCGATCACTTCGATCGAATTGGGGTCGAGCACGCCCCCGCCGCCGGCATCGCGAATGACTTTCCCTAGGTCGAGTCGTGGGTCGATCGGGACATTGCCGGCCGGCAATTCTGAAGTGATCGCGACTTGGAGATTAAATACCCGATTGGCGGCGCAACAAACACTCAATAGGAAGAATGCCGCAGCGATTGACACACCAGTTCTCATGGCCGACTCCTGGTTGTCAAAAATCCAAGCCGTCCCGCCAGCTCTTGCGATCGTGTTGATCCGCTCAGGCTAATCCGCCATCCAGTACGAGTAAAGGCTCGCATTGCGCAGTTTGAAGCGGAGGCGCACGGATTGCTGCTTCAGCTCGACGAGGCTGCCTTGCTCCCAACTGAGTTCAATCTGACAATGATCCCCTTTGACCACCTCTGACCTGGCCAACGTCTTTCCCTGATCGTCACACGCCTCGACCGTCATCTCTCCGTTGCGCGCGTCGACGTTGACGTACAGCTTGTCCGCCGCCAGTGTGAAGGGCCGAGTCAATGCGATTCCCTCGTTCTTGCCGGCATCGAGCGAAACAAAGCCGTCGCGGCGAAGCACCGCCAGGCAGACGGCGCCGCCATCGCGGTCTCGACCGGGAATCGGCACAGTTTCACCTTGAGGATATTCGCCCTTGTAATGGAAGGAGCTGCGCCACTTCAGCCCCGTATAGTAAAACCAAAGCTCATCATCGCGGACGACTGGCGCCGAGGGCGGCAGAATCTGCGTCAAATCATAGGCGCCCGAATCGAGGTGCGAAGGACCGATAAACGCTTGTCGATCATCCAGCCGCTTCCAGTTCTTCAGGTCTTGGCTGCACACCAACTCGATGACTTGAAAACCATCGGTGTTCGGATAATTCGGGACTGGACCGGTGGCGTGAAACATTGCGGGCAAGCCGATGTACAGGCTCTCGTATCGAAACACACCCATGTTGTAGACGTCAACGTTGTACGCCTTCGGATCGTTGTAGAGCGGCTGCTGAAGCGTCGGATCGGCCAGCCGCGCTTCGATTTTGCGTTGACCCAGTTGCTGGTCGTCGTCGTCGGCCTGAAAAATAAGACCAAGCTCGGTCCATGTTTCGAAATCTCGGCTCGTGGCTAACGCCACCGATCGTCCGTGCTTGCCGCCGCGTTTGACCGTGTGAATGTACATGCCCCCTTCCGCGTCGTAGCTGAAATTGCCTTCGTCGGAACTCTGGATTTTTTTAACATCGAGTTTCGTCCACTGCACTCCGTCTGGCGACACGGCAAAGCCATCATTCAACAGAGGCGCTTTGAACCGGCGAGAAGGATCAGATTCGTTCGGATCGTAGACGGCCATGTCGATCCGCATATTGGTCTTTGGCCCCGGCGTCCAATTCAGCCCGTCCTCGCTTTGCCAAAGGTTTTGATCGATCCCGAGAACCCACAGTTTGTAAACCTTCGCGTGCGGGTCCCATACCGGCGCAGTCCGCGTTTGGATGGTTTTCTCGGGTTTCGGACTACGAATTACCGCTCCTCTTTTCGTTGGTTGATGCATCTTGCGGTGCAGATTATCGATCGACGCAATTCCCTGGTCATCCAAAAACAGTTGCCGCTGACCTGTCGAGACGTGAAACTCGCTCGGTTCCGCGCGCGCCTT
>Ga0335397_10003428_pt1 | contig 21219 bp, 19 predicted proteins | sample MAT04_FD_205740 | JGI IMG/M metagenome (GOLD analysis project Ga0335397, IMG submission 205740) | Freshwater microbial communities from Lake Fryxell liftoff mats and glacier meltwater in Antarctica - MAT-04 (spades assembly) (version 2) ... | reverse complement strand
CCTTACCCGTTTCCCAAGATTGCCGTGTTTATGAATAAAGCTAAAATCTATGGAGGATTGCTGACAAATGAAGTTCAATTTTACATGAGAGAAGTCAAGAGACTTTGCGCTGAAATATCAAAAGACAATAACATAGAAGTTAGATTTTTGGAATCGACAATTCGGGAAAGCGTCGGCTTAAAACGGGCGATTAATGAGGGAGAACTGCCGCGAGAATTGGTGAGAGAATTTGAGCAACTGTGGCGCGAGTGTGAGGAGTATCTGAAATGATTAAAAAAGATATTTTGCCTGCTGGCGATTCGGAAACTGGGGGGGTACTTGATGAAATTGGCGAACTTAAGGAAATCTTGCGGGAGGTTTCCAAAAAATTAACCAGGATTGAGGATCAAGTTAAGCGGGGAGTGCTTTCCGCTGGGTCTAAAAATTCGCAATTATCTACGGTTGCTGATGTGAATAAGCCTGCTAATGTATCGGCAGGAAATGTTTTAGAAGTTTATGAAGAACTGCGTTTGCAAGCTAAGAATGGTCGCGAACTAGAGGTGAGGCAAAAATTGTCGGCGATGAGTGTAACTGACTTGAATTTGATGTGTTGCGAGTTGGGGATGCCTCCCAGTAGCAAGAATCCGTCCCGCAAAAAAATGTTTGAGCTAATTATTGGTAGAATTAAGCAGAGTTTGATGCTGTCGCGACATATCGATCGCCAAACCCTTTAAAAATTAGCCTCTGAATCGAAAAAATGGGTTTTAATTTGCATTTCTAGCTGGCATCTGGAATGGCATACACAATAAAAACGGCTCGTAGTGCGTCCTGGTGTCCGCTTTCATGCTGCGGGCTCAAGCCCGCACTACGAACCTGATTAGTACGTTCGTAGTGCGTCCTGGTGTCCGCTTTTATGCTGCGGGCTCAAGCCCGCACTACGAACCTGGCTTAATTATTGTATTTGTTCGATTGGAGATGATATTAAAGTGTTTCCGATAGAACTTTTCTCAAATTGGAGCAGATGCAATAATTTTTTTCTCCTTTAATTGGTGGTGAACTTCCAATTCATGTCCCTCAAGTTCCAAGTGTTTTTCATCCTGCGCCTGTTTGTCAATTTTGGGCAACTTTAAAATCGCCCCAGCCAAAACCCAGTAATACACCGATACTGGATCTACATCTAGCGGATAGTATTGAGGATTGATCGTAATAAATCCCACAAACACCCAAAAACTAGCTCCGTAACTCCGCAAATTTTTGTCTTTCACAGCACGGTAAGCTCGAAAAGTTAGAAAAGCTAAGTGTAAAAGCATGATTTGAAAAGCAATCATTCCCGGATAACCGAGTTCGTACATCAACTTAGGTTGGAAAGTCTCAATTAGCTGCGTGAAACCAAATATCCGCGTTGAATTAGTCGCTCGTCCCACACCTCTACCGAGAGGTTTGTCAATGATAAAATTGTGGCTCTGCTCGAACTGATTAAACAGAAAATCCTGGGGCGGTGCAGCATTCCAGCGGTTAACAAAACTCTCCCACCGCTGTTCGACAACTCCCGGATTAGTTGCTGCACCGACAAACAGCAGAATCGCCAATCCTGAACCGATGGGAATAAATCGTTTGAAATTAACAAATTGTCCGGTGAGAATTAGCAGGATGCCAGTGGCAACTGGAACCATAACTAAAGCTGCTCTTTGACCGGAAATAACTGCATTGGCAAATACTAATGCCATGCCAAATAAACCGATAACTCGCCACCAGAATGAAGGATCGCAAAAGGCACAGGCAAAGGTTAAAAAAGCGTTAGAAATTAAAAACCACGCCCACTGCCAAGGGGCTACAAAAGTTCCCGGTAAGCGGATAAACTTGACTTCGGGACTGAATACCAGAGAACCGCCAACCAAACATCTAGCTTGCAGCGTGGCTTTATATAATTCTTCTCCGGTCATTCCTCGGGTTCCCGCGCACTTGCCACTTTGCAACAACAGGTACTGAATCAAACCAAGAACGCAACAAACGATCGCCAAAACTACGTGCATTCTACCAAAAAACACCAAATCCTTTTTAGTGCGAATCAGATAATAGGTACAAGCAATCAGCGGTATGTAACCTATCAATACTTTTAAGCCGAGAATTCCTTGCAGAATGGGTTTGTCGCCTTTCATCGGGTGGAGCTGCATTTCTCCGTTGACAAAAATTAAAGTCAGCATTGCCATCATCAACAGGATGCTGAAGGTTGAAAGCATTTCTTTCGGAATAAACAGGGGTAACTGTTTTTTTTTGCAGCTTTGAATCAGGCCGATGAGAGCGGGTATGTAGAAAGCATCTTTTGCTACTTGAAATGCAGCATTTCCGCCGCCAATTGCGTAAGTAATTGTACCGCTAAAAGGCAGGTAAATTAGAAAAGCCCACAAAGCTTGACGAGGGTATTTGTAGGAAAACAGCAAGATGGCTGCGGCGGCACCTCCTGCAATCGCAATCTTAGGGCGGGCTACGAATAACAGGGGGATGCTGACAGCAACGCTGACTAGGCAGGAAATGGCGATCGCCTGTGCTAATTCATTGCGCTTTTGTGAAGTTTTGCGTTTTTGTGCGGTTACTTCTTTTTTGCTGAGCGATGTTGTTTTTTCGCTGGGCTTTTGTTGGGATTTCTTGGATTTGCGCTTGGTTTTCAACATAACTAGAAGGGATTTATGTAGAAGGCTGAAGGCACTCTGATGTCGCAGGCTATCTGATGTAGGAGGTAGAATTAATAGAGTCAAAAATATTTTAGTAAATGTGGTTAGGAACGAAAATTTAATAACTTAAACATCTCTTATAGCGGTTCTCAAGCGTGGTGAGGATAGCCCATAGCCCATAGCCCATAGCCCATAGCCCATAGCCCATAGCCCATAGCCGTTCGCGTACCTCATATGAGAGCTCGAAAGGCTATACATTCTTCTTATAAGTGCCGAGGTAAAAGGAGGCTCTTCCTCCGGATCTGCATTACCAGGCAGATCGAAAGTAACGAACAGGCGAGCAACAGTTATTAAATTTTCATTCCTTATTTATTCTTAAAGTCGATCGCGCGCGAAAAGATCGATCGAGATTGTGCGTTTGACTGGGGCGGGCTTAACTGACACTCGCGACCTTGTAGAATATGACTGCTGCATCATCTATAATATACAAATCTCGAAAGAATAATTTTAATCGATCGCTGAAACTGAATATGAAATTAACAAAATTTGTATCGATCGGCATTGCCCTGTTTTTAGGAGCAAGCGCGAGCATATTATCTAACAGCAGTAAAGCATTGGGGGCCGAAAAAGTTGTCCTGACATTTGGCCCGATCGCACAAACCATAAATATCAGCGACTTAGAAGACTTTGCAAAAAACGGCACGACGACACCAACCATCAAACAAATTATCGGGTTCTCCAAAATGGATCCACAAGTGCTGCGGGGATTGATGAGTCTAGAAATCGGTTTAAAGCCAGTGATTCTGGCCAGGGTAGTTTACAGCACTCCGGGAGAAAAAATTACGGACGAAATCGGTCAAGCAATTCGGACTCACCGCCGCACAGAAAGCGGCAAAGCCCTGCGGGCTGCGGTGATTCTGGCATCCGGCGACGACGGTAGGCTGTCGCTGCTAGAAATCCTGAAAAAGTATCCTCTGCCGGAAGTTTACGTAGATGTTGCCAGCCTTGCCGCCACAGTTGGGAAAGTTCAGGGTTTGGTGGGAAATGTGCAAAGCCTGTTGCAAGATTCGATGCGCGAGACAACTCGGACAACTCGCACCGAAACTCCGATCGCACCTCGGCCCAGCGTGCAGCCAATAACTCCGCCTCCGGCGCGTCGCCCCGCACCCTTACCAGCACCGGCACCGCAGCCTGCGAGGCCAATCAGAGGCCTCTGGTAAGAAAATCAAAAATGTGTCGTAGGGGCGGGTTTAGCCAGCAGTTGTAGCATCCCGCAGACAATTTTGAGACAAAACCCGCCCCCGCCCTAATTCTCCCTAAGCAATCATTTTTTCTTGAGCAATTTTTTGAGCAACTTAGGAACCTCCGAAGGCCGAGCCGCCACGGGTATATCCGCCTCTTCAAAGGCAGCCATTTTGTGATCGGCCTTAATTCCAAAGGCTTTCTGGGCGGCAGCGCGAGAACTGATCAGGATGCCGGCGTGGCCCAAAGACGGGCCCTTGGGAGCGTAGTGTCCTGCCAGATAAGCAACTACGGGTTTGTCTATTGCCGAGGCGATGTAAGAAGCAGCAGCTTGTTCGCTCCATCCGCCCGCTTCCCCCACCAACACTATCGCCTCCGTACAGTCGTCTTCGTCCAAAATTTGCAGCCACTGCATAAACGACGAACCAAGAATCGCGTCGCAGCCAATACAAACCGCCATCGACTGCCCCCATCCTGCCCCAGTCAGTTCGAGAGCAATTTCGTAAGTCAAAGTGCTGCTGCGGCTGATTACCCCGATCGAACCGGGAGTGTAGAATTCTTTGGGGTGAGTGCCCAATAGCAGTTTGTCGGGGACAATAATCCCCGGACTGTTGGGCCCGATTAGCAAAGTTTCAGTGGCCTCTGCTTTTCTGACTAAGCGCACCATATCCAGAGGAGGCACTCCCCCGGTGACGATCGCAATTTGCCGAATTCCTGCGGCGATCGCTTCTTGAGCCGCATCCAGCACCGAATAACGGTCTACCAAAATTACCGCAGTGTCAACGTTACCCACTGCAGCCACGGCTTGTTCTACCAAATCAAAAATTGGAATTCCCTCCAACTCCCGCCCGCCTTTACCGGGACTGACACCGGCGACTACATTAGTGCCGTATGCTTTCATCATCAGGGCGGTGCGGGTTGACGCTGGAGATTCTGTAATGCCCTGTACTAGGACTTTGCTTTCAGGAGTTAAATTCATTTTTTGCCCTTTGACAGTCCTTGACATTCGTCTTTTGCCGATCGACTGCCGCTACTTGGCCGAGGCTACAGAAGCGGCCGCAGCCCGATCCAAACTGCTAACTAGCTGCACCGGCAACTCTCCCAAACGCTTTTTTACAGCATCAGAATCGATCTCTACCAGACGCAGCACAACTTGGATGTGGCGGTTGGCGCGAGCTTTCCGTTCCAAATAGCCGGCTACTGCGGCGGTGATTTCCTCAGTCTTGGAGGCGCGGGCCAAAATATTTACCAGTATCACCTTAACGTTTTTATTTTGAGCGACTAACTCCAGGGCCAATTCCGCGCGATCGCGCAGGGCATTTGCTGTATCGTAGCGGTTTAGAGAACCCATATTCACAAAATTAGCTGGTTTTCCTCCTTGGTGGGCTACAGCATCCAAAGTTGCCATTGTCAGGCCCATTCCGTTGCACAAAATCCCGATATTCCCATCTAGTTCGATTAATTGCAAAGATTCGGAATTCGAGATTGGGGATTGAGATTTGGTGTCAAACTCCGGCGAGTGCTGCGCCTGCGAGTTAGAATTGTGGCGATCGCCCGCATGGGGATTTCTCCTGTTTCCTACGAGCCCGCTGCTTTGGTTCTTACCTGAGAGTGCGGCCAAGTCTGGATGCCGCCCCAAAGCATCGTCATTGGCGCTGACTTTACCGTCTAAAGCCATTACCTCTCCCGTAGGACTGATGCCGAGAGGATTGATTTCTACTAAATCTAAATCTTTTTCGACAAACAGTCGGTACATTTTCTCGACGATCGCGCTCACCGATTGAATCAAGTCTCCCTGCAATCCCATTTTTAGCATCAAACGCCGCGCGTAGAATGGCGAAAATTCTTGGTCTACTGCAACTTGCTGCATTTGGTCGATCGACCCTTCAACATCCATACCTCCTTGTCTCGAACCCAGAAGTACCGGGCGTCGCGCTACGGGGTCTAGGAGTACCGCCAAGTACAATTCTTGGTCAGCGTTGTACTTAGCTTCTGCCAGCAGGACTTGGGGATATTCAGACTCGATCGGCAAATTAAAAATTGTTTGAGCAGCAGCAACTGCATCGATCGTATTTTCCACAAATTTAATACCACCCGCCCGGCCTCGTCCCCCAGCGCGCACTTGCGACTTGAGTACAACTGGGTAGGGAATTTTCAGTCCCTTGAGGTCAGCGGGATTATCAATCCGCTGTGATGGCAAAATCGGAATTGCCATCTGACGGAATAAAGATTTAGCTTGATACTCTAACAAATCCATTTTTAATCACGGGTGACGGGTAGTTGGCAACAAGCAATTCGTTCTAATTGGCAATTCATAATTAATAGATAGTAATTGGTTTTTTGTCAAGTTAAAAGTTAAAAACTATCGCTTTTGTCTTTTAATCTTTGACTTTTGTATTGCCGGTTACTTATTCGCTATTACCGCTCACCGATGATTTATCACCTCATCTGTTTCGCAGTGTTTTCTCGGAGAATTGCCCAATTTTATTGTGGCTCTGATTGAGACATATTTGGTCATCAATTTATGGATTTTTTTCTTCTAAAATTTTCGGACTTTTGACAATACTGTTCCAAAATATTTCTGCTAGCTAATTATCAATTGATGCTAAGTAAATCACCTAATTAAACCTCAAATACGGCTCGCGTTCAAGCTTGCCGTGTATGTCTTCTCCCTTCTTCCTGATGACTAATTACTTCTTCCCTTTTCCATCTTCCTTCGGTCAACTGTCAACTGTCAACTGTCAACTGTCAACTGTCAACTTAGCAGCGCCTTGATGGACGGTTTTGACCCATTTTAGCCGCTTGGGACGCACCGCAATCCGAGCCGTCACAGTCCCCACCAGCAGCCAGTGCAACATATACACAGTACCCCGCAGCGTTTGCAGCAAGGTGACAAAAACTCTTTTCACCTCAAATTTGGTCTCTTTGCGAGTGCGGCGCAAACCGACAAACATTCCCACCAGCGACAAGGTAAGGGTCAGAACAGTTATGGGACTGGCTAGAGGCATCCGGCGCAGCGCAATTGACATCAAAAAGTCAGGTAGCGCTACTGTGGGCAAGAAATATTGAGATACCCAAAATGCAAATAAATCCCAAGTTTTCCCGATTCCCATGCGGTTTTGCAAAATTAGCTGCCAGTAGTCAAGATAGCGCTGATAGCCGCCTTCTGCCCAGCGATTGCGCTGGTGCCACAGAGCCCGAGCGTTGGTGACTCCTTCTTCTGACACGGCTGGGGAAGGCAAAAATTCAATGTCCCACTGGTCTAGGTGCAGCCTCACGGTCAAATCTAGGTCGTCGGTAATCGTTTCCTCGTTCCAGCCGCCGCAGCGTTCTAAGGCTGTGCGGCGCATGAATTGGCCGTTACCGCGCAATTCTCCAATGCCGCCGATCGCAGTCCGCTGCTGCTGGAAAAAACTGTCGAGAGCCATTTCTGCTTCTTGGCCGCGAGTCCACACATTCACCGCAGCATTGGCGATGGCTTTTCTGACTTGCACCGCCCCTACTTGTTCTCGATCGAACACCGGCAGCACCCGGCGCAGCAAATCCGCTGTTACCGTCGCGTCCGCGTCAAATATTCCCACAAATTCGCCGCGAGTCAGCGGCAAGACTTGATTTAGGGCTCCCGACTTGCCGCCGCTGGCATTGGCTCCTCTGCGAAATACTTTAAGTTGCGGGTATTTTTTGGTTAGCTGTTCCAATACCAGCGGCGTACCGTCGCTGCTGCGATCGTCGATCGCCCAAAGTTCGTAACGGTCGATCGGATAATCTAAATTGCAGATTGATTCTACCAATCGGGCAATCACCGCTTCCTCATTTTTCGCCGCCACCAGCAGCGACACATAAGGCCAATCTTCTCGACTTTCGTCTGAAAGAGGAGGGAGTGCGGGTTTGGGTTGAGCAAACAAAACTCGCAGCGCTTGCATCCACAGCAGCCCCGTCAACCCCCACACTACCCACGCACCCCAGGAAATCAAGTGCAGGGCGATCGTCCCTCCCCAAATCGCCGTCAGCAGCGCGGCGGCTTTTCCCCGCCGTCCCCGGTACAGATTTTGAGGAAAAGATGGAGAGCCCGGCACAGACACCGCAACTGGGAGCTCTGATGAAGTTTCTGCGTCAAACACCCTGTCGCCCATGTCTGGTAGGGCAAATATTTTGCTTACCTTCGAGTTCGAGGTCAAACTCTTGAGCTCTTCTTTCGCTAAATCAGGGATGTCCAAGTTAAGCTCGCTGCGATCGTTGTTTTCTGGCCAAGAACTCTCCTGCATAGGTTATTTGATTCAACCACCAATAGTTTTTGATTTTAAAGATAAGTATCTACTGTACCAGCTTCTGGGATTTTGTCGAAAGCGGATGGGAGCAGGTTTGTGCGGACTCACTGCTGGTACCACGCGGGCAAACTGGCACTGTATAGAGCATTGGATGGAAATGAATGTTGCTTGCGATCGACCAGGAAAATCTGCTAGTTTTTTCAGATGATCTCAACCCAATCTCAGGATGCGGAAATATGTCTCTTCCTCAACTGAAACCAGCCGACGACAAAGAAGTGAAAGTCTACTCGCCTTTCTGTCAAGAGCCCAGGCGCAAGTTTTTGCCCCACGCTATCGGACTCTACAAGCTCAAAAGCTTGGAGGGCGCAAGAAAAATTGACGGTGGCGAAGACGTGCCGTTTGTCGCTAGCTGGAATATCTCCTCGCTGCCGATCGATTTGACCCGCTGTCGGGTGTTGTTTGAGGGTAATGCTGAACTCAGCTATGAAGTGACGATGCAAAGCTCTGATTTTGTGAGTTGCTTAATTGAGGTACTCTTGACTTTTCAGCGGACTCGTACCGTCGATTTTTCTAAAACGTTTTATCGCAAGCTGATGCGCATGGATGATTAACTTTTACCGCACTCGCGCTCCCGAAAGTTTGTAATTGACTGGCGCTATAACTGGCGCACCAATCGTGTAATGCTACCACCGGCGACATTACACGATCGGTGCGCCAGTTCTATTATTGATGCCGAATGGTAACTGAGTTCTTGCATCGTTCTCCATCATCTCTTTTGCAGTGCTAGGGAGTGCGATCGCGATCGTCCGATTTCGTTTAACTTTTGCCCGTCGGTTGCTGATACCATTTTTCTAAAGATGTGCTGATGAAGTCTGAGCCACCCCGATGCTTTGGGGGGGTTGGGGGGGTAATATGTAGCGCTACTTTATGAAATTTAATAAATTAAGCACCTACCACAGTCCTCTCTCCTGTAAGTTTCGAGATCAAACGAGGCAGAGCCTCTGGATCTGCGTTACCAGGCAGAGCGAAAGTAACAAGCAACTCCTCAGTCTTTTGTTGGTGGCTAATTTGCCGGAACTGGCTCGAAAAAGGCTGGAAAAAAACACATTTTAGCCATTGATCAGGGCGGAGCTGCTGTAATGGCAATGGGAAAAAGGTAAGGGGGTAAAAAGGTAAGAAAGCAATCGATCGCCCTTGACGCAACTCTGTTGAGAACCGCTCTCTCAAAAAACTGGTGTGAAAAACTAAAGATGTCAAAGAATGCGGACAAAAGGGTTGCGAACACATGAATAAAAAATTTAAGTAAAAAAAATAATCTGACCAAAAGCGACCAAATCGAGTATAATCGGATTGCGAAATTGCGTCGCAGTGAAAAAATACTGTTGAAAAAATTAAATTTATTAAAATAGACAGGTGCAAATTGAGGAGAGAAGGCGTACCCAAATTGACTAAATATTTACTGATCGGTTCGACAAAAGCTTACAGCGGCAAGTCCGCGATCGCCCTGGGGATGGCCCTCGCACTCCCGGCAAAAGGTATCTCCGTCGCCTACGGCAAACCTCTGGGAACCTGTTTCAGCTCGGAGGGAGGTGGAACCGAGGAGGAAGACGTGCGGTTCGCGGTAGAGACGCTGAAACTCTCAGAAAGTCAGATGCCGTCAACACTGCTGTCTTTGGACGAGGAGACGGTTAACAAGCGTTTGCGGGGAGAAGACAAGACAGATTACCGGCTCTCTCTGGCGCAATATTTGCAAGGCCCCAAGGCCGACTTGGTACTGTTAGAAGGCCCGGCTAATTTGGAGGAAGGCAGTCTGTTTGACTTGTCTTTGGCTCAAATTGCTGAGGTAGTTGATGCCTCTGTGCTTCTGGTAGTCCGCCCGATCGATCTTTATATAGACGATTTGCTGTCGGCTAAACGGCGTTTGGGCTCGCGCTTGGCTGGCGTTGTCCTCAACGACGTACCCTCGGACAAACTCGAATCGATCGCGGCGACAGTGCGGCCTTTCTTGGAGGCTGCGGGTATTCCAGTTTTGGGAATGCTGCCGAGAAGCGCTTTGCTGCGGAGTGTCAGCGTCAAAGAATTGGTGCACCAATTGAAAGCTGAGGTGCTCTGCCGTCCAGACCGTTTGGATTTGATGGTGGAAACCTTGACAATTGGCGCGATGAATGTTAGTTCGGCGATGAAGTATTTCCGCAAAGCGAGAAATATGGCGGTAGTCACCGGGGGCGATCGCACGGACATTCAACTCGCGGCTCTGGAAAGCTCGACTCAGTGCTTAATTCTCACAGGCCACTTGCCTCCTTCTCCCCTGGTAATCGGCAGAGCAGAAGAAATGGAAATTCCAGTTTTGTCTGTTGATTTGGATACCCTAACCACGGTAGAAATTATCGACAGCACCTTTGGCAGCGTGCGCCTGCACGAACGGATCAAGGTGGAATGCGTTACTCAGCTAATGGCAGAACACTTTGACTGGGACAGCACGATCGCATCCTTGGGTTTGGGATCGAAAGTCCATTAAGCAGGCCGCCGGAGTTCGACGTATTCGGCCACCAGCACCCAGGGAACCAGGTATTCGGTAGAGTTAAGAAGGCAGAATTTTTTTGAATTAAAAAATAAAAATGGAAAATTCTTAAATTCTTAATTTTTCAGGAATTCTACCTTCAGCTACGGCTGCCCAATGCCTTTTGGCTCCCTCAAATCTCGCCATCCCCCAGTCAAATTTTGTAAATGTGCAATTTTTAACTGGTTTTTGGCGGCAATTGCTAGGGAGTCTGCTAAAATCCACAACGTAGTTTTATTTAATTTAATAAATTCTTTGAGTCAATCTATTGAGCTACCCAGAGTTGATGATTTTTTACAAGAACTTGCGGCGATCCAGCAAACCAGCTCCAAGCGGATTGCTCTTTTGGGTTCTCGTCACGTTCCTATTACCCACCAGCAGCTAATTGAGATGCTGAGCTACGCCTTAGTTCTGGGAGGCAATCAGCTCATCACATCAGGCGCTACAGGCACTAATTCCGCCGCGATTCGGGGGGCAATGCAGGCAGATCCTAATCTGCTGACGGTGATTTTGCCACAAAGTATGAGCCGCCAGCCGCGGGAGTCTCGCGAGCAGCTAGAGCAAGTGATACATTTGGTGGAAAATCCCAAAAATGATAGCTTGTCTCTCCCGGAAGCAAGCGCCATGTGCAATCAGGAGATCATTTCTCGCTGTCAGCAACTGATCTGTTTTGCTTTTCACGAAAGCCACACTTTGCTGAAAACTTGCCAAGATGCCGAAGAACAGCGCAAGGTGGTTACTCTGTTCTATTTTGATTGAAATGCGAGGCGGATGATGCTGTTGGGATTGCCTGTGTCGGTTATTCTGCTTGATTGTATTGCTGCTGCTGCGGCGCTGGTTTACGCACCGTTTTTGGTGGTAGCCCTCGCTCGCTTGCAGCTAGGCTACGATCAAGCAGCCCCGCGCGCTATGTTTGAGAGGTTGCCGGATTACGCTCAGCGGGCTACTTGGGCGCACCAAAATTCGTTTGAGACGTTTATGCTGTTTTCAGCGGCGGCTTTGATGGCTTTTGTGACGGGGGTAGATTCGGAGGCGGCGGGTTTGGCTGCGATCGTTTTTACGATCGCCCGGTTGTTGTTTTCGGTTTTCTATATTCTGAATGTGCCTCTGGGGCGATCGCTCATGTTTGCGATTAGTTCTTCCTGCACAGCTACTTTATTCTATTTCAGTTTGATGGCTGTTAATGGCTAATTGTCAGTTGTCAGAAAGAAGAAGAAGGAAGAAGGAAGAAGGAAGAAGGAAGAGGGAAGAGGGAAGAAAGAAGAATATTTTAAATTCCCAATTCCCAATTCCCAATGGGAGCATTTCAGTTTTGCAAAAAGCATTTTTTTATTGTAGTGCTGTCCCCGCTCGCATATTATACGCAGGAGCGAGCGGGGACAGCACTATAAATGCAAAACTGAGATGCTCCCTTCCCAATTCCCAATTCCCAATTCCCAATTCCCAATTCCCAATTCCCAATTCCCAATTCCCAATTCCCAATTCTCAATTCCCAATTATCCATTACCAACTACCAATTACCAATTACCAATTACTAATTTATGGCTGCTAACTATTCCTTTGATATTGTCAGCGAGTTCGACCGGCAAGAAGTAGTTAACGCTGTTGACCAAACAGTGCGGGAAATTATAAGCCGCTACGACTTGAAAGATACCAAAACCACCGTCGAATTGGGCGCAGAATCGATCGTTGTCAACACCGACAGCGAATTTACTCTCGATGCCATTCACACTGTTTTGCAAACAAAAGCCGCCAAGCGGAATTTATCTCTGAAAATTTTTGATTACGGCAAAATTGATCCAGCTAGCGGCAGTCGTGTCCGTCAAGAAATTAAACTAAAAAAAGGACTAACTCAAGAAATTGCCAAACAGATTACTAAGTTAATCCGCGATGAATTTAAGAAGATTCAAGGTTCGATTCAAGGAGATGCCGTGCGGGTTTCTGCTAAAGACAAAGATGATTTGCAGTTGGTGATTCAACGCTTGAAGCAAGAAGATTATCCCGTAGCTTTGCAGTTTACAAATTACAGGTAAATTTGAAAGTTTATCAGAAATTCACTCCTGATAACTGTGGCGAATAAAGACTCTTCGTCTTGACGGCAAACAACTGACAACTGACTGGTATTAAATATCTAAACCAATTACTGCTAAATCGGGAGAATGTTCGACAACAAACTGGTAATCTAACTCTTGTTTGGCTGGCGGCGGCAGAGACATTATCCATTCCAACATTCCCATTTCACCTGCTACTATCTTCGGATTGGTGACACTCAACCGCACTTTTATTTGCTCGTTGCGACTGACTGGTAGTTGCTCTTTCAATGTCAAGTTTACAGGCAGTTGCTGCAAGTTGGTCACAATTAACCGATAAGCGTAACTCGTGCGCCGCTGATTCCCGATCAGTTTTTTATCTACTTGTCTTTCCACTAATTCTCGCTCAATTTTTAGTCCTTCATCTATTCCTAAATTCAGTTTGAATTGTTCACCAGGAGAAATATTTTCTAATTGTAAAGTACCTACAAAAGTGTTGTCGCGAAAGATATTTGCTTGACCTGGTAGTAAAGTTGCACCTGTCATCGGATTGGTGACAATTGCTTGCAAATAAGCAAAGCTGACTAAACGCGGAACGGCGGTATATTCAAGTTTGGAGGGATAATTTTCGCTGAAAATAGTCACTTTGTGCGGTGTGCCGTCGCTGGGAATATTGGTATTTCCTCCTACTTGAAAGGTGACTGTGCCGCCTGCTTTAGATACTGTTGCTGTGGCGGTTTGAGCTGTTATCGCGGCGGGCGCGGGTGCTGCTGCACTAGAATCCATCATTGCCAAAGCCATCTCAGGTTCAGCAGTCTGTCGGCTTCGTGTTCTCATAAATTCTGCGGTTTGAGCAGTTTTTGGGCGAACAATATCGATAAACCAGGGTTGGAGTTTTGGTGGCAAAGTTCCCATTCCGGGTTTGGCTGTGGATAAAGTCAGCGCTACTCCCGTCCAATCTTCGCCTGTATTTTGATTGACTTCGGCTAGGTAATTGAGATTGATTTGGTTGTTGGTAGTATTGACTCGCAAGTCGTAAAGAGGAGTCCAACGGGCTTGGGTTACTACATAGGAAATTTCGAGTTCAAAGTTGCCGCTGCCGCTTGGTTCGATCGCCACAATGATGTTAAAACTTTTCTGGGAATGGGGAGTTTGTACTTGGCGCAACTGCTGGCGCAAAGCTTCTATTTGCTTGTCTAATTCGCGCTGCTGTCTTTCGTGTTGGGCGATCGCACTTATGTACTTTTTATAATTGCTGCCTAAAAAATCGAGCAATTCCCCGGTTTCATTCAAACCAATTTGCTGTTTGGCGATGCCGCTGGCAAAGGAACCGACACTTTTTGCGCTCAAATTCTCGACAAAGTTGAGTTGAATTTTTATGGAGGCGATTTGGTCTTCAATTGCGCGTTTTTGGGTTTCTAATTCTTGGATTTGGTGGGTTAATTCGGCGATGCGATCGCCCGTAGGTTCGCTGCTAAACACTGTTTCGGTTCGCACTCCCAGCAATCGCACTGCAACTGTACCCGCACCGGTGGCCCTGACTGACTCTGTTTCGAGGGTTGCGGGGAGAGAGGCGATCGCCAATTCGCGATCGTTTCCCGTCAGGGCTACTGTGCCGCGGCGGGTGATCAGGGCGCGATCGGTGTACACGGTAACTTCTGAAATTTGCGACTCTACTATTTTGATATTATCGCGATCGAGTAAATCTAAATTAGTCATTGCTACTAATGCCTCTACCAAACTCTTCCAGTGCATCCAAAGGCGAAGCAAACAAAATGCAGTGTTTGAGCAAAGACAAGTCTAACTCAGGCAACAATTCGCTATTTGTAATTTGCTCATAACCCTGTTCTCGCAAATGGTAAATCTTTAGCGTGCCGTCTTCCCAAAACCAGACTTCCGGCACACCCATCAGCCGATACTTCTGAAGTTTAATCGGACTACCGCTAGTAACAACTACCTCAATACACAGATCGGGAACATCTTTTTTATTCCCGATACAATAAGACAAATCTGCCTGATACTCGACTTGACCCTCAACAATCTGGCTGTAAGCACCGCTGGGGAAAAATACAATTCTTCTTTGTATAAAATACTGTCCCATTAGCAAGCCAAGCAGACACCGAATCTCTTCGTGTAATCTTCCAGTACCCACAATTTCTAAAACTCCATCACAATAAAATAATCGAACTCCTGGCACATTTTCAAAGCTGGATTGAATTGCTTTAAACTGCTGCCAATTCAAACCGCGCAAGATAAAATGCTGCTCGGCTGTGGGAGAAACTGTGGGATTGTCTATAGTTTGAACCATGACTGTCCTGTTTATTTCAATATGTTAGCAACAACTTAATTTTAGCTCAGCGGCTCGATTCCCGCCAAGTCCAAAATTTGAGGAATCAAATCTTCTCGCTTCACTGCCATCATGTGAACTCCTTGACACAAATGCCGTGCTAGCTTGACTTGTTCTGCCGCAATTTTTATGCCTTCCTGCAAAGGTGCTGGGGATTTTGCCAAACGATCGATCGTCTCTTGCGGGATGTTAACTCCCGGCACGTATTTTTTAATGAATTCAGCATTCTTGGCTGATTTAAACAAAAAGATTCCTGCTAAAATTGGTTTGTTACAGCCAGCAGCAATTTGCTGCATAAACTTATCGAAAACGTCAAAATCTGTAATTAATTGACTCTGAAAAAACTGAGCTCCAGCTTCTACTTTTTTCTCAAATCGGCTTTGTAAACCAGACCAACTGGGGGATTGCGGATCGACAGCGGCACCGACAAATAAATCGGTAATTCCGTCTGTTAAAGCTTTATCATTCCAGTCTTTGCCGCCGTTCATTTTTTGAATAACTTGCAACAGCCGCACTGCTTCTAAATCGAACACACTTTTGGCTTTTGGATGGTCGCCGGCTTTGACTGGATCGCCGGTGAGTGCCAAGATATTATGGATGCCTAAAGCGTGGGCTCCCATGAGATCGGCTTGCAGGCCTATTTGATTGCGATCGCGACAAGCAACTTGACAAATCGGCTCAATTCCCCGCTGCAATAGAATTGCGGAAACTGCTAGCGGGCACATTCGCAGCACTGCGCGGCTTCCGTCTGTGATGTTAATGGCGTGAACTCTGTTTTTTAGAAGTTCTGCCATTTGAATTGTGTGAGTCATGTCACCGCCTTTTGGCGGGGCTACTTCGGCGGTAATTATAAATTCTCCGGGGGTGGTGCAGGCTGTACGAAAACGGTTCATAGTTAGTTGACGCTTGACAGTTGACAGTTGGCAGTTGGCAGTTGGCAGTTGACAGTTGGCAGTTGACAGTTGGCAGTTGGCAGTTGACAGTTGACAGTTGATAGTTGATAGTTGATAGTTGGCAGTTACTACTAATGACTAATGACTAATGACTAATGACTAATGACTAATGACTAATGACTAATGACTAATGACTACTGACTACTGACTACTGACTAATGACTACTGACTAATGACTACTGACTAAAGAGGTAGAGAATAACCGAAAGCAGTTTTCACCTTAGTCAGAGTTTGGTTGGCAATGGTTTCTGCTTGTTCTTTTCCGCGACGCAGTACAGATTCTAAATATCCCCGATCGTCCATGATGTCTTTGTATTTATCCTGAATCGGTTTCAGGGCGGTAATTGTCGTCTCTGTCAACAGGGGTTTAAAGTCACCCCAACCCATATTTTCACATTCTGCTGCAACTTCTTCCTTGGATTTGCCGGAAAGCAGGAGATAAAGTGTTAGCAGATTTCTAGCTTCGGGGCGTTCTGGGTCGTCAAAAGTCAAGCCCCGCACGGTATCTGTTTTGCAGCGCTTGATTTTTTTAGTAATGGTTTCTGGCGAATCTAATAAGTTAATTCGACTTTGTTCGGAAGGGTCAGATTTTGACATTTTGCGCGTACCGTCTGTCAAACTCATTACTCTCGCGCCGTCTGCCCTAATTAACGGTTCGGGAAGTTTCAAAACAGGTTTTTCTGGTGTGCCGAATTGATGATTTAATCTGATGACTAGATCGCGGGTTAGTTCCAAGTGCTGTTTTTGGTCTTCTCCTACTGGCACTTTGTCGGCATCGTAAAGCAAGATGTCTGCTGCCATCAATACGGGATAATTTAGTAATCCGGCGTTGACGTTTTCGCCTTGTTTAACTGCTTTTTCTTTAAACTGAATCATATCTTCGAGCCAGTTAATCGGGGTAATGCAGTTTAGCAGCCATGCTAGTTCTGTATGCGCCGAGACGTGGGATTGCACGAAAATAGTAGAATGTTCTAAATCGATGCCGCAAGCTAAATAGAGGGCGGCGATGGCGTAAGTGTCGGAGGCTAGGGTTGCTGGATTGTGCGGTGCGGTAATTGCGTGCAAATCGACTACGCAAAAGTAGTTTTCGTACTGGCTTTGACCTTCTACCCAGTTGCGAATGGCACCGAGATAATTGCCGAGGTGCAGATTGCCTGTTGGCTGAACTCCTGAAAGAACGCGCTGTTTGCCCATGAGGAAAGAATAGAATTGAAGTCACATTTCTATATTGACACGTTCTTTTGATTTAAGATACTTTTGGTTAAAATTTACATCTTGCACAGGCATCTGTGCGGACACGGCAGTGCCGTGTCCTTAGAAGACCGGGCGGTTGAAACCGCGTCTATACAAACAAAACCCGCCTCCGCGGGTTGAAGAATGGGCATTAAAATCACTTTAATTTCTTCAGTCCCTCTGAGCTCGGACATCGTTTGTGTAGACGCGGTTTCAACCGCCGTCCGATCTTGAAAAAAGTTACAAATCTGTCAGCAACCGGGCTTTGCGTAAAATAAATGTGAGAACTGTTTCTTGGCCGGTGATAATATCGGCTCTGCCCTCCATTCCCGATTGAATTGAATACTGGCGGGGGGCATTTGCCTGGGAATTTCCGAAGAATTGACTGCTGGTGGATTGGAGTTTGGTTAAATAGGTTTGTTGGGGCTTAATTGCTACTTCGTAATAGGCTGTACCTGAATTATTAGCGGGATTTTGAGGGGCGATCGCATCTGGGGCGATCGCGCTGACTGTTCCTTTGAGTGTCCCGTAATCGGGGAAGGGTAAAGCGGAAATTCTGATCTGTACGGGTTGACCGATTTGGATGCGGGCGATGTCTTGGGATGTCACTTTGGCTTTGACTATCAGGGGTACGTCGCTGGGGACGATTTGGGCGATCGCACTTCCTGCTTGTACGGTTTGACCGGCATTGCGTACTTCTAATTTGAGAATTGTACCATCAGCGGGCGCGCGGATCACGCTATTTTCGAGTTTTGACTCAATTTGATTTAGTTCTTTTTTAGCTTGAATTAATTGTTGTTGAATGGACGATCGCTTGACGAGCAAAACCCGCCGACTTCGGCCCAGTCTCTCGGCGACATCCGGCTGCGATGTGGCGATTTTTACGAGAGCGGACTCGACGACTTCCTGGGCGGCTGGACTTGCAGTTTGGATGCTTTTAAATTGGCCGCTGGCTAAAATTTGATTTTCCAAGTCCCGCAGTTGCTGGTTGATTTGCTGTGCTGCTGTTTGAGACTGAGTGACTGTTTCTTGGAACTGCTTTTTTTGGGCGCCCAAACGCGAAGCGTCTACAACTGCGATCGCATCTCCGGCTTTTACTGTCTGATTTTCGCTGACAGCAATGCTTTCGATGGTTCCTTCGGTGGCGGCTTGCACAACGCGCACTTCTCCGGCTGGACGGACGATCGCGTCTGCTTTGACTGTAGCACTGTATTTGGTGACGCTTGCCAGGGCGATCGCCCCGCCAAAGGTCGCCACCATCAAAATTCCCCCCAAAGTCGTCCAGCGGCTGACAGGGGGCAAAAACTGGTCGTTATCAAAGGTTTCTGCGGGTATGGGTTCGGTAGTGCGAGGCATGGCGGCTACTGGGGGTGAGGGTTCGAGGGGAAGAATGTTGAGTTTTGATTTTTGAGTTGGGGAAAGGGAGAGAGCGATCGCCTATTTCTTTCGTCACATTTATTTTCAGCTTTCCGGACACCAAGCATAGGTTTAGAACTATCAATCAAAATTCACAGGGTCAAGGTCAAAATCCGCACAGCTTTGCAGTCTCCACCCGGAAATCTCCTCAAACATCAAGAATGGTGAAGCCAGCGGGCAAAAGTCAGGAAAATAGAGCATTTCAGTAATGATTTTTGGCGCTGTTACCCGGTTTTTTGGGGAGATGTACGTAAGTAACTACATAGGTATTAATAGGAGTTCCTCATGCCGGAAAATCAACAAAATTCATTCTTTACCGAGCTAACCGAACGAGAATCTGCTACTGTCAGCGGTGGCAGCCCTACCAGCGGTGTCAGCAGTAATAACAGCAACAGCGGGAGCGAAAACAGCAGCAATGACCTCAATATGCTGTTTTTTATGCCGCAGCCGAGCCAGCTTTATCTGTACGATCCGAACCGATCGCGCCCTTACAAAACCCTAGTAGTTTAGATAACTGAGTCTGGTAGCGCGATCGAAATGAATTTGGAAAATATCTCGGTAATATTCCGGAACTCGCACAGCACTTGAAGAACTATTAGTTAGTAATTACACGAGGCTATAGAGATTTATAAAATTTCTAATTCTCGTTCCATCTTATCAAATTAAAAGGAGTCAAATCATGAAAGAAAATAAGGAAAATTCACTGTTTGCTGAACTCACCCCTGAAGAATCAGCTAGCGTCAACGGCGGTCGCTATTATGGCAATAATCGCTACGACTGTAACAGTGGGCGCCGCAGTTGGGTAGTGTACCGCCGGAATTGCGACGGTTCCTTCAGAAGAGTAGTCCGCTACGGCTACTACTAAAGTTTAGGGCTGTCAATTCAGCTCTCTAACTGTCGATCGAGAAAGCACCCATAATTGTATGGTGCTTTATTTAAGCGAGACTGTAGAAATTTTAGATAATTTCTAGTTTCTGTTAAAAACTTTTAACCTTGAAAGGAGTCTAATCATGCGCGAAACTAAGGAAAATTCACTGTTTGCTGAACTCACCCCTGAAGAATCAGCTAGCGTCAACGGCGGTCACTATTATGCCAATAATCGCTACAACTGTCACCGTCAGCGCCGCCGCAGTTGGGTCGTATACCGCCGGAATTGCGACGGTTCCTTCAGAAGAATAGTCCGCTACGCTTACTACTAAAGTTTACTGCTCTCAATTGAGCTCTATAACTGTGGAGCAAAAAAGCACCCATAACTTTATGGGTGCTTTTTGCTGATTGGCTAGTTGGTGATGAGTAATGTTCATTATGCTCTACCCATTATTCATTTTTCAAAATGTTAAAGAATATCCCTTTTATTGGCAAAATCTCATTATTCGGACAAGTAAACAGGTTTAAAAAATACCAGGTTGTAATCCAGCAGAGTGAAGAAGACTGCGGGGCGGCTTGTTTGGCTTCGATCGCGAAATTTTACGGACAGAATTTTACTATTAGTCGTTTGCGAGAATGTGCGGGCACTGGTCAAAAGGGGACGACTTTACTGGGCTTGAAACAGGGAGCTGAGGCGATCGGCTTTAATGCTCGATCCGTGCGAGCAGCCGCTGCTATTTTAGACAAAATTGATGAAGCACCTTTGCCGGCTATTATTCACTGGAGCGGGTATCACTGGGTTGTTTTGTACGGAAAGCAGGGCGACAAATATGCGATCGCAGATCCGGCGGTTGGTCTCCGCTATGTTTCTAAAGAAGAATTAGCAGCAGGTTGGACAGATTGGCTGTGCTTGCTAGTAGACCCAGATCCAGAGCGGTTTTTTGCAGAAGCAGACGGTCAACCGCCCGCCAATTCAGTACAAAAATGGATGCGCCGGGTTGGGATTTACCGCCACATTTTAATCGAAGCATTGTTGATGAATTTGGTGTTGGGTTTGCTGTCGATTTCGTCGCCTTTTTTAGTTCAACTACTCACCGACGACATCCTGGTGCGGGGCGACACGCAACTTTTGGCAAGTGTGGCGATCGCAGTTATAATTATGAATTTTTTTAGCAGCAGTTTAGGATTAGTTGAGTCGAACTTAATTGCTCAATTTTCCCAGCGTTTAGAGTTGGGATTGGTGATGGAGTTTGGGCGCAAATTCCTGCGCTTGCCTTTGAGCTTTTACGAAACCAGACGCAGCGGCGAAATCGTCAGTAGATTACAAGACATCCAAGAAATAAATAAATTAGTTTCTCAAGTGGCTATCAGCTTGCCCAGTCAATTTTTTATAGCGGTAGTTTCTTTTATTTTTATGTTATTTTACAGCAGGGAACTGACGCTGGCAGCTACAGTAATGGCTGTGTTAATGACTGCCTCTACAGTGGTGTTTCTGCCAGCATTGCAGCAAAAAACGCGCGCTCTATTTGTGCTGGAAGCAGAAACTCAAGGCGTTTTAGTCGAAACTTTTAAAGGCGCGCTGACTGTGAAAACTACTAGCAGCGCCCAGCAACTTTGGGAAGAATTTCAAAGCCGCTTCGGCCGCTTAGCAA
>Ga0335397_10003427_pt1 | contig 21222 bp, 14 predicted proteins | sample MAT04_FD_205740 | JGI IMG/M metagenome (GOLD analysis project Ga0335397, IMG submission 205740) | Freshwater microbial communities from Lake Fryxell liftoff mats and glacier meltwater in Antarctica - MAT-04 (spades assembly) (version 2) ... | reverse complement strand
TGATCATTTCCGCCGAATACCAAATCTGAAACGAAACAGGAATCTACAACTCGCGGCGGCCCTCCCCCTGGCCATTGCTTCGCTCTGCCAGATCCCTCCCTGCCTTCGGCGGGCCGGGTTGAGAAATACGACACACAACGTTCGATAGATCCTGAGTGCCACGGTTGCTTTGTTACTTTGATAGAAGGTCGAATGAGAATGATCATTCACGATTTCGCTCAAAAACTGGTTGTATGCTCGTTACTTTGCGTGACGCTGATTTTTGAAAACGTAACTGCGAATGCTGGTGAACTGACATTCGAGCGCGATATTCGTCCGATTCTGCGAGCCCACTGCTTTGATTGTCACGGGGCGACGGATAAACCCAAAGGTGGCCTCGACCTGCGGCAGGTTCGCAAAATGCAGACCGGTGGCGATTCAGGAACGGCGGTAGTTCCCGGCAATGCAGACGCAAGTCTGATGCTGCAGCGAGTCGTTTCGAAAGAAATGCCGCCTGGCGAAATGAAGCTGACCGACAAGGAAATCGAAACGCTCTCAATTTGGATCCGCAGCGGTGCGAAAATATCACGACCGGAACCGGAGAACATTCCGCCGGGACTTGGTATCACTCCGGAAGAGCGGGCCTTCTGGTCGTTCCAGCCTATCGTCAGACACGCGGAACCCGAAGTTGCAGAACCTGTTCGCGGCCGAGTTCGAAATCCGACCGATGCGTTTCTTCTCGCTCAAATGCCGGAAGGATTGACGTTTGCCGATGATGCAGATCGCCCTACGCTGATTCTGCGATCTCACTTTGATCTGACGGGAATGCCGCCATCTGCAGCCGAGCTTCAGCAATGGATTAACGATCCTTCGGAAGACTGGTACGTTCGACTGATCGATTCGTTATTGGCGTCACCGAATTACGGTGAGCGTTGGGGGCGGCACTGGCTGGATGTCGCGGGCTACGCAGATTCCGATGGCTACACTGTCAGCGATCCTGAACGGCCATGGGCATGGAAGTATCGCGACTACGTCATTCGATCGTTCAATGCTGATAAGCCGTTTGATCGATTCATTGCAGAGCAGTTGGCTGGCGATGAACTCGCGGGGCCTCAGCAGGGCGATCTTACTGCCGAACAAATCGAACTGCTTTCTGCGACCGGCTATCTTCGCATGGCGGCAGACGGAACAGGCAGTGGTGAAGACAATCCGACAGGCCGCAACCAGACGATCGGCGACACAATAAAAATTGTGAGCACGTCACTGATGGGACTAAGCGTGGGTTGCGCTCAGTGCCACGATCATCGCTACGATCCCATTCCGCAGACCGATTACTTCGCAATGCGAGCTGTCTTTGCTCCGGCGATGGACTGGCAGAACTGGAAAGTACCTTCGCAGCGATTGATGACTCTATACACCGAAGCCGATCGGAAGAAAGCCGCCGAAGTGAGCGCAGAAGCGGCGATCATCGGAACGGAACGCGCCGCGAAGCAAGCAGAATACATGGCTCAGGCGATCGAAAAAGAGTTGCTGAAATACGAAGAGCCGCTGCGAGCGACGTTAAAAGAAGCGTACGAGAGTGAAGCAGCAAAACGAACACCAGAACAGGCCGAGCTGCTGAAGAAATATCCCAGCGTGAACATCTCGCCGGGTGTGTTGTATCAGTACCTGCCGGAAGCCGCGGAAGATCTCAAGAAGTTCGACGCACGAATTGCCGAAGTCAATGCGAAACGACCAGCTGAAGAATTCCTCGCAGTGCTGACGGAACCTGCTGGGCATTTGCCGGAAACCCATTTGTTCCATCGAGGAGATTTTCAGCAGCCACTGGCCGTCGTGCCGCCAGCGGCCTTGACCGTGGCGTGTCCCGAAGACGCTCGCGTCGAATTCCTCACAGACGATCCGTCACTGCCAACCTCGGGGCGACGCATGGCATTCGCGAAATGGCTGACGAGCCGCGACAATCCGTTGGTCGCGCGAGTGATCGCAAATCGAATCTGGCTACATCATTTTGGAAAAGGCCTGGTGCCGACTCCAGCCGACTTCGGTCGCCTCGGAGTGCCGCCGACGCATCCGGAACTGCTGGATTGGTTGGCGGATGAGTTCATTCAGAACGGATGGAGCGTCAAACATCTGCACCGAATTATTCTGTCATCCACTGCATGGCGTCAGTCGTCTCGCCGAACGGCCATGCACGACGCGCTGGATCCCGACAATCGGTTTTATTCGCGGCAGGCAATCACTCGTCTGGATGCGGAACTTGTAAGAGACCGCATGTTGGCCACGAGCGGTCGTTTGAATCCACAGCAGTTCGGTGCTCCTGCTCCGATCACTGAAGACGATGCCGGTCAGGTTGTGATCGATGACAATGAAACTCGCCGCAGCCTGTACGTCAAAGTGCGACGGTCACAGCCGGTCGCGATGCTGCAATCCTTTGACGCCCCTGTCATGGAAGTGAATTGCGAAAATCGCCCGGTGTCCACGGTAGCGACGCAATCTCTGATGCTGATGAACTCCGGTTCGATTCTGAATCACGCAGCGAAACTCGCAGAACGATGCCGAGCTGAAGCAACTGCGATTCCGGACGATCAACTTGCCAATCTGCCGACACTGCCTGCGCCGCCGCATGAAGTCTGGCAGTACGGATACGGAGACTATGATGAAACGTCAAAGCAGACCGCATCATTTACTCCGTTGGCTCACTTCACGGGATCGCAGTGGCAGGCCAGTTCCACGTTACCCGATCCAATGCTGGGTTATGCGCTGCTGCATGCCGCAGGTGGCCATCCCGACCAGCCAGGCCGCGCGGTGATTCGCCGCTGGGTGGCACCAGTATCCGGAACATTGACGGTATCCGGTTCACTCCAGCACGGCAGCCCAAACGGTGACGGAGTACGGGCTCGCGTTGTCAGTAGTCGAGCCGCTCAGCAGGGCAACGGTTTGCTGGGTGAATGGACGTGCTTCAATTCCAAAGTCGATTGTCCGGCGGCTGCGACCGCCGTTGAAGCGGGCGACACGATTGATTTGATTGTCGATTGCCTTGCTGCGAACACGTCGGATTCGTTTCAATGGACTGCAAAAATCACACTGACGACCGTCGATGGTATGGTTCGCACCTTTGATTCTGCGGCCGATTTTCACGGGCCGCCGGTATCACGCGAGGTCCTTGTTGGTCAAATCACAAAAGCGTGGCAGTTGGCATATAGCCGAAATCCTGACCCCGCTGATCTGATCGCTGCCATGGATTTTATGGCCGACCAGATCGGTTACCTTCACATCCATCGGGATCACATCCCGAGCGGTCTTACGGAATCCCAACAGGCACTGACAGATCTCTGCCAGGTACTGCTGACTTCGAATGAATTTTTGTATGTACGATAAATCTCGCCTCATGAATATTTCAAATGCATTTTCGCGTCGATCGTTTCTTGAACACAACGCCATGGGTGTTGGCTCCGTTGCGCTGGCATGGCTAATGCAGCAGGACGCCGCTCGATCCGTACCGCCGGTGATCAAGCAAAAACCGGTGACCGATCTGAAACCCCGCCAGCCGCAGTTTGAGCCTCAGGCAAGAGCGATGATTTCGCTCTTCCAGCACGGCGGTCCATCGCACATGGATCTCACCGATCCGAAACCAGAACTCACGAAGTTCTCCGGCACGGATTATCCGGGCGACATTCAGTTCAGTTTCGTCAATCAGGCCAGCAAGAAACTACTCGGTAGTCCATTTCGGTTCCGGAAGCACGGCCAGTGCGGTACGGAAATTTCTGAACTGCTGCCTCACACCGCCGGCATCGTTGATGACATCTGCCTGATCCGCAGTATGCATACCGGAGCCAACGGTCACGAGGTTTCGATCCGCTATTTTCATGGAGGCATACCGGCTGTACTCGGCCGGCCGCATTTGGCGTCGTGGTTGCTGTACGCATTGGGGTCTGAGTCACAGGATCTGCCCGCATATATGGTGATGACAGATCCGGGCGGTCAGCCTGTCGATGGCGTCAACAACTGGTCGAACGGATTCATGCCACCGTTGTTTCAAGGGACAGTATTGCGTCCCAAAGAACCTCGCATCCTGAATCTTGCGGCACCGTCCCACTTGCAGGGCACACTGCAGGAGCAAAATCTTGCCTTCCTGCAAAAGCTGAACGCGCGGCATCTGCAACAAAGCGGAGGTGACGCAGACCTCGAAGCCCGCATTGCCAGCTATGAACTTGCCGCACGCATGCAGACCGCGGCAACCGAGGCATTGGATATCAGCAAGGAGACCCAGGCGACTCAGACACTTTACGGACTCGACAACGATGCCACTCGCGAATACGGCACACGTTGCCTGATCGCTCGGCGACTTGTGGAACGTGGTGTTCGGTTCATTCAATTGTTTCTTGGCGGTCAGCCATGGGACAATCACGGCAGTATTCGGACGGCACTGCCTGCGGTTTGTAAGCGAGTCGATCAGCCGGCCGCAGCATTAGTAACCGACCTCAAACAACGCGGCATGTTGGATTCCACGATCGTTCATTGGGGCGGCGAAATCGGACGACTTCCCGTGACTCAGGTGATGGGTGATCCTGCCGCCGCAGGACGTGACCACAACGGCCAGGGTTTCAGCATCTGGATGGCTGGCGGAGGCATCAAAGGCGGCATGGCTTACGGCACCACTGACGAATTCGGCCATCGTGCGGTTGAGAATATTGTGACACCCAACGATTATCAGGCGACGCTGATGTCGCTCTTTGGGCTTGATCACTCGCAAGTGATCTACCACCACAACGGCCAGCCTCAGACAATCACTGCCAACCGCGCCGCAAAGGTTGTGACAGATATTTTGAAGTCTGCACCAATAACGTGAGAGTAGGCAGAAAGCCGGGTGGGACCAGCGAGCAACGCAAGCGCCGGCCCACCAGATGGAAGTTCTGCGCAATGGTGGGCCGGCGCGGCTTAGCTGCCGCTTGTCCCACCCAACCAGGAACCTCATTCCAAAAATCCATGTTAATTCAGACTTTGAAAGTTGCACGATCTCTTTCGCGTGAGGGAGGTTGTTTGCGAACGACTTGCGGACCATGTTGATTTTCGATGGTTTTCACTTCGAGGTTCAGGTGTCGCAAACAATCTTCGTTTATGGATCTCTCAAACGCGGCTATGTGTTGCATCATCTATTGGATGGTCAACAGTTTCTGAGTGAAGCGAAGACGGATCCCGTTTATCGTTTATTCGATCTTGGAAGTTATCCGGGACTTGTCGAGTGGCCTTCTGGTCTTGCGATTAGCGGTGAGGTTTATCGCGTGGATGTGGAGTGTCTTTGTCGTCTGGATGAGGCAGAAGGCGTTGCGGAGAGGCATTACGTCCGTCGTAACGTGCAGCTTCAGACAAAAATCGACAATGACGACGTCCAGGCATGGTTCTGGCTGGGATCTGTGCGAGACAAACGGGACTGTGGAGCCGAATGGCCTTGAAAAAACGACTCGTAAATGAGCGAAATCTGCGGATTGCAGGGGATCTGATCCGGCCTTAGATGCAGTGTTTTTCAGCAATTCGGCACAGGCTGCCGAATTCCATCCGAGTTTCTGAATTCCCAAAAAAAGTCTGTCAGTTCGTTCTGTGATCGTCTTGACGGACGCGGACCGCTGCGGCTATCACTCCCGACGATCGTCCGGAAATCGCGCCGATACCAGGCAGATTGACGGGCGAAATCTGAAGACTCAGATTCAGTTCCATACGACGTTTCGGAAATGGATTCCGGACACGGATCGAGTCACTAAAAAACAAATCATGGTTCGGATCGGAAATGACCGGTTCGGAGATCATGGATGATCGCTGGTCAGGACTGGGAAGTTCTGACGAGTATTCCTGAAGGAGGATCCAAAAGTGCACAAGGCCATCGGACTTATCACCTGTGCTTCGGTGATGGCTGTGTCGCTGTATTTATTCAGCGGCGGCGATCCGTCACGAACGCTGTCAGCCCAGACCGACTCCGAAACCGGAGCCGGTTACGGAGCTGTCGCCAGACGATTTCTTCAGGATGCTCGCGAGCAGGCGCAGAAAGGCAACATTGCCGAAGCTCGCCGTCTGGCAGGTACTGCTGCTTCGCTTTGCTCTGACTGGAGTGAAGCGGAACAGTCACCTGATCAGTTCCTGAAGTCGCTTGGCCGCAATGGCGGGGACTCGGGCGTAGTAGAATTCGAGTTTGACGAGTCAGGTTCGGACGTCGTCCACGATTCTTCTCGACCACACGGATCGGGTGACGCGAATCCTTTCGCGGAAGCAGGAGTCGATGGTGACGTTGAAGCACCAGTGGATTCAAAGACTCCAATGACAGGCGGTGAGATTCTGAAGAAGAAGCAGGCTCAGCGTCTTATCAAAGAGGCCCGCTATGCAATGGCAAGTGGTGACACGGCTCTGGCTCGTTCTCGCGCCCTGCAGGCACGTCAATTGTACTCCTCATGGGGATTGTGGGATGACCGACCAGAGCATGTACTTGCCGATCTCGACAAGAAATCAAAGACTTCAACATTCGCGGCCGGCCGATCGTCAAGTGCGGCCAGTTCGGAAGTTCGAGTAAAAAATACCGATGACGCCTATAAACAAGCCGCCGCGTTGTTGAGTCAGGCACGAGCTGCGATGGATGCCGGTAAGCTGTCTGAAGCACAGCAGCTTGCCGATCAGGCGTCGAAGTATGATGTTGCCTACGGGATTTTTGAAGATAGTCCAACGATGGTCAGTCGAGACATCAAGCGACTGGCTGCATCGGGATCCATTGCGAACCAGGCTTTCGCATCGACTTCCGAAAATGCCTCACCCGATGCGGATCAGGCTCGCCAGCTATTGCGTGAAGCGCGTCTGGCTTTAACTCAGGGTCGTTTAACGGAAGCTCGGAAGAAAGCGAATCTGGCTTCGCGACTGAATGTGACGTACAACGTTCTTGATGATCGGCCGGAAACGGTTTTGACAGATATTGAATCTGCGCAGAATGGTCAGGGTGCAGTTGAATCGCAATCGAATCAACGCACGGGACTTGCGTCGAACGAATCGGCGAAGGCCCCGGATGCTCGTCAGTTGGTGGCTGATGCTCGTACGGAACTGAACGATGGAAATACCGCTGCCGCAGAAGAGTTTGCAATGCAGGCTCAGAAACAGGATCAAGTTTATGGTGCAACCGAAGATCGACCAGAAGTGGTGCTGGAAGAAGCTGAGTTGATGGCTCGCCGAAACGGTTCGAATTCTGCCAGCAACAGCGGTGCTCAGGGCGGACCAGTCGATGTCACCTCCGAAGCTGTTACAGCATCGAGCAATCCTTTCGGTTCATCGACAAAGAACTCCGAGTTTGTGACCGCCGATTTTCCGGTGATCGCAGCAGACGGATTGTCAGCGGATGAGGCCTATCGTCAGGGCATTGAGCGGTTCCGCAGCGGAGACCGTGCCGGGGCCAAACTTGCGTTTGCTCAGGCATGGAAGAATGCTGGAGAACTGAGCGGTGTTCAGCGTCGCCAGGTTCAGGATTTTCTGCAGGATCTGGCAACAGTCCGCAAAAGTGATATTGAGTTAGTGTCGGCTCACCAGGACGGATCACGATTTTCCGACGTGACCGAGACTGAGGCGGGTGTCGGAACAGAACGAGATCCATTGACACTGGCCGCTCAGGCATCGGATGTTCAATTCGATCGCCTGCGGACAGAAGTGATGAACAGCGTTTTCCGCGCGGAAAAACTGAAGAAAGACAATCCGGATGAAGCATTGCAGATTCTGGACAACGCTCTGGCGTCCGTGGAAGCCGCTCCGCTGAATAAGGAATCTCAGGAGACACTGGCCGGATATGTTCGCCGCAGCCAGGAAACGATTCGAGAATATCGCAAGCAAATCGCCCCCAATCTGGCTCGCGAGGAAAAGAATCGAAACGTCCTTGAAGACATCAAGCGTGAAACGGAAACCAAGATTCGCATTGAACAGGAATTCGCGGATCTGACTGGTCAATACAACGAATTGCTGAAGGAAAAGCGGTTTGCAGAAGCGGAACTGATTGCTAAGAAAGCGAAAGATCTGAATGCCGATTCAGCCGCCGCAACGCTGATGGTCGATAAGGCGAAGATGTATCGCCAGAATTACTTCAATCAGGATGTCCGTGCCCGCAAGGCCGACAGCTTTACGCGTCAGCTTAACGATGTCGATCTGGCCTCCATTCTGCCAGCCGGGGAATACAACCATCCGGATGCGAAAGAATGGAAGGATCTGACAAGTCGCCGGAAGAAATATAATCGAGCGGACAATCGCGACCGCACCGAAAGCGAACTACAGATTGAAAACAGTCTTGGACAGAAAGTGTCTCTGCATTTTCACGACATCGCTCTGACAGAAGTCATTCGACACATTGCAACCGTGCATGGCATCAACATCGCCATGAAAACACGGGCGATCGAAACCGAAGGCCTGACAGCCAATCAACTGGTCAGCATCGATGTGGACGGAATCACGCTGAAGAGTGCCTTGAATCTGTTGCTCGATCAGGCCGGTGGTCTGGTGTATTCGATTGAAAATGAAACACTGATGATCAGCAATCGGCTGGATCAGGAATCGAAACTGGTACTCGGTACCTATCCCGTGGCAGACCTGGTTGTGCCGCTCAGCATGTCATCATCGACAGGCGGCATGGATACGCTGCGGATGGGAAGCGATCGCAACTCCATGGGATCAGGTCTGTATCAGCTTGACGATCAACTTGGTGTCACACTCGGTGGGGCGAAAGGCCGTCAGAGAAGTCTTCCGGGATCTACGCCGGACAACGGAGTGGATTTTTCAGGGCTGATTGATCTTCTGACCACATCGGTGGAACCAGGCACCTGGGAAATGGATGGCGGTAATGCCACGATTGCCCAGGAAGAGCATACGTTGAGTCTTGTGATTCGTCAGACTTCGGCGGTCCACGAGCAGATCGCGGAATTGCTGTCGCAGCTTCGCAAGTTGCAGGACCTGCAAGTGACGGTTGAGGTTCGCTTCATCAGCGTTTCGGATAACTTCTTCGAACGTATTGGTGTGGACTTTGACTTCAACGTTCAGGACACGCTGGGTGATCCTCCGGGGGCACCTGCATTCGGATCGCGGCAGTTGACATTCCCAGGTGGAACGACTGCTGGAGGAGGTGGTGCCGCTGGCGGTGCTGCTGGCGGTGCTGGAGGTGCCGGAGGTGCTGGAGGCGGTACGGCGTCAGACCTTCGAGGTGGTACCGGTGGTGGCGGTGCTGGCGGTGCTGCGGGTGGTCAGGCCGGGCAACAAGGGCAGCAACAACAGCGAGGCTTGTTTGATAACATCAACCGAGTGAATACTCCGCTTGATAATTGGGGAAGAGGCCAGGTCGTGGGACTCTCGAATCCCGGTCAGTTTACCAGTGACTACGATATTCAGTTCCGACAAGGGTCGTTCCAGCTTGGTGTACCGGACTTTGGTGGCTACACGCCAGATGCCGGCGTTCAGGTCGGCATGGCGATTCTGAGTGACATCGAAGCCTTCTTCTTTATTCAGGCGGCTCAGGGAGATCGTCGAGCCAACATTATGTTTGCTCCGAAGGTGACCCTTTACAACGGACAACTGGCAACGATTTCGGATCAGACAACTCGTTATCTGGTGACCGGTCAAACTCCGGTTGTCGGCACAGGTTCCGTTGGTTTCTCAACTCAAATCACAGGTATACCGGACGGGATCAACCTGACTGTTGTCGCGGTGATTTCTGCAGACCGACGCTATGTCCGCCTTTCGCTTGCTCCAAACTTCCAGCAGCTTATTGAAGTCCAGACGTTTACTCAGGTGAATCTGGGTGGCGGAGCTGGCCTCGGTGGTGGCGGTGGTGGTGGTCAAGGTGGCGGCTTCGGTGGTGGAGGCGGCGGTGGCATCGGCGGTGGAGGTCAAGGCGGCGGTGGCCAGAGTGGCTTCGGAGGCATCGGCGGCGGCTTCGGCGGTGGTGGTGCTGGTGGTGGTGCTGGCGGCGGTGCTGGCGGCGGTGCTGGCGGTGGCGCTGGCGGTGGTGCTGGCGGCGGCCAGGCGGGCGGCGGAGGTTCCTCACAAGGTACTGTTCAGCTTCCCGTGATCTCCGCGATTTCGGTTTCCACGACAGTCAGCGTTCCAGACGGCGGCACAGTGCTGCTGGGTGGAATTAAACGCCTGCGGGAAAGTCGCCGAATGAATGGTGTGCCGATTCTGAACAAGATTCCTTACATCAGCCGCCTGTTTAAGAACAGCGGGGTTGGTCGTGAAACGGAAAGTATCATGTTGATGGTCACGCCTCGTATCATCATTCAGGAAGAAGAAGAAGAGAACGTTATCGGGACTGCCGCTCAATAAAACGGTGGACTGACTGCGGTCGAATCCAGAAGTTTTGGCTCCTGGATTCAGCGTCTCGAATCAGGTGCGGTCTGATCGGAACGCCGGTGCTTCAATCAGTCTTTCGTCCTCACTGCAGTTGAGCAGTTTCCGGGTTTGAGCCGTCGCGAAGTGCGGGTTTCGCGACGGCTCTTCTTATGCGCTGTTGACCGTTTTCGTTAGACAGCGCCACTTTTCGACGAATCCGAGTGTATTTGTAGCCCGATGCGTCAGCGAGGGATTCTACGCAAATCGTTCCCTCGCTCACGCTTCGGGCTACTACTTCGGATCTTTACTTCGCGAATCGATAAGAAATCGGATCCATGACTTCGGCTTCGAGAAAACCTTTCAGGCGAAGCTGGCACGAATCGCACTCGCCACAGGAAACCCCGGTGACATCCGGGTCGTAGCAACTGTGAGTCAGTCCGTAGTCAACGCCGAGACTCAATCCTCGCCGAATGATTTCGGCTTTTGTGAGGGCGATCAGTGGCGTATATACGGTGAGATGGTTTCCTTCCACGCCTGCTTTTGTTGCGAAGTTCGCCATCGATTCAAAGGCCGCGATGAATTCCGGGCGACAGTCCGGGTAGCCGCTGTAATCAACGGCGTTCACACCGATGAACAGATCGTTGACACCGACGGATTCTGCGAAGCCAAGTGCAATCGACAGGAAGATTGTGTTGCGGGCGGGGACGTATGTCACTGGAATGCCATGCGACATTTCCGCTTCGTTGCGGTTGTGAGGAACGGGAATCTCGTTCGTCAATGCGGATCCGCGAAAGATGTTCGTATCGACTTTGCACACGACATGATCGACCACTCCGATGGACTGGCAGACTTTGGCCGCAGCCTGCAATTCAAACCGATGCCGTTGGCCATAGTCAAACGACAACGCGTGAATGGCGAATCCCTGCTGACGGGCGATCGCCAGCACGGTTGCCGAATCCAGCCCGCCACTGACCAGAACGACTGCGGTTTTCAAAATACTGAACTCCGTGGAAGAAATGACGAATGAACAACGATCGGAAAACACCTGTCTGCACTTGTAGTGGGATTCGCCAGAATCCCGTGCATTTGCAGGACTTGACGATGCCGGCAGAAGTATATGCCCCGCTCGAGGCCTGCCGAGAATTTCAACACGTTCTCACTCCAGATTTGCAGGAAAAACAATGAAATACGCAGTTGAGAACAGAATTGGAAGTCGATACACTGCCGCACTTCAGATTTCTGACGAGGATGGACTCGGTCGGAATTTCCCAGGCGTCGCGTGTCATGGAACTGGCTGCGATCAGGTAATTTTCTATAATCAAATGCGATTGGAGCGTTGACGTGTCCATTGACAAGACCCTTAAAACTCGACGCGGCCTTTCAGGTTCTCGTAACGTACTCAGCCGCGATGAACGCATCGCCCGGCTGATCGAAGAAGACCGTTTTACCGCCGGACGCAGCCCGTTCGGACTTCCGAAAGTTCGTGTTCAAAAGGCCATCGGTGGTAAGAAAAAGAAGAAGACGGCCGAAGAAGGCGCAGCGGCTCCAGCGGTCGCAGCAAAAGGCAAGAAATAATTTACTTTTGAAAAGTTCTGTTGTTCGGCGAGCGGAAATTTTTCGCCTACCGTCGAAAACCGGCGGGTCGGCGATCTAGTGTGCTGCGGCTGATAAAATCAGCCGCCACGCGCTCGCGTCGGGTTGGGTAGCTCCTGATTCTCCGCTCGCCTTAATGCTGCGAGAGTGATCTGAAATGACGCAGATTCCCGCCGTCTATCGGTTACGTGCAGTGGCGGGCGCGTTATTTCGACACAGGATCACTCGAGGCCGTCGGCAACTTCTGAATCTCGCTCAGACGTCCTGTCGGGAAACACAACGCTCGCTGTTGGCGGATCTGCTACGGCTCAATCAGTCGTCTGGATTTTCGCGCGACTATGGCCTGACGGAACGCACAACACTGCAACAGTATCGTCAGCGCGTACCAGTCTCGGACTACGAACTCATTCGCAGCTACGTCGGTCGGGTTGCTGACGGAGATCATGCAGCCCTGCTGGGTGAATCGAACAAGCTGCAAATGTTTGCTATGACCAGTGGCACCACGGCCGCATCAAAGCTGATCCCCGTCACAACTCGTTTTTTGAACGACTATCGACGTGGATGGCAAACCTGGGGAATCGGAACGTACTCCGATCACGCCCTGCTGCAAAAACTCAACATTGTTCAGATTTCCAGCAGCCATCAAAAGACGCGAACCGCAGATGGCACGCCCTGTGGGAATATCAGTGGCCTTGTGGCCACGATGCAGAAACGTGTTGTGCGATCGATGTACACGATCCCTGCCACAGTCGCTGAGATCGCTGATGCGGACGCCAAACGATATACGACGCTCCGACTGGCGCTGTCAGATCCCTGGGTCGGCATGATGATCACGGCCAACCCAGGTACGCTGCTGCAATTGATGGAATTTGCGAACTTGAAGGCCGAACATCTGATTCGCGACATTCGCAACGGAGGAATCAGCCATGTCGAACTGCCGGCTGCAGCGATCCGTGAGTTCAGAAGTCGCCTGCGACCTGATGCGCAGCGTGCCTCGCAACTGCAGCAGATCATGGAGCAACGTGGTGTCCTGCGACCTCGAGAATGCTGGCCCATGCTGCAGGCACTTGGTGTCTGGTGCGGCGGAAGCGCAGCGGCCTATATTCCGAAACTCAAGCACGTCTTCGATGGTCTGCCGATTCGTGATCATGGGCTGCACGCCAGCGAAGGACGCATGACGCTGCCGCTGCACGACGAATCGTCTGCTGGTCTGCTGGAAATTCAGACGCACTTTTTCGAATTTCTCTCCGTGACTCAGGCGGAGTCCACAAATCCTGATGTTCTGGAGGCCCATGAACTTCAGCCGGGCGAAGAATACTTTATTCTGCTGACGACCAGTTCAGGACTATATCGTTACAACATTCGCGACGTCGTACGTTGTACCGGTTTCTACGGTACGACTCCTCTGCTGGAATTTCGCCACAAAGGCGCGCACATTTCCAGCATCACCGGAGAGAAACTTGCGGAGTCGCAGGTAGTCGAAGCCGTCAACGCGGCAGCACTCGCAAACGACCTGAAGCTGAATCTGTTCACGCTGACGCCGCATTGGGGCGAACCGCCGGGTTATACATTGTTTCTATGGTGTGACAATTCCGGCGGACGATGTCACGAATCCGATCTGCATCGCTTTGCCGCAAACGTCGATGAACATCTTGCGAGACGCAATGAAGAGTATCGCGACAAGAGACAGTCAGGTCGCCTGACATCCGTCCACGCAAAGTCTCTGTCACCTGAACACTGGAATGCATTTACGGCAGAACGCCAATCCCGCAGCGGTGGCAGTCCTGAACAGTACAAACATCCGTGTTTGCTTCCAGATCCCGAATTTAAGGGTCTGTTGTCCGGGAAAGGCTTACGGGCAAGTGTTGAGAGTTAGTGGAGGATCGCTCGAACATCGACAGTCGAATTTCACAACCCCGCCCGCCGAAGGCAGGGAGGGGTCGGGCCGAGCGAAGCAATGGCTCGGGGGAGGGCTGCGGCGAGTTGTGAATTCTGGATTGGATTAGGATACGATTTCGGGCGTGAATCATCGAACGTAGAACAGCAACAGCCCCCTCCCGGACATCGCTTCGCTCGTCCGACCTCCCCCAGCGCTCCGCGTGGGAGAGGTTGTTTGCAAACGCCTTGCCGCGAATACAAGAGGTCGTGCAGGGTGTGTGCAGCGCATCGAAACACACCATCACACATTCGTCGTGGTGCGTTTCGCGTTGCTCCACGCACCCTACGACACGACCCTCTTTGCGAACTGGCTACTTATTGCTTTCTGTCTGGTCTTCGGTCGATCGTTCGATCGTTCCGAACATGTGACCACCGATCGCTCCGTGTTGCCATGTTCCGGCGTAGCGGTTTTGATAAAACAGCACCCGCGCAGAAAAACCTTCGCCAAGACCGGGCAGGTTTGCATCGGTGAGCGTCACTATTGGAGTATCACCGGCCCATTCGACTGGTACTGTGACTGGTAACTTCGTATCCAGTTTTCCGTATTTCACTCGCGTCAGAAAAATCCAGAGATTCTCCGACGCTTTGGTGACGCTTTCAATCTCATAGCGCTCCGCCTTTGGGATTCCATCGGTCTCTTTTCCATCCATCGTGAAAGAGCCGACGAGTACGCAATGCGACATGGATTTTGAGAACGCTTCTTCCCGAGCCGCGATTTCGGCTGCCTGAGGTTCTGCTGCGATTCCAATGTCAGTCCAGCCTGAAACGACTAACAACGCGCCAAACACAATGCCTAATCTTCGCATAAGAAAACTCCTTTCGGGAGGGTTTGGGAACTCGACCTGAGGCAGGTCGGGCTACAATTTGGAAAACCATTTTCAGACATCAGTCGGCGAGTCCGAAACGAATGATGCACCACAGTGCCTGAAAGCCGTCTCGCCAGCCGATCTTCTTGCCTTCAGCGTAGGTTCGACCAGAATAGCTCACGGACGTCTCAAACACCCGCAACCGCTGCCGAGCGATTCTGGCCGTAATCTCAGGTTCAAATCCAAATCGATTCTGGACCAGCTTCGGAGCAATATCATCAATCACGCTGCGGCGGAATACTTTGTAACATGTCTCCATGTCGGACAGATTCAGATTCGTGAAACAATTCGAGAGTGTCGTGAGAAATCGATTTCCCAGATAGTGCCAGAAGTACAGAACTCGATGTGCCTGATCGCCCAGAAAGCGACTTCCGAAAACCACATCCGCTTTGCCCTCGATGATGGGCTGCAGCAATCGCGGATACTCGGAAGGATTGTACTCCAGATCGGCATCCTGAATGATCACAATGTCGCCATCAACATGAGCAAACCCTGTTCGAAGTGCGGCACCCTTCCCCATATTCACGTCGTGAAAGAATATGCGAATGCGATTGAAGTCATCACTCCCGCCTTCTGCTTCCAGCGCTTTGAGTACATCCCGAGTACGATCTTTGCTGCAGTCATCAACAAGAATCAGCTCCTTGCGAATCGGAACTTCCCGGACTTTATCAACTAACAGTCTCAGTGTTTTTTCTTCATTGTAAACCGGGATCACGACCGACAATCGCACTTCCGGCGGAATCACATAAAACCCAAGTTGATGACAGGTCGATTCCCCAAGCGTTCTCTTTTGCTGCGCATACCATTCTGGTGACCACGGGCGCAGGGACTGGGTTTCTTCGACGTCTCTCTCGGTCATTGTTGTGAAACTCTCGTTTTGTGAATTGTCACAGGTTTATTACGAGTCCTGTTATTCGCCGGAATCTCCAGCCGATGTGAGTTCTCCGAACAATACCGGTGAATTTCACTGATGTGTTTACTCGGTAGGTTTCGCATCGCCCGGCATCTTTGCAGATTGTCCAGGAATCTGCATCCTGATGGCTGTCAACGCCTCGCGATCTGTGGAAACAAATAAGGCTGTTCCAATTTTCGCGACTCGTCCGCCGATTTGACCTGGACTTGTTGAAATCATTCGTACGCCGCTGCCGGAAACTTTATCAATTCTATTTTGATTTTGCCTCAGGAAATCGGCAGTCGAATGCAGCCAGAAGCCTGTTTCTCCGGGTTCCAGCAGCCTGCGAAGTGACAATGCGACACGTCCCATTGTCAACCGCCCATTGATATCGTGTGAAAGCCGCAGGAAGGGACGATTGTCCCGTGGGCCACGAAAAATCATACAGTCGATGCCGATTGCCCCGAAAAATCCGTTTGAGGCCGCCGCTTCAGCAATGCGATGGCCGTGTTCAATCGCTGGCTGCCAGAGCGATCCATGCCATGAGCCTTCGTGCCTCAGCGAAAGTACCACGCTGCCTCGATAGCGCCCGGACTCATCAGTTATCATCTCCGCCGCACCGATGAATTGAACCTGCGGAACCGCAGATGCGGACTTCGTTACGTGAAACTGTAGCCCGCATTCGGAAACACGCTGCACCCACGGCTCCACGTAGACACTTTCGCCGCTGGCAAATTTCGCCGCCAACCAGGCACGCTGTTCGACACTACACACGCTTGATGTCCCCAGAAGACGATTGCGGCACGCATGACTGAGCTCCGCCTTGATTACCCAGCCATGCGGCGAATAGTGACAGGCACTCAAGATTGCTGCCTCGACTTCCGGCAGAGTCCTGCACAAAATCCCGAACGAGTTTGTGCGATGATTTCCATCGATTTCAAGGACCACATCAAACTGTGACTGAAAATACCGACCGTTGATTTGGCGCACTGCTGCCAGATCCGGTGCATCGAAAACGACACCCGTTTTCCGGAATGCGTTGACTGCGAAATCACTCCAGCCCCACGGAACAACTTCCCAGTTCGTCGCGTTTCCAGATTCTGACGGCGGCGTGTGCGTTGGGTTTAATTCTGAATGACGAAACAATAGTTCATCGATCGTCAAAAACTCAACGCTTTGCAGGACCGGTGGCACGTCGCCCGGTCGGGCGTCGCTGGTAACAAGCACAATCGAGCGGTCCTGTGACGGATCAGAGAACGCCGGATCTGACGCGAGATTTTCCAGACCAAGAAGCCCCATGACCGGCCCAAGTTCGGCCGCCAATTGTCTGGCATTCAGCGAAGCGAGTTTCGTCGTTGGTAGCAACTCTTCTTCAAAAAAAAAGTTCGGAAGCAGAACACGATTCATCCGGCGCTCGACGGCAACAGGAGTTTACAACCTCGAAATACATTGCAGACACACAGAGTTTTAGGCGAGTGAGTATAGTTTTTGAAGCTACGGGAACGAATCGCCGGTTCCAAGTCGGATAAGGCTGCATTGAATGAAACCCAGTCGCCCAGTCACCCGAACCCCCAAAACACCAAGTCCCGCCAGCATTCCTGTTATTTTCATACACCCCAGGATTCCTGGTGTTTCCGCTTTACACAATGACGTATTGACCCGGTTTCCAGGAACGATGACTCTACACCCCGAAACGAGTCACGTCGTGTTCCCTGCTCATGCTGCGCCGACACATTTCGTTTTTCTCCTGTCTCTCTCGCCCGTTCTCCCCTCTCGAATCAGATTCTTCCCTTCCGATGCTTTCTGCCTGCCATCGCATTTTGTGCGTCCGGCCAGCGCTGCTTTTCTGCAGTCTGCTGCTGACTGTATGCGGCTGCGCGACGACAGAATTTGTGCACTTGCGGGAGAAACCTCATAATCCGCTGACCGAGCGAATGAATACCACAGCATTCGGTGTCGTCAAGTATTCCCAGCGCACAGATCTGTTTCTGCGTCAGACAAACTACCGCGGTCAGGCAGACTTAAAAAGCATGATCGTGCACACTCAGCAACAGTTGGACATGGAGCTTTTTCACGACGCCGCCCATGCTTTGGCGGAACTCAAATATCTTGCGGCAGAAGCGGCCAGAATTCACGACGTTCAACTGGCATCGGAACTGTACTTCGATTCGGCTCGATCCGCGTGGAGATATTTTGCGACACCGGATTCCGGCGGCCGACAGCCGAATCCTGTTGACCCGCAACATCGCGGCACCGCGGAAGTCTACAACGCCAGCTCAGAACATCTTCTGCGGATTGCGAGAAGTGTCGGAAAGATACAGTTGGGTCAATCGATCTACATGCCGTTGACACATCGACAGTTGCAGTTTGAGATTCCATATTCCTCGAGACTGCTCACGTACGACCAAATGGGTGACTTTGAATTTGTCTCCGACTTCCAACTCAAGAATCTGCGCAGTCACAACGCTTCACATGGGCTTGGTGTACCGATCATTGCCATTCGCGGGCAAGCCGAAAATCCCAGTCCGGTTGAAAAGTACTACACGCAGGGGATGAGTTTTTCCGCGACGTTGATTATGCGATTTGATGATGACTCACCCCACGGTGGGCGTCTGCAGATCTTTGATCCGCGAGAATCCGATGAGTTGCTGATTGGCGACGGAATTCTTCCGCTGGAAGCGGATGTCAGTACGCCACTGGCAAGGTATCTGAGTAACAAGGATCTCAGTCTGCTCGATACCTGGGGATTTATTCGTCCTGATCGAGCGGCCAAAGTTTCAGGTTTGTATATGGTTCAACCTTACGATCCTGATCGCATCCCTGTGCTGATGGTGCATGGGGTTTGGTCAAGCCCCATGACGTGGATGGAAATGTTCAATGACCTGCAGGCTGATCCCGAAATCCGCCGCAAGTATCAATTCTGGTTCTATCTGTATCCGACTGGCGAGCCGCTGGCGTTTTCCGCCGCCAAACTCCGTGACGATCTGCAGAAAGTTCGGCATGACTGTGACCCGTATCATCGAAACAGTCGCCTCGATGAAATGGTGGTCGTCGGGCACAGCATGGGGGGCCTGATCTCGCAAATGCTGACAATCAATAGTGGCGATAAGCTTTGGAGTTCCATGAGCCGCAAGCCGGTTGACAGTCTGACAGCCAGTGAAGACGTTAAGTCCGAGATTCGTCGCGTGTTCTTCTTTGAATCCAACCCCGCAGTCAGTCGCATCGTCACCATTGCCAGTCCGTACGATGGCAGTTCTCTTTCGAATCGATTCACAAGATGGTTGAGCGGTTCACTGGTCTGGCTTCCCGCGAAAACGTATCAACTGAGTCGAATCGTCTTTGAACTGGATGACAAGAGTTGGTGGGAACGAGTTTCCGCTCCGCGAACCAGTATGGATTCACTGACCAGAGAATCCGGTGTCCTGAAGTTGATTCGAGAGACGCGAGTGCCAGCGGACGTCAGGCATCATAATATCGTGGGGGTGAAAAGCGGCTCGTCGCCGTCCGACTGGACAGACGGCGTGGTTGCATATCGCAGCGCTCACTGTGAAGACGCATCGAGCGAAAAAATCGTCCGCGCGAGCCATAGTGAAGTCCATCGTCATCCGGATGCCGTCGCTGAAGTTCGCCGCGTTCTGCTGGAACATCTCTGCGAATCCCAGTCACGTCGATACCCCGTTATTCCGGTAAGACAGACCACAGAGCCTCCGACCACAAGGCAGTTTTCCGACACACATTTGGCACCGTGATGTTGGTCCGCGACCACAATCAATGTGGACAACTTTGCGGTCAACGCAGCGGAGAGCACTGTTTATTGTTGTGTTGATCCACTGGCGCGGGCCTGGATTCGACCAAATCGCAGAAAACGCTGAGTTTTCCAGCGAATCTGTTGCCTGGCAATATGGGTTCCCATATTGTGCGAGAGCTAACTTCCGCCGTTAATCTTATTCCCCCGTCTGCGGAATGTGATTTCAGTGGCTTTTGTTCCTTATCACAAGCGAGATTGAACCAATGAGTACTGTGTCTGCCGTTCCTTACAAGGTTGCAAATATCAAACTGGCCGAAATGGGACGTAAAGAGATTGAAATTGCGGAAATTGAGATGCCGGGTCTGATGGCTCTTCGCGAAAAACACGGAAAATCCAAACCTCTCACAGGTGCTCGAATCGCGGGTTGCCTGCACATGACCATTCAGACGGCTGTGCTGATCGAAACTTTGACAGCCCTGGGCGCAGAAGTCCAGTGGTCAAGTTGTAACATCTTTTCGACTCAGGACCACGCGGCCGCCGCGATTGCAGCCACTGGAGTGCCCGTCTACGCATGGAAAGGCATGAGTGCCGAAGAATTCGACTGGTGCATCGAGCAGACTCTGTTCTTCCCAAGTGGTGAGCCGTTGAACATGATTCTGGATGACGGCGGCGACTTAACAGTCATGGTTCACGACAAGTTCCCGGAATTGCTGAAAGGCATCAAAGGCCTGTCAGAAGAAACGACCACTGGTGTGCATCGCCTGCTTCAAATGCATGCGGCCGGAAAACTTGCTGTACCTGCCATCAACGTGAATGATTCCGTTACCAAAAGCAAATTTGACAATCTCTATGGTTGCCGCGAATCGCTGGCCGACGGCATCAAACGCGCGACGGATGTGATGGTCGCTGGCAAGGTCGTTGTGATTTGTGGTTACGGCGACGTCGGCAAAGGATGCGCCGATGCGATGGATGGACTTGGCGCTCGCGTCATCGTTACGGAAATTGATCCCATCTGCGCGTTGCAGGCCTGCATGGAAGGCTTCCAAGTAATCACGATGGACGAAGCGGCCCCTCAGGGGGACATCTTCGTTACGACGACCGGTAACGTTGATGTGATTCGCGGAGAGCACATGGACAAAATGAAACATCAGGCCATCGTGTGCAATATCGGGCACTTCGATTCAGAAATTCAGATTGCCTACCTGAACAACCATCGGGGCGTGGAGAAGGTCCGCATTAAGACTCCAGCAGATGAAGGTGGTCCGGTTGACAAGTATGTCTACGCCAATGGCAAAGCCCTCATTGTGCTCGCTGAAGGTCGCCTGGTGAATCTGGGCTGCGCGACCGGGCATCCATCATTCGTAATGAGCAATAGCTTTACGAATCAGGTCATGGCTCAATTGGCCCTGTGGGAGAACCTGGATAACTTTGAAATCGGTGTACATCTGCTGCCGAAAGAACTTGATGAAGAAGTGGCCCGCCTGCACCTCGCCAAACTGGGCGCAAAGCTGGAAACGCTGACTACCGAACAAGCCGCTTACATCAACGTGCCGGTGACCGGTCCGTTCAAGCCGGAACACTACCGCTATTGAACGAAGTCACGAGGCACTAAGGATCGCTCGATCAATAACTGTCGTGACCACGCTCGCCAGAGCGTGGGCATCCGCCGACCGGAGTCGGCAGCCACGATAAAGATCGGACAGTTGTTTGCAGTGAGAATCTAACCCCCGACGAACCGGTTCCGTCGTGGGGTTATTTTGTGCGCAGTTGGAAGCGAGATGTGTGGCTAGTGGCTGGATCTGAAAGTGACCGTTTCCGGCAACCGGCATATGCTGATCGCAGCCTATGCTCCGTTGATCGAATGATCATGCTCC
>Ga0335397_10003424_pt1 | contig 21240 bp, 14 predicted proteins | sample MAT04_FD_205740 | JGI IMG/M metagenome (GOLD analysis project Ga0335397, IMG submission 205740) | Freshwater microbial communities from Lake Fryxell liftoff mats and glacier meltwater in Antarctica - MAT-04 (spades assembly) (version 2) ... | reverse complement strand
TCCATGGCTGCGTGATAGGCCTGCGACAGGTCAAGCGACCAGGCAGATGTACACAGCGGTGCGCAGACGAGTGCGGCAATCAGTGCCGACCCGTTCAAGGCGCGGCGCGAAGTTTTATAAATGGCTGTTGTCACCGTGTCATTCCTCATTCATCGACGCTGCGATCCGCTTGGTCAGCGGATGCAGCAGGTAAGTCAGCATCGAGCGCTCGCCGGTTCTTAAAATCACTTCAACCGGCATGCCCGGCTGCATCTGGCGCTTGCCCAGTTTCGCCAGACCTTCGGGCGTCACGGCAACGCGCGCCAGGTAGTAACCCGCACCGGTTTGCGGATCGGTCAGCAGGTCGCCCGACACCGACACCAGCTTGCCCTGCACGACCAGTTGCGGGGAGTGCGCAAAGGACGCGAACCGTATATCGACCGGCATGCCGGCATGCACGCTGTCGATCAGCTGGGGCAAGACGCGGGTTTCAAGCAGCAGCGCCTCATTGGCGGGCACCACATCAAGCACCTTTTGCCCCGGGCCGATCACGCCGCCCACGGTTTGCGCCGCCATCGCCACCACCTGGCCTGCCGCCGGTGAACGGATCTCGGTGCGTGCCAGGTCGTCCTGCAGGGCCAGAAACTTGCCGGCATCGCTCAGCACTTCGCGGGTCACGTCGGCCAGCTGCGTCTCGACTTCCTTGCGGTATTCCTGCTGGCGGGCAATGGCGCGCTGCCGCATTTCGGCCATGGAGCTGCGTGAGCGGATGGTATTGCCCTGCAGCTCCGTCATCGAGGTGCTGGATTCGGAAACCTGGCGCTCCAGTTCGAGCTGACGGTTGCGCGGCACATAGCCGTCCTTGACCAGACCGCGCGTGTTGGTCAGTTCTTCATTGAGCAACGAGAGCTGGTTTCTCCGGCTGACCATCATGCCTTCGTAGGCCACGGTCAGCCCCTGCTGCCCCTGGATGCTTTCCTGGATGGACTGCAGGTCGGCCTGCAGCGCTGCCTTGCGTGAGCGGAACAGCTGCTCCTGGTTCATCATTTGCTGCTTGATCAGCGGGTCGCCGGCGGCGGCCACCAGGTCTGGGTGAAAGCTGATGGCGGACTGGCCTGCCTGCTCGGCCAGCAGGCGGCCCTGCATGGCGCGCAGGCCCAAGTAACGCTGGCGTACCGCCTCGAAGTTGGCTCTGGCCGCCGCGTCGTCAAGCTTCATCAGCAGCTGACCCTCCTTGACCTGGTCACCTTCGCCGACCAGCACTTCCTTGATGATGCCGCCGCTCAGGTGCTGGACCGACTTGCGCTTGGTGTCGATGGCCACGTGTCCCTGGCTGGGAACGCCTTCGTCCAGCGGCGCCAGCGCGGCCCACAGCAGGAAACCGCCAAAGCCGATGCCAAGGGCCCACAGGCCGACTCGACCCGCGTGGCCCAGGTCTGGCAAGGGGGCCTTGTTGGCGCCGGTTTCCGGTAGGGCAGGGACGGGCGGGTGTTTCAGGATGTTGGATGTAGCCATGGCAGGTTTCGGTGAAAGAGGGAAATAAAAAAAGCGGCAGTCTGGCGATGCGTCATGCAGGCTGAGGCGACTCAAGGGCAGGAGCGGGTGGCGCCGGCGGTGCCGACGGCCTGGACGCCTTGGCCGGCCTGAGCGTTGCCAACACCGTGTCCTTGGGGCCATCGGCAAAGATTTCGCCGTCGCGCAGCAGGATGAGCCGGTCGGCCACGGCAATCGCGCCCGGACGATGAGTGATCAGGATGACGGTTTTTCCCTTCGCTTTCAGCGCCTGGACGGTTTGCAGCAGCGCAGTCTCGCCGGCGTCGTCCAGGTTGGCATTGGGCTCGTCCAGCACGATCAGGGCCGGTTCTCCATAAATCGCCCGTGCCAGTCCGACGCGTTGCCGCTGTCCGCCTGACAGCAGTCCGCCTGCTTCGCCAATCGGCGTGTCATAACCTTTCGGGAAGCGCAAGATCATTTCGTGCATGCCGGCGCAGCGCGCTGCCTCGATCACCTTGGCTGAATCGACATTGCCCAGCCGTGCAATGTTTTCTGCAATCGAACCCTCGAACAGCTCTACATCCTGCGGCAGGTAACCCAGGTGCGGACCGAGTTCGGTGCGGCTCCAGCGTTCCATCGGCATGTCGTCCAGCAGCACTTCTCCAGCAAGGTCTGGCCAGATACCGACCATGGCCCGTGCCAGGGCGGACTTGCCCGATCCTGACGGGCCAAGAACGGCGACAACCGTACCCGCTGGAACGGCAAACGAGATGTTTTTCAGGATGGGCGTCTCCCGGCCTTCGGCGCTGGCCACCACGCGGCGCAAGGTGATGGCGCCTGTGGGTGCCACGCGGCTCAGGGCTGGATCGCGCTCAGGGTAGTCGAGGAGCAGCTTTTCCAGTCGCCCGAATGCAGCGCGGCTCGTGACAAAGCCGCGCCAGGTTCCCACCAGCTGGTCAATCGGCGCCAGCGCCCGTCCCATCAGTACGTTGGCGGCAATCATGGCGCCGGGAGACAGCTGGCCGTCAATGACCAACAGCGCGCCTGCACCCAGTGCCAGTGACTGCTGGCTGTAACGTATGAATTTGCTCCAGGCGGTGACGCGGTGCGTCAGGCCCAGGGCGGAGGAGTTCTTGCCCATCCAGATCTGGTGCTTCTGGTTCCAGCGTTTTTGCAGGTTGCCGATCATGCCCATGGACTCGAGTACCTCGGCATTGCGCAGCTTGCTTTGCAGGTAGCTGTTGGTTTCGCTGGCCGCCGTGGCCGCCTCTTCAGCGGGCGCCACGGTATGCCGATGCCCAAACCAGGCCAGTGCCGCCTGCACCACAGCAAAAATCAGCGACAACATACCCAGCCACGGATGCAGGAGGAAAGTGACTGCAATATAGATGGGCGCCCACGGAGCATCAAACAGCGCAAAAATTCCATTGCCGGTGAGAAATTGCCTGATCTGGATCAAATCTCCGAAAGCCCGGGAAGGCGACGTGGAGGACTGGCTCAGGTAGGCCTCAAAGCTGGCGTTGAAAACACGCGTGCTGAGCTGCTCGTCAAAGCGCATGCCGGCCCTGACCAGTACCCGTGAGCGCAGCCATTCCGAGCAGGCCATCACGCCAAACAAAAACAGGGTGATCAGCGACACCGCAACCAGCGTGAGCTCGTTCTGGCTTGGGATCACCCGGTCGAACACCTGCAGCATGTAAATGGTGGGCGACAGCATCAGCAGGTTGCTCAAAAAGCTCAAGATGCCGACGATCAGGAATTCCTGCCTGAATGCCCACAGGGTGGCAGTCAGTTCGCTGCGCTGGAAGAAGGCGATTTTTTTCATGGGATGTGTGTTTTCACGTTCTGGATTCAGGCAGTGGCAAGGGGAGCGGGGCGCGGCTGCCTGGGAGCCTGTGCTGCCTGGGTCGCCTGTTCATTGGCTTTTTTCAGTGCTGCCATCACATCATCTCGAGGGCCGAAGGCCTGCATGATCCCGTCCTGCAGGATCATCATTTTGTCGGCCACGGCCAAAACGCTTGTGCGGTGCGTCATGACCACAAAGGTCGTGCCGCGTGCTTTCAACTCGACAATCGCGGCGGCCAATGCCGCATCGCCTGCCTCGTCCAGGCTTGAATTGGGCTCATCTAGAACCACCAATACCGGGTCGCCATAGATCGCGCGGGCCAAAGCCACTCGTTGCCGTTGCCCGCCTGACAGCCTGGCGCCGTCGCGACCGACCTGACTTTCATAGCCTTGGGGCAGGCTCGTGATGAAGTCGTGCAAGCCTACTGCCTTGGCCGCTGTGGTTACCTTGGCCATACTGACTTCACCGAAGCGTGCAATGTTTTCAGCCATGCTGCCTTCCAGGAGTTCAACACCTTGCGGCAGGTAGCCCAGGCAGGGGCCCAACTCGGCTTTGTTCCAGGTGAAGACATCGGCGCCATCCAGTCGTACCTTGCCCCCTGCGGCAGGCCATAAACCGACCAGCAGCCGCGCCAGCGTGGTCTTGCCAGACGCCGAGGGTCCCACGACCACCAGTACTTCTCCAGGGTTCAGTTTGAAGGCTACATTCTTGATGATTGACGCGTTTCCTCCAGGCGGGCCGGCCAGGAGGCTTTCAACCTGAAGCTGGCCCCGTGGCGCTGGCAGCGGCATTGAATTCTGCGTGGCGGGTATTGCGCTCAGCAAGCCTTCAAGTCGTTGCCAGGCATCGCGGACATTGACCACCAGTTTCCACTGGGTCACGATCTGGACCAATGGTGCCAGCACCCGGCCGCCCAGGATTGATGCGATCAGCATCATGCCCGCGCCGCCATTGAGCTGATTGCGCAGCAGCAGCCAGGCGCCAAGCCCGAGCAGCAACGATCCCATGGTGGTCTGCAAAAACTTTGTCAGCGCCTGGTAGCCGCCTGCATTTTCAGAAGCAATGGCCTGCAAGCCAAGAAACTCCCGCTGCTTGCTCATCCAGCGGCGGTGAATGTCACGCAGCATTCCCATGGATTCGATCACCTGCGCATTGCGCAACGTGCCGTCTGCATACTGCTGAGCGGCCGACGCACTGCGGTTGGCCTCCATCAGCGGCGGTCGGGTGCTTCGCTCATTGAGCCAGCCCACAAAAACCTGCAGGATCGAACCCACCAGGGCAGCCCATCCCAAAACCGGGCTGATGGCAAACACCAGCGCCAGGAAGACCAGCGAAACCGGCGCTTCCATAAGGGCCAGCAGCGGTGGCGATCCCAGGAAATCCCGCAGCGTCCGGAAATCGTTCAGCGGCTGAAGGCTGCCGCCAGGCATTTTTTTCAGATTCGCCTGAAAAATCGCGGAAAAAATACGGTCGCGCATCTTCTCGTCAAGCGCCTCGCCAGCCTCTTGCATGATCTGGGCGCGTGCCCATTCCAGCACTTCCATGACCATGTAGGCACCCAGCACTGCCAGCGTCAGCATGGCCAGCGTAAGGTGATTCCGGCTGTTCACCACCCTGTCATACACCTCAAGCATGTAGCCGCTTGGCGCCAGAATCAACAGGCAGGAAATCACACTGAACCAGGCAGAGCGGACAAAATAGGGCCGCAGCATCATGACTGCCTGGCGTAATTCAGAAGGTGTTTTGTGGGTAGTCATGGGGTCTCGTCAATCGTCACGTATTCAGGAATTTCACCGGTGTCCAGCCCTTCGGAAGAAGGTGTTTCCTTCTCGCCCAAAGGCTTTGAGAAAAGGAATGACAGTTCGAAGCCGTCAGCAGCCGTTCTGGATAGAACAATTTCGCGCAGTTTTTCCTCATGAAAACTCGCCTCGTCCTGAGGCCGCAAGGCCAGATGAAAGCGGATTCGTCCATCAAGCGTGTACATGGAAAGCTGCCCATCCCTGACGCTGAGCGTATGGCGGTCGAAATAAACGGGGCAACTGTCGGTAAAGCGCAGCAGCGGCAGAGCCTTTTCTCCCAACCGGTTCAAATTGAAAGGACTGTCAGGATGCTGGTACACCAGGCGGCTGGTGCGTGAAACGGAATAGATGGCGTTGCACACCATCTGCGAACCCATGGCGGGAAACTTTTCACGTAGTTTTTTGTACGCCAGATGATGCAGGGTGACACGGTTCCAGCAGCGAGACGCCTGAACCAATGGCGCTAGCGTATTGCAGACTTGCCCGAATGCTTCCTGCAGGGCGCGCAAGCTGTCGAGCTGCGCTGGGGAGCCGTTCAAAGGAATGCGTAATATATAATTCATATAGGAAACAAATTGTATCCTGGTCCTATATGAATATTTACCAGCGCGAAAAATTTTTACAACTCCAATCACCTACACTTCTAAACTACAAAATCTTACTTTTGTAGTTGATGAAATCAAATTCAGTTGATTTTTTTTGCAACTAATCTTCAGTAAACCGTCCTAATTCACAAGCATGACGCTGGCCCTCCCGCAACAGACAAAATTTGCTGATTCGCATTCCCTTCTCTTGCGCCCTAAAGTTTCCGTACTTATACGCACGATGGGGCGCTCTAGCCTTGCTGCAGCCGTAAATTCCGTGCGATGCCAATTGTTCAAGGATTGGGAGTTGCTGGTGGTCAATGCAAGCGACCAACCTTTGCCAATGTTGAAAAGTGTCGAGTTTGAAGCGATAACACGGTTAATTCAGCCCGGTGTTTTCCTTGATCGGAGTTCGGCTGCCAATATCCTTCTCGGCTCAGCAAAAAGTAAGTATGCGGTTTTCTTGGACGATGACGACTGGTTCTTGGAGGATCATCTAGAAAAGCTGCACACTGCTCTGGAGGCCGACAGTAGCTTGATTGCCGCCTATGGCGATGTAGAGTGCGTTGTCAGTGGCGACTCAGAAAATCTAAAGGCAACCCATTTCTTCGCGCGCGATTTTGACGTGACTGCCCTGCAGCTTCAGAACTATCTGCCTATCCACTCAGTCATGTTTCGGATAGATAGCGTTGAAATGGCTCCAGTTAGTCGCTTTGCTCGTGAATTGTTACTTTTTGAAGATTGGGACTTCTGGCTACAGTTGACAGCAAAAGGGCGCTTTCAGCGGGTTCCTGGTATTTCCGCTGTTTATTCATTGAGTCCTGAGTTCGGTTCAGGCCATGCAGACGAGGAAAATGCGCAGCGGCTAGCGATGTTGGATCTGCTTGGTGCACGTCAATTGCATCGCTGGGATCCCAGTGACGTTACAGCACTTATTCTGAATGAAGCCAGCCGTACTAACGAACTCAATCATGAAAAGCAATCTGCAGATTTAGCGAAGCAACAGGTTGCCTCGCTTGAGCGCCGCGTCGTCCAGCTAGCGCATCAGGTGGGACAACGAGAAATAGACTTTACAGAGCTTGCAGTTCAATTGGCGGATATCAAGCATAGCTTGAGCGAGCTAGGGGATTACTCCCGATTGCAGCAGCTTGAAATTGACACACTTAGCCATATCCGCATCGAGCATTTAAAACAGCTTGGCGAGGTATACGAGTCTCATTCTTGGCGCATCACACAACCATTCCGACATGTAAGTCGTTGGGCAATGTGGTTGAACGGCCCTTCACCAATGCGTCTGGCTCGTAACCTCCCACGAGCAGTGATGGGTGAATTCAGGCGAAATGGATTGCTCGGGACCACCCGTCGGCTTCCTTACTATCTGAAACATCATCGAACTTATCTGGGCTTGCTGCATAACAGGCCTCCGGCTGCGGATCAAAATTCTTTTGATATTTGTCCGCTGGCGTTGCGTGATATCCGGCTTCATCCTGACTTGACCGGTGGCGGCTCCACCATCAATGTCAAGGTGTCAGTAGTCATACCAACGCTCAATGCGGGTCCCGAGTTTGTATGGATGCTGCGCAAGCTGCGCACTCAGTTGGCTGTGCGCGAAATAGAGATTGTCGTCGTCGATTCAGGCTCCCGTGACACCACGGTTCAAATTGCCCGCGATGCAGGCGCCAGTGTCATCGAAATTTTACCGGAAGAGTTTACCCACAGCCACTCACGCAATATTGGTGCCGATAACGCTACAGGCGACTACGTGCTTTTCATGGTACAGGACGCATATCCCATCGGCAGTTATTGGATGTACGGCATGCTCCGTTATCTTCTGGATCATGCCGACCAGGGTTTGGTGGCGGCTTCGTGCGCTGAATACAGTCGCAGCGACAGCGACATGATGTATGACTCGATGATCAACACCCATTATCGGTTTCTTGGCTGCCTCGACTACGATCGAATTGGCGAGTACTGCGGAGATGATCACATGTCCTTGCGGTCGCGGGGACAGCTCAGCGATGTTTCCTGCCTCATTTCGCGTGAATGTTTCCAGCAGTTTCGCTATCGCGGAAATTATGCTGAAGACCTGGACCTTGGCATTCGCCTTATCAAAAGCGGTAAGAGCGTGGCCATGCTGGCTTCTGTCAAGGTCATTCATTCCCACAACCGGCCCGCATACTATTACTTGAAACGTTCATTCGTTGACGTGATCTTTCTCGTGGGTATGTTTGATGATTTTTCTTACCCTCATTGTGAATCCCTGCCAGGACTGCTAGCAGGTATTGAGTCAACGGCTACCACCATTTCTGAGTGGCTTTCAGAACTTGAAACCAAGCGTTCCAAGCAGACGCTTAGCGTCCAGCTTGATATCTGGATTCGGCACTCGCGTCGAAGTGCATCTCCGCTTCAGAAAAAAGGATCAATCCTGCTAGGTGACGAGCAATTAAATACCTTTATTTCGGACATGGCTTCGCGTTATTTGGGATCGAAGGATGCCGTCTCAGGCTCTGTCGCCTTGAGTGAAGCACGTCACTTCAGTGATTCCTTCTTGGCCAGACTTGAGCATTTCAATAAATTTGCTGCAGATGTGTATGGGAAACAAGATGAGGTGCTGCAGCACGAACTGGGCGATGTAGTGCGTAAAACCTTTGCATCTGCGGTTGGTTCCGCACTGGCTTTTTATTGGCTGGACCACAAACAAATTGAGGATCCGGACTACGTGACGGCTCAACTCATCCACAACGAACTGGCTGCTGGTGTCTGATGCGAATCTTGATAATAATTCACCAGTTTTTCCCCGAATATGCCAGTGGAACCGAGCGTGTGGCACTGAATATTGCGCGAATGGCACAACGCGCCGGTCATTATGTCCGTGTGCTGGCCTGTGCGGTCGATCCCCAAAAGACTGGTGGAATAGTCACGGACGTACCCATCAACGGTGCGCTCGAAGCCGTTTATCAGGGTTTGCCTGTCACATTCATTCCCCGATCGGCTCTGCCAGCTACGGCTGACATCAGTCTGGACGTCGATGAAGAGGTGGTAAGCAAGCTTGCCGTCTGGATGCAGCAAGAGCGGTTTGACGTTGCGCATGTCATGCACACCATGCGCATGGGCAGTGCCGTACTTGCTGCCCAGCGCTGCAAGCTGCCCTACGTGTTGACGCTGACCGATTTCTTTCTTCCCTGCGCCAGAATCAACCTGATCAACCTGAAAAGCAAATCGTGTGTTGACCCTGACGAAGGGCGGCGCTGTGTGAAAGACTGTTCAACTGCACCCTGGACCTCCCATTCGTATCTCGGTCGGTTCAAGCAATCACAGTCTCTTTTGCAAGCTGCTGGAGCCCGGGTCGCGCCATCGGAGTATGTTGCCGAACGCTACCGGGAGAGCTTTGAACAGACTGATATTCAAGTTATCCCACATGGCGTAGATTTTTTGGCACTGGGGCTTGCCACTGCACCTGTTTCACGGAACTTGCAATCCGGGAGATTTCTCCAGCTTGTTTTTATCGGCACGATTATTCCGCAGAAGGGCCTTGACATAGTGTTGAAAGCCTTGGCGCTTTTGCCAGGGGCACCGCTTCGACTTAAGGTCATTGGGGGGTTTCATGGAAATTCGGCTTACCATGACGAAGCGAAAACTTTGTCTGCTGGTGACGCAAGAATCGAATTTACCGGTTCTCTGGAAGCATCTGAGGTTTTCAAGATGATTGGCGAAGCTGATCTCCTGTGCCTGCCATCCAGAGTTCCCGAGAGCTTTTCCCTGGTGCTGCATGAGTGTGCTGTTGCTGGCGTACCTGCCCTGGTTTCTACATTAGGAGCGCCAGCCCGGCAGGTAGCTGCGCATGACTGTGGACAAGCAGTAGAAACTGGTAATCCCAAAGCATGGGCCGCTGCCATCAGTGCATTGCTTGACACGCCAGATACACTGAAAAAGTGGAAGCGCAACCTCTTCCTTCCCCTTCGAATAGAAGAAGAAGCCTTTTTTTATGGATCCATCTATCAGCGTCTCTGCAAGTGACGAGCTGATTTGAAAATTAACAAGAGATTGCGCATTTAGTCGCAAGGAAAGCTATGGAAAAAATGCTTTCTTCCAATACAAACCTCATGAACAAACTCGTTTCAGATGTCATGGGGACTGCAGGCGGCTTCGCCATTCAAGCCAAAGGGCTCGGAAAAGCTTACCAATCTGCATCCAGTCCCGGACAACGACTACGCTCGGCACTTTTCGGACGGAAAGCCTACGGTGATGATGCATTCTGGGCACTTCGTGATCTTTCCCTCGAAATACCGCGCGGCGAAGTTCTGGGTGTGATAGGTCGCAATGGCGCGGGCAAATCAACGCTGTTGCAGTTGCTGTGCGGAACCATTGCGCCAAGCACCGGTTCTATCAGCGTTAACGGAAGGGTCGCAGCCCTGTTAGAGCTCGGTGCTGGTTTTAATCCGGACTTTTCGGGCCGCGACAATGTTTTGCTCAATGGCCCTTTGCTGGGAATCAGTCGCGAGCAATTGCTTGAACGACTCGACTCCATTATTGAATTTTCTGGAATCGGCCAGTTCATTGATCACCCCGTCAAGACTTATTCCAGCGGCATGTTTGTCAGGCTTGCTTTCTCCCTGGCCACGAGCGTGGACCCTGATATTTTGATCATTGACGAGGCGCTTTCAGTGGGTGACGGAGAGTTCTCGCGCAAATCATTTGATCGGATTTTCGCAATGAAAGAGCGGGGCACGACCATTTTGTTTTGTTCGCATTCGCTCTACCAAGTAGAGGCATTTTGCACCCGCGTCATGTGGCTGAATGACGGTGTGCTTCAAGCTATTGGTGAGCCGCACGAAGTGGTGCGGGAATATGATCTGTTTTTAGCAGGCAATGGTAATGTCGCTTCTACTATCAGCGAAGCCAAACCAGACGCAGAACCTGCTGGCGATGCACCGGTTGAAGCGCACGAGCCGGTGATAAGGGTCGGCACTGCAGGCTATGCACGTATCAGCCGCGCCACCGTCGGTGTCGATGGCGCCTGGATGCGCAACCTTCATGTCCGTCCCGGTGAATCCAGCCTCAGCATCATGATTGAATTCGAGTCTGACCCCCTGCTACCTCCGCCCACTGCAGGCGTCACGATAGACCTGCCCAATAAAATGGCGCTTACCTGTTCGGTAGCTCGTACTGATGGCTTGGTGCTTGATCGCGATGCGCAAGGAAGGGGTGTCGCCATTATTGACTTTCCGCGCATTCCACTGCGCAAGGGAAATTACCATATTGGCGTTTACCTAGGCAGCGAGAACGCTGTGCATATTTACGACAGTGCGTTGTGCATTGCCACCCTGACTGTCCAGGATGTATCGCCAGAACCTGGCCTTGTTACGCTGCCACACCGCTGGCATAGCAAGCCCGGCTTGCAGGCCGATCCGCATCAGCATCGCATGTAATGGTTGAAGTGTCAGCCCCTGCTACCGAGCGTTGGTCTGTTCACGGTGCAGTAGCCGCTAATGATGAGGAACTGCTTGATCTGTTCCTGAAGGTTTTTGGGCATGCAATGCCAATTGCTCAATGGCGATGGAAGTACGCCAATACGCCCATACGGGGCATGCTGCTACGGCGAGGGAACACAGCCGTAGCGTTCTTTGGTGGCATGCCACGTGCGGTTCATGGGCCATCCGGAAAACTGACTGCAGTACAAAACGGTGATGTCATGGTCTTGCCCAGCGAGCGCGGTGTGTTCAGTCGCAATGGAGCGCTTCATCATGTGGCCCGTGCCTTTTTCCAGAAAATGGTGGGCATTTCACTGCCGTACGCATTTGCATTTGGATTTCCAAACGGTCGGCATTTCAAACTTGGCACCAAGCTGGGTCTCTATGCCCACGCGAGCAGAATGACAACACTAACTTGGTCAGCGCTGGCGCCAGTAGCCCAGCGTTGGACAACGACGTCAACGCTAGGCATGCATGATCTCCATGTACTGGAACGCCTCTGGCTTGAGATGCGCCTGAGTTGGCCTCGACACTTCATTCCGGTGCGTGATGCAATTCGCTGGAAAGCCCGCTTTGCATGTCATCCTGTCTATAAATATGAATTGCTAGTGGTCCGCCGACGCTGGACCGGTAAACCGCTTTGTGCCGTAGCCTTAAGAGAGCATGCCGGACATATCGAATGGCTTGATTATGTTGGCCCCAGCCAACTGGCAGGCCTGGCTGCCAATGCCGTTCGACGTTTTGCAGGGGGATGCAACAACAAGTTTGTCGCGGCCATGTTCAGCGAAACCATCGCATCGTTTTTTTCCATGGACTCGGCCAGTTCAACGCCTTCGGATATTTACGTTCCCGTCAACGCCCAGCCGTCAGAAGAAGACCGACCTTATATCGGGCATCTCTGGCTCATGGGTGGAGACACGGATTTTCTTTAATCCGGATTCCTGTACTTTGCAAAAATAACGTTTCTCCATTTCTTTCCTGTCATGTTCGAAAACCAGCGAATCCCTTACCACGCATCAACGCTACCCGTACCTGGCGCAGCCGGCCTGCTGGTTCTTGCCCCTCATCCTGACGATGAAGTTTTTGGCTGTGGAGGCTGTGCAGCCTTGTATGCCCTGTCAGGTGTGCCGGTTCAGGCCTTGATACTGACTGACGGGGGATTGTGGGGTGTTCCTCCTCCCGGCATGAATGTAGTGACAGCCCGCCAGGCTGAATCTCGTGCGGCAGCCAAAGTTCTTAAGTGCCGTGAACCTGTTTTTGCCAGCTATGCTGACCGATCACTTGACGGCGCGGGAAGCGAACTGGTCAATTTGATTGTTCGCCAAATGAAAGCGTGCGGCGCCGACGTTTTGCTGGCCCCCTCGTTGTGGGAGATCCACCCAGATCATCGGGCTGCAGCTCTTGCCGCCATATCAGCGATTCAGCAATGCGGTCCTGGCCATACGCTGGTTCAATATGAAGTGGGCGCACCACTTTTGCCTAACGTTCTCATTGATGTAACCCCTGTGTGGAAACTCAAGCAGCAATCCATTAACTGCTTTACCTCCCAGTTGGCCATGCAGGGTTACGATCGACACATCAACGCCCTGAATGTTTATCGCACGTATACCTTGTCAGATTCTGTCGAAGCCGCTGAAGGCTTGAGGGTTGCAACCCCCCGGGAAGCAGCAGAGGACCCCTTTGGCCTGATTTTCAAAGGCAGTGCACATCCTGTTCTTGACAAAACTCAAGAGCCAGAAAAAGGCTTTTCTTACTGGCTTGCCCGCTTGTTCAAACCTCATCAGAAAAAGCAGGTCTAACTCGTACAAAAAATTGGTACGCCAGAGCGGCGAAGACTATTCCTGCGACGGTGTAAATGGCCAAGGCACTCCAATTCGGCTCCTGACCCTTTAGTAGCAAATACCTCAGATTTTCAATCGGTACCGTCAAGGGATTGAGCCACAGCAGCCCTGCAAAACCCTTCGGCAGAGAACTGACGGGGTACAACACCGGCGACATGAACATCAGCATTGTCAGGGCCGGCCCCATGAAGTGGCTGATATCCCGGATAAATACTCCAAGTCCAGAAAGAAGCCAGGCCATCCCCAGCAAAAATGGCACGCAAGACATGATTACCAAGGGCGCCAAAAGAGTCCACGGTGTCAGCCCGGGGCCCACAGTAGCCACGCCCAGCAATAAAATAAATAGCCCCAAAACAGCGTGAAACATGGCATTTCCCATGGCCACCCACGACAGGATTTCTAGCGGAAATACAACACGCTTGACCAGGTTGGGTTGTTCTAGCACCAAGCGAGGAGCACGATTCAGAAGGTCAGAAAAAAGATTAAATACTACAAGCCCCGTAAACACTTGAAGTGCAAATTCTTCCGTGCTGTCGCTCCCGCCTGGCCAACGCGCCTTGAATACTGTCCTAAAAACAAAGGTGTAAGAAAGCAAAATCAGCAACGGGAACAACAGACCCCAGCCCAGCCCCAAAACAGAGCCTTTGTAGCGCGCCAGCACGTCGCGTCGGGCAAGTTGGGTGATGAGGTATCTATGCCGCGTGGGTATCAGCGGGTAGGCTCCATCTAAAAGGTTTAAAAATCGCGCTTTCATTAAGCTGTTGTTGATTTCAATTGCTTGCCTGCGGCAATTCCACGCAGCATGGCTGGGTCATCTATCCTTAAATCATTCCCGTCGCGCTCTAGGATTCCTCGGCCTTGAAGGAGTTGAAACACGCGTGTAACGGTTTCTCTGCTGACGTTGATCATTATGGCGAGTTCCTGGTGTGTGGGGGCGTTATGAACACGTACATGAACGTCCGCGTGTGTACTGGTAAGCAAATCAAGTTGGGCGCATACCCGTTGCAAGGGGTTCGATAATCCCAAGATTCGTCTTTGTGCTGCGCCTTCACGCAGCCGAATCGATAGCCTTAGGCAGAGCGCCTCTGCCAGTTTGGGAGCGCCAAACAAAATGGGCTTGATGAGCAATCGTGAGATAGAAATTACCCGAGATTTTGCCACCGCCGTTACAAACTCTGGCTGGGCTTGTCCATCAATCACTGCAACTTCTCCAAAGTAGTCCCCAGGATTGATGAAATACAGACCAACCTCCCGATCATCCATAGTGAAGTCCATCCCTTGAAGCCGTCCTTCCTGTAAGAAACACAGGGCGTTTGGCAAACTTCCCTTATGAAGCACCACCTCGCGCTTGGCAAACATTTGCTCTGTTGCCTGTTGGGCCAAATGTGCAATAGTGACTTGAGGCAAACTTGATAGCAGTGAGATTTCTTGCAAAACGGCAACCGGAACGGGCATGTCAGTGGCTGCGAGCAGAGTTCAAATTGGCGCTAAGGCCCATAACGGATAAGGGGAGACTTTTATTTTTCAACTGGCACAATTACTTTTTCAATAATAAAAACCACTTTCAGAAACCAAATGTGACTACCGTCACAATAGATTCCCAATATTTGTGGCTCAATCACCTCAATCATGAGAAGCTACAAATTGTACCTGCTGGCAATCGCCATGCTGTTGACGGCACGCCGGGCATGGGTGGTTTTTTTTGTGCTCGCATGCAATGCGCATGCTGCTCCAATAGGAGAAGTCACTCTCACTATCGGTCAGGCAATACTTGTATCGCAAAACGGTCAGTCATTTCCTGTTTTGCGCGGAAGCAAGATTCGCTCGGGCGACCGTATTGAAACATCCGAGGGTGGCCATGTCCACATCCGCTTTGTCGACGGCGCTCTTGTCAGTGTCCGTCCGACAAGTCGTCTGATCGTAGAAGATTATCAGTACAACGCTCAGCAGGTAGATCGTTCGCTCGTGCGCTTTCGCCTTGAAAAAGGCGTGGTGCGCGCTATTTCAGGTGCTGCAGCGGAAGGCGCGAAAGACCGTTTTCGTCTCAATACCCCTTTAGTCGCTATTGGTGTCAAAGGTACAGACTTTGTCGTCAAAAGCGAAAGCAATCAGACCATTGCCATGGTTAACCAGGGTGCTATCGTCATGGCTCCATTTGGAGAGGGTTGTTCAAGCCGTGGGAACGGCCCCTGCGGATCGATATCCGGAAAACTGCTTTCAGCTGAAATGCTTGACACGCTAGTGGAGTTTAAAAGCAGTAGCATGCAGGCCGAATTAAAGTCTTTTGGCGTTGCCAAGGCGCCTGAAGTAGTTCTGGCATCTGCAGATGTACGTTCCACTGTGGAAACAGCCAACACACGGGAAGCCCCTAAATCCAACACCACCACAAGTAACGATACCGCTGAATTGGCACTGGTCCAAAGCGTGGTTCGTACCGTGGGTGATTTGGCTTTGGCGCCGGGCGTCGCAATACCACAGGCATTGCCCATATCACCTGTGGATACCGGAACTCCCGTTGTTCCCGTCACATCTGTTGCCACTGAACCCGCGCAGTTGGTTTGGGGGCGCTGGGCTGGAGCCGCCCTTGATGCCGGTGACTTCTCCGTTGCCAGGCTTGATGCGCGCCAAGGACGCAACGTTACGGTGGGAGACAGCAATTTCATTCTCTACCGCACAGAAAATGGCGCTACGACCATTTCGCAAAACTTGGGCAACATAAACTTTGGTTTGCAGCAAGCTTACGTCCGCCTTACATCGCCAGCACTTGCAGTTTTGCCTGCAACTGTACTTGGCGGCCAGTTGTCGATTGATTTTGCCTCGCGCCAATTCAACACATCATTGAGCTTATCTTCGGCCACCACGAGTACTGTCAGCCTTCAGGCGGCTGGCGTGCTTCGTGATGATGGGCTATTCACCTCCCGCGGCGCAGCTCAGTCCCTGGCCGGTGCAGCTGCTTTCGACGGAAAGTCTGCAGGTTACCTGTTTGAGAAAGCAGTTGCTGGTGGCACTTTCTCCGGCATCACCCTTTGGTCACGTTGATGAAGCTGTTTGCAAGCAGCTGGTTGGTATGGCCTTGGCATAGCCGTGCTGTTCTGGTGGTGCTTGCTGCAATGGCGTGGTTGCTGTGGGTTGCGATCTCGCCCGCCAGCCTTCAGGAACTCGATGAACGCAGCACGGACTATCTTTGGCGAATCACCGCTAGCGAAACTCCTGAACGGCGAATCATCGTTGTGGATATTGACGATGCCAGCCTTGCCCAGATTGGACCATGGCCGTGGCCGCGTGAGGTAATAGCTCAGTTGACACGCAAACTCGACCATCAGGGTGTGGGGCTTAAACTTTTTGACATAGTGTTCACTGACGAGCGCAGTGGCAGCATCGAGTTGTCGCATGCGCTGGCTGCACGTGATGGCGACAGCCCGTCGGTTCTGGCGCAGGTATTTGCGTTGCGAAACGAAAGTCAATTGCGCTTGGGCGCTTTGGCAGGGGCCGTTGCAGGCGTTGGCTGCCAGACCCCTTCCGTGCCTGCGCAAGGTTTCATTGCCAATGCGTACGGTCTGCATGACCGCGTAGGGCACATCACGCCCACGCTGGACCGCGATGGCGCAGTGCGTCAGATTCCGGGGTTTGTGTGTTCTGATGAACATATTTACCCCAGCCTTACGCTGGCCGGCTTGGCTGCACTTGATCAGCCCGCACTTGCGCCACCGCGCGCACCGGCCTTGTTTCCCATCGCAGGTATCGGTCCATGGCAGCCTGCCTGGCAGTTGCCATCGCCTATCTTGCCGGGAACTCTCATTGGCATGGACGCTCAAGGTCAGATTCGTATTCCCTACGGCATCGCTCGGAGCGCCTGGACATCGATTTCGGCTGTCGACGTCCTGCACGACAGGGTGCCTGCCAACACGCTCAATGGCGCTTGGGTGATTGTGGGTGCGTCAGCGTTTGGCTTGGCTGATGCGGTTCCAACCGCATTGGGTGGCGCTGTTAGCGGAGCAGAAGTCCATGCCCAATTGCTCGCAGCCATGCTTGACAATGCTGTGCCTTACACCCCTCGTGCAGCAGGCTGGTTGCAATTTGGCTATGTATTGCTGGTGTTGGTGTGTCTGTTAATGCTTGTCGCAAGACGGCCCCTGCGCGAACGCCGGGCTGTTGTGCTATTGCCCGTGGCAGCCGCAGCTTTTGCCTTGCTCGGGTTTACGCTGCACGCAGCAGCTCTGCTGCAGGCCAACTGGTTTGTGGGCTGGTCTTCAGCCGCGCTCGCTATTTGCCTTGTTGGGGGCACGCTGGCCGTCGGTGAACATGCTCGCAGTTTGTTTGAAAAAGGCCGGCTTTATCGCAACCTTTCAAGCTACGTGCCTAGTCCGGTTGCCGAGAAAATTGCGCTAACAGAACCAACCAGCGAAATTGAAGCCCGCCGAAGCGACGTCACCGTGTTGGTTGCCGACTTGCAAAACTTCTCTCGTTATTGCGAGGCGCTTCCACCCGAAGATGCTGCCCGTGTGTTGCACCGATTTTTCAGCACGGCAGCAACCATCATACAAGCCCACGGAGGTGTCGTTGAAGAAATGGTGGGCGATAACCTGCTGGCGGTTTTCAATGGACCACTTGCTTGTGAAAACCACCCGTTTAAAGCACTGACAGTTGCCCGCGAACTTCAGCTGCGTTGCAGCGAAGAGTTGCCCAACACTGCTGGAATTGGATTGGAACCGCTAAGCATCAGCGTTGGACTCGAAAGCGGCATGGCCTTAATCGGCTCTTTTGGCCCGGCCCGCAGACGTGTACATACCGTTTTGGGGCAAACCGTCACGATTGCACTCAGACTCCAGGGACTGACCGCTGATCTGGCCTACCCCGTGCTGGTTGGCCAGAGTGCCGCCGAACGGATTGGACTCCTGGGCGAGCAGTCCGATCTGGCGCTCAAACCTCTAGGAAGCTTTCTTTTGCCCGGATTAAAGCAGCCTTGCAAAATATTTACACTACGTACACTCTTGCAGACTGGCGGCATGGCTGAGCAAAGCACCCTGCGCTATCTAAATCAACAACACAAAAACATCGTCACGTGAAAATCAAGGCTTGCCAAAGCGGCCTGAGTAAATGGCTGCTTGTCATGGCTGGCGTTGCTCTGGAAGCGTTGTCCGTTTCAGCATCTGCAGAGCTGATTGATAGCGCTGCCGGGTCGTTGGCCTCATCGGGTTTAGGGTTGTCATCGGTTGTTTTTGGCTCGTTAGCCGCCTGCATTGTTAAGCCGGTCTATCCGCTTCCAAATGACCCCGCCAGTCTTGCTGCACTGCAAGCGCAGCTTGATGTTATGGAGCCTGAATGCCTGCGAAGCGCAGGCTTTTATGCATGGCGTGGCACCATCCTGCTGGCCCAGAGACAAAATGCGGCTGCTATTGAGGCTCTGGAGCGCGCACTGCTACTGGACCCCAGCTTGCCTGGCGCACAACTCGACTACCTCGATGCACTGTTGCGCATCGGCGACAACGCCTCAGCCAAAAACTTGATGAAGCAACTTGCCACGCGTACAGACCTACCGGTTAATGTGCGCTCACTTCTTGAACGTGAAATTGCCGCCACGAATACCGACGTGTGGCGAACACATTGGGTGCTGACGGCGGCAGCAGGGGTTGACAGCAATCTCAACAATGCGCCGGCGCTTAATGAATTGACACTAACTTTCCCCCAAGGCCCTGTCACGCTGCCGCTACTTGAAACTTCCCGGCCCCGAAATGGTGCAGTCGCACTCAACACTGTTCAGTGGCAAGGCCTCAAGCCCCAAGGTTCGCAATTGTGGCTGTTTTTGGCTGAATTAAGGGCTCGCCATACAGCCTCACCTGCCAGTCGCTACCAGCAGGCCGACCTTTCCGCCAACTGGCTCCAATCCCCCGGTGCGCCCCACCAATGGATGGTCCGCACCGGCTTGACCCGTATCGACTTTGGCGGCCAGAAACTGCTGCAAAGTTTTCGTGCCAGCGTGCTGCATCAGTGGCAAGTATCCGATACATCGGTCCTTCCTTCTGTCTGTAAGCCTGGCATTGGCATTGATCTTGAAGTTCGCCACTACCCGGTTTCCTTCGAACTTAACGGCGGCTATGGTGGCCTGGTGGGCGCTCTGAATTGCCGTGGCGTTAACAGCCTGGATATGCAATTGCGCCTTGGTAGGGACCAAGCGGATACGCCCAGTCGCCCAGGCGGACATTACCGGCGCGCAGAGTTGCACCTTAATTGGGAGGCGCGGTATGGCTATTCCAGGCTCAATGCCAACTACGTCTATACCCGCCAGATTGATGGCAACGGCTACAGCCCCCTGTTGAGCAACAACCAGACCCGCCAGGCCAGCCGCCATAGTTTTCGTGCAGAAATTGCGCGCCCTCTTGAGCCATCGTGGCTTGGAGGCGCGGAAGGATTTTTCAGCATTGAGTTCAATCAGCAGGCCAGCAACCTTGCTGCCTTTAATAGCCGCCAGAACGCCCTTTACGCGGGGTTGCGGTGGGTGGTTCAATAAGTTGAAAACGCTACTTGTCTGCCTGGCAGTCTATTGAGCGTCCCACCCAAGCCAAGCCGCCCGGACGGGCAGGGTTTTATAGGTTGTCGGCAGCATTACTGCGACGGAGCAGATCAACCAAGTGTCCCGTCATGCGCAAACTGCCGGTTCTCGCTGGCCTTCGATGCACATGCTGCTTTGCAGCCCTTGACAAGGCTTCAACCTTGACAAGGGCTGCGCCTTGCGCTGCACGTCGATGGCGACGCGATTTCCCGACACTTTGCGCATGACGCGACACCGTTGCATTCCACTTCAAGCCAGGGGTTGGCCGTCATGCTGACATGCAAAAAATTCGCTTTCGAATCTTTGGAATTTGTTTTTTTAAATTTATCAGTAAATTTTTTAATTAAATCAATAATATTGTCAATATTTTTAGTTTCATTTGCTATTTAAATGAAACTAAAAATAACATCATTTAAGCCTGAATTTGATTTTTAAAAGTGATTCATGACTTGTTTTAAAAGGAAAATTTCAAGAACAAGACGGGAAAATTCAGTTTCATGTCTTGTGACTACAGTCACAACCATTTACAAAATCTATTTTTATACTGACTGCGGTACTGGGTGCACTGGGCATCTGGTCAATTCCTCACCAAGTGGAGAAAACTCTCATGGCGCTTACCGCACAAGAACGCACCAACATCATTAAATTGGTTGTTGTAATGTTTAACGCCGCTCCTGGCGCAACTTACCTGGCCGAACTGGCCGATGTTTACGAGGCCAACGGCCGCAGCTTGTCCGCACTGGCCAATGATCTGTCCAACACAGGCGCTTACAAGGCGCTCAACCCTTCATACCAGACCAACATTGATTTCGCTGCCGACTTCCTGACGCCCCTGGGCCTGCAGGGCAACTCGGAAGCCCTTGACTTCGTCATTTCCAAGTTAAATGCTGGCGTGAGCAAAGGTCAAATTGCTTATGACGCAAGCATGGCAATCAGCAAATACACCGGCGGTGATGCGCAAATTCTTGCAGCCCAAGCCATCCAGAACAACAAGACCGAAGTGGCAGAGTATTACTCGGTGACGAAGGGCGTCGCCGACACCAATCTGGGTAACTTGCAGGCCCTCCTGGTTGGCGTAACTGCCGACCCAGCATCGGTAGACGCCGCAATTGCTCATGGCGACATCTTCACGCTCACTACTGATTCGGAAACGATTCTGGGTACCGCAGGCAATGACCTGATTACCGGAACCGAAAAAACCTTGGCTTTCGACGTGATTGACGGCGGCGCCGGTGTCGACAAGCTGCGTCTGGTGATCGGTACTGATGGCATGACTGGCAGCCTTGGCGAAACCGTCAAGAATGTGGAAGAAGTTGTTATCCAGACCCTGGGCAAGGTCACGACCGATATTTCTGGCTACATCGGTGTTCAAAACGTCAATGTGACGGCCGTGAACGGCGCGTCTGTTGACTTGACTTCCGCTGCTGCTGAAAGCGTCAAGATCAAGGCAAGCCAAGGCAACGTTGATTTGGTCGACAAAATTGCAAAAGTCATTGATGTGACGACTGACGGCTTTGCTGGCGTCACCGCTGGCAACTCCGCAATTGTTACGGTTGACGCTGGTGGCTATTCCACTGTCACCGCCGGTAATTCCGCAATTGTTACGGTTGACGCTGGTGGCTATTCCACTGTCACCGCCGGTAATTCCGCAACTGTTACGGTTGACGCTGGTGGCT
>Ga0335397_10003422_pt1 | contig 21244 bp, 18 predicted proteins | sample MAT04_FD_205740 | JGI IMG/M metagenome (GOLD analysis project Ga0335397, IMG submission 205740) | Freshwater microbial communities from Lake Fryxell liftoff mats and glacier meltwater in Antarctica - MAT-04 (spades assembly) (version 2) ... | reverse complement strand
ACCAACTTCGCGCCCTGCGCGAAGATGCGGCCGCCGCCGAGCGCGTTGTGGCCGACCTCACTGTTGCCCATGTCGTCGTCCGACGGCAGGCCCACGGCGGGCCCGTGGGCCGCCAGTTCTGTGTACAGCTCGCCCGAGCAGAGCTGGTCGAGCACCGGCGTGTCGGCCAAGGTGACGGCGTTGCTGGGCGCCGGCGGTGCGACACCCACCCCGTCGGCGATGACCAACAGCAGTGGGCCGGAGCGGCCCGCGAAGGACGGCAGCTTGCGTAACGACAACCCAGCGGTCATGAGGTCGAGTGTACGGAGCGGTGGCTCCGCCGGTCGATGCTCACCGGGCCGTGAGCCAAGTAGCGTCGAACGGCGTGACAGTGACCTACGATTTCGACAGATTCCTGCGCTACGACGAGATGACCAACTGGCTGCACGAGACAGCGGCTGCTCACCCGGAGCTGATGACCGTGCTGTCCTACGGTCATTCCCACGAGGGACGCGATCTCTGGGTGGCCACGCTCACCGATGCGGCAACGGGTGCCCACGACACCAAACCGGCGCATTGGGTTGACGCCAACATCCACGCGATCGAAGTCACCGGCGGTGTGGCCGCGCTGCACCTGATCCACCACCTCGTCAGCGGCTTCGGCAGCAACCCGATGGTCACCGAGGCGCTGCGCACGCGCACGTTCTACGTCGTGCCGCGGGTGAACCCCGACGGAGTCGAATGGGTGCTCGCCGACAGCCCGCAGTTCCGGCGCAGCAGTGTGCGGCCGTGGCCGTGGCGCGACGCCCACCTCGCACCGGGCCTACACGAGCGCGACTTGGATGGCGACGGTGCCATCCGCAGCATGCGGTTGCCAGATCCGCACGGCGGCTGGATGGCCGCCCCCGATGAGCCGCGCCTGCTGGTGCGGGTGCCCGCCGAAGGTGCACCGGCTGGCGCACGACGTTACCGGGTGCTGGCAGAGGGCGACATCGTCGATCACGATGGGTTCACCATCCCCACCCCGGCGCCGCCGCAGAGCCTGGACATGAACCGCAACTTCCCCGCTGGCTGGGGCGCCACGGTGTACGGCAGTGGCGACCACCCACTCAGCGAACCCGAGATCGACGCGCTCGTACGGGCCATCGTCGCTCGTCGCAACATCTGCGGCTACAACGCGTACCACACGTCTGGCGGCGTGCTGCTGCGACCCAGCAGTACCGCTGCGGACGCTGCGTTGCCGCCTGTCGACGTGTGGGTGTGGAAGCACCTGGGCGAGCGCGGTGCCGCACTGTCCGGCTACACCGTGCACTCCGTCTACGAGGACTTCACGTTCGACCGCAGCGAGACGATGAGTGGCGCTGCCGACGACTGGGCCTACGAACACCTCGGCGTCTACGGCTGGACCACCGAGTTCTGGGACGTCGTGCAGCACGCCACGGGTGTCAAGGCCGGCAACCACACCTGGTACACCGGCCCCACCGACGCGGAGGAACGCGCGGTCTACGCGTGGACTGTCGTGAACCACCCGGAGATGTACGCCGACTGGGTGCCCTTCGATCACCCGCAATTGGGCCTGGTAGAGATCGGTGGGTGGGACGAAGTTTTCCTGTGGGGCAACGCTCCCGGGCCGAAGCTGTTGACCGAAGTGCGACCGCACGCCGAGTTCGCCGTGTACCAGGCGTTGTGCTCGCCCCGTCTCGAGGTGCTGCACCAGCAGGTCATTCCGCTGGGCGGCAACACATACCGCGTTGAAGTGGGCATTGCCAACACCGGTTGGCTGCCCACCTACATCTCGGTGAAGGCGCAGAAGGATCGGCTGGTGCTGCCCCTGGTGGCCGAGCTCACCGGTGCCCAGGTCGTGGGCGGGCCGGCCCGTCAGGAGCTGGGCCAGTTGGGTGGCCGTCTCGACATGCAGTTCAGCTCGGGCAAGAACGACGGCACGCCCGAACGCGTGCTGGCGGCCTGGATCGTGCAGGCAGCGCCGGGCACCAGGCTGACGGTCGCCGTGAGTCACCAGCGGGCCGGCGCCGCAACGGTGTCGGTGCAGGTCTAGCTGGCCCGCGGTTGTTCGTCGGCGACGGGCAGCAACACGCCGGCATCCAGCCCGGTGCGATCGGTGCGGTTGTGCAGCGCGGCGCGGCCGCCGCTGAGTTCTGCCAGGTGCTGCACGACCGCGAGGCCGATGCCGGAACCACCGTGGGGTGCGTCGGGGGCGCGCCAGAAGCGGTCGAAGGCGTGCTCGAGGTGCTCGGGCTTCATACCCGGCCCCTCGTCCATGACGTGCACGCTGATCCCGTCTGGCTGGCGCACCGCGGTGATCGTGATGGTGTCGCCCTCAGCGGCCACACCGAGCGCGTTGTCGACATAGTTGTCGATGATCTGCTCCAGCGCATCGGGCATCGCCCGCGCCATCAGGCCGTCAGCGGTCGCGGTGAGCAGCCGCACGCCGCGTTCCTCGGCGAACGGTGTCCACACCTCGGCGCGTTCGTGCACCATCGCCGACACGTTGACAACGGCAGTGTCGGGTGAGGTGCCGTCGGACCGGGCGATCATCAGCAGGCCTTCCACCAACCGCTGCAGCCGTTCCGTCTCGGCGCTCGCGGCTTCGATTCGCTCGCGTGCGCCCTCGGGGTCGGTGTCCACCATGACTGCCGCGCGTTCCAGCTGCAGGCGCAGCGCGGTGAGTGGCGTGCGCAACTGGTGTGAGGCATCGCCAGCGAACGCTCGTTGCTTCTCGACGAGGCCGGAGATGCGGCCAGTCATCGTGTTGAACGAGCGGGCGAGGCTGCGGATCTCCGGCGCGCCCTCGGTGTCGTCTGCGCGCTCACTGAAGTCGCCGGCGGCGAGCCGTTCGGTGCTGCGCTGCAAACGGCGCAGCGGGGAGGTGATGCCGCTGGACATGAACAGTGCGGCCAGCACGGCCCCGGCCAACGAGATCACGAACACCAGGATGAGGCCCTTCGCGTTGTCGTTGGCACGCGAGTCGATCACCGACGCGGGGTAGGTGATACGCACCGCTCCCTCCACGTTTGAGCCGGACAGCACGGGCACGGCGACGAACAGGATGCGTTCTCCGGCGGTGTCAGAGTCGCGTTCGCCGGTGTCGGGAATGCGCCGGAGTGCGCTTTCGATCTCTGGGCGGTTGGAGAAGTCTTCGCCGCGTTCGTGGCGCGGGTCGCTCGAGACGACGACCAACCCGCGTGCATCGGTGATCACGACCTTGCCACCGTCGTCGCCCTGGTAGATGTCGACGGTGCCTTGCAGGTTGACCAGTGAGCCGCCGTTGTCCTCGCCAGACAAGTAGTTCTCCGAGGCACCGGCCAAGATGAACGCATCGCGTTCCAGACTGGACCGCAGCCGCTCGCTCTCTACCTTGCGTAAGTAGCTCACCAGCGGCACGTCTTGTGCAACCAGCACAAGCGTCAGTAAGCCACTGAAGGCCAGCAGCAGCCGCCACTTCATCGCGTCGCCCTGTTGCGGTGGGGCGCGGAGGCAGGCGTCATGCGGGTGGCTCGAGCCGGAACCCGACGCCACGCACCGCCTGGATCCATTCGTGGCTGCCCAGCTTCTTGCGGAGCGAAGCGACGTGCGCATCCACCGTTTTGGTGGGCCCGTACCAGTGCGCATCCCAGACGTTCTCGAGGATCTCGGTGCGAGTGTGGACGGCCCCCGTGTCGGTGGCGAGGAAGGCGAGCAGGTCGAACTCCTTCGCAGTCAGCGCGATCTCCTGGTTGCTCATGTGCACTCGGCGGGTGCGCCGGTCCAGCATCATCACGCCGATGCGTTGCGCGCCGGTCTGGTCGGTGCCGTTCGCATCGTCGCCGCCCTCGCTGCCACCCTGATCCACGGTGCGGCGACCCACGGCGCGAATGCGTGCGACCAGTTCACGAAAGCTGAACGGCTTGGTGACGTAATCGTCTGCGCCCAGTTCCAGCCCGAGCACGCGGTCGAACTCCTCGGCGCGGGCTGTGAGCATGATGATGGGCACCGCAGTGCGGCTGCGCAGTTGCCGGCACACGTCGCGGCCGTCCATGTCGGGCAGGCCGAGATCCAGCAGCACCATGTCGTAACCGGTCGCCTGCAGCGCAGCGGCGCCGGTGGCGGCATGTTCGACGCCGAACCCCTCGGCGGTCAGCCCCTCCACGACGGACTCGGCGATGGACCGATCGTCTTCCACGAGCAGGATCTTCACCGGCACATTCTGACGCCGCCGATCCCCAAATCCCGGGAACCGTGCCGATCTGTAGGGTGAATTGGACGAATCTTGGATGTTGCCGGGCCTTGCGTTGGATGAACCATTCGTACCGTGGGGGACATCACTTGACGCCCACCTGTTCCTTCTTCGGCGCAGCGGGCGAATGGAAGGATTGTGATGAAGGCTCGAATCGCCACTGTGCTCTCCCTGACCGGCGTGCTGGTCGCTGGCTCCGCCGCTGCCCTGGTCAACACGCAGGTGTTGGGTGCATCCAGCAAGCCTGACGGCGGCGAGGTCACGTTCTCGTTAGACGCCACGTCCACGACGGTTGCCACCACGCTCGGCGGCACCACCATCGTCCCCAGCACCACAATGGTCGACACCACCGTTGCGGCGGTCTCCACGCAGGCCGTCTACCAGATCGGTGAGGCCGGCTTCGTCACGCTCGACACCGCAGGTCAGGTGCTCACCATTGTGTCTGCCGTGCCCAACGCCGGCTGGCTGGTCACCGAAGCCAAGAGCGAAGACGCCCTCAACATCGAGGTCAAGTACCAGTCGGCCACCACCGAGATCGAGTTCCACGCCAACCTGCTGTTCGGTGTCGTCGGCACCTCGGTAGAGACCAAGAGCCTGGTCCAGCAGAGCGATAGCGGCGGCTCGGTGATCACCAACGGCAACTTGGGCGCCACCGGCACCACCGGCACCACCTACACCGACGACAATGACGACGAAGCAGAGCACGAGGATCACGACGACGAGGACCACGGCGACGACCACGAAGGCGATGATGACTGAGCCGACCAGGCCGGCCGCCACACCTCGTCGCGCAGGTCCGTTGGCCTTCTCGCAGCGGCCGGCGCAGGCCGCCAAGATCGTCACCGCCGGCCTCAGCACGGCGATGGTGCTGGGCATCGTGACGTTCATCGGGTCGTCGGTGAAGGCCGAAGAACGTGCTGCGGCGCTGGCTGCAGCCCAGCAGCAGGCCGCCGACGAAACGGTTCGCCTCGCGTCCGAGCAGGCTGTTGCGGCCACCGCGGCGGCTGCGGCCACGTCCACCACGCTCCCGGTCATGGTTGGCGCGCCAGCCGAAGTGGCCGCGCCCGCTGCCCCACAGGTCATCTCGATCAACGTGCCCCTACCGCCGCCGCCGGTAGCACGGCCCGCCGCCCAATCGTCGGGTGGTGCCAGCTCGGGCGGTGCCAGCGCGGCCACCAGCAAGTCCTCCGGCTGAAAGCGCGCTGCGATGCGAGTCCATCGCGACGAGTTCCGCGCGATGGGCTGCGCGGTGGAGGTGGAGGTCATCGGGGGCGAGCCCTCGTGCCTCGCCGTCGCCCGCAGGCGCATCGAGCACCTCGAACGGTGCTGGAGCCGGTTCCTGCCCGACAGCGACGTCAGCCGGCTCAACGCCGCGCAGGGCGCGCCGGTGGCGGTGGATCCCTCCACTATCGCCCTCCTGGAGGCGATGGTGCACGGGTTCATCGCCACTGATGGCGCCTTCGACCCCACACTGCTCGCACCCTTGGTGGGCTTGGGCTACGCAGCCAGCTGGCACGACCCTTCCGCCGTCACCTCCGTTCCTGCGGGTACGGCCATGCGCGGCCGCATCGATCAGGTGGCCGTTGACGCCGACTCGGCGGTCGCCCGCCTGCCGGTGGGTACCGTCGTCGATGCCGGTGGAATCGGCAAGGGGATGGCCGCCGACATCGTTGTCGCCGCCTTGCTGGCGGGCGGCGCGGCGGGCGCAATGGTCAGTATCGGCGGCGACCTGTTCGTGGCCGGCACCGGGCCGGCGAGTGGCGACTGGTTGATCGGTGTCGCCGACCCGCTCGACCCCGCGACGGAGGTGCTGCAACTGGCGCTGGCCGAGGGTGGCGTCGCCACCTCGGGCACGCTGCGCCGGCGGTGGATCAGCCCCGATGGCACGCCGGTGCACCACCTGCTGGACCCCGCGACCGCGCAACCTGCCGGTACCGGCCGACTTCCTGTCGTGCAGGCCAGTGTGCTCGCCGGCTCGGCGATGTGGGCCGAGGTGTTCACCAAGGCGGTGCTCCTCGGCGGCACAACTTCCGTCGAGCGCTTGCATGGGTTCGGACTCGGAGCACGTGCAGTGCTGGCCGACGGTGCCATCATCACCAACAGGTCCTGGGACGAAGCAGTGAAGCAGTGAAGCAGTGAAGCAGTGAGGGAGCAATGCATCCGCAATTGATGTGGTGGATCTCACGGTCCACCGGGATGGTTGCCTCGGTCATGCTGGTCGCGAGCGTGATCTTGGGCGTGCTGCTGGCCACCCGCGCGCTCAAGCCGGTCGACCGGCCGGCGTGGCTGCTGGCGATGCACCGGTGGACCAGCGCGCTCGCGTGCGTGTTCGTGGCGATCCACGTGTTGTCGCTCGTCGGTGACAATTACCTGTACTTCGGCTGGAAGGAAATCTTCGTGCCGATGGGCTCGGCATGGAAGCCCGGGCCGGTGACGCTGGGTGTGATCGCCATGTACCTGCTGATACTCGTGCAGGGCACGTCGCTGATGATGAAGCGCCTGCCGCGGTCGCTGTGGAAGTTCATCCACTACTTCAGCTACGCGGCCATCTGGCTCACCAGCGTGCACGGTGCGCTCGCGGGCACCGACGTCTCGAACCGCGTCTATCAAGTGGTCGCCCTGCTGCTCACCATGGCGACGGTCACCGCGGCGGTGATCCGCGTGATCATGGGCACGACGCGCCAGCAGCGCGCGGCTCGCGCCGCACCCGTCCCGTCCGAGTGAGCCGGTCCCGTCCGAGTGGGGCCGGCCCGTCCGAGTGGGCACTCGCATCCCGGGGTGCGAGTCCCCACTCGGATGGTCCGCTGGCACTCGGGTCGGCGGCGTGGCACTCGGACCAGTCGAACTGGCCAGCGGCGATGGGCGATTGGCGGGGGCTGGGTCGGCTGGACGGGGAGCGCGGCCGGCATGGCCTATTGTCGGTACATGCGTACCGGAATGCTCGTCGACCTCGCCCAGCGCACTGCCGCCCTCGTCGACGAGGGCCTGTTCAAGTCCGAGCGGGTCATCGCCTCGCCACAGACGGCGCACATCACGCTGCAGGACGGCAGTGCCGTGCTCAACCTTTGCGCCAACAACTACCTCGGTCTCGCCGACCATTCTGCGCTCATCGAGGCGGCTCACGCCGCACTCGACCGATACGGCTACGGCATGGCCTCGGTGCGGTTCATATGCGGCACGCAGACCGTGCACAAGGAGCTCGAAGCAGCGCTCAGCAGCTTCCTCGGTACCGAGGACACCATCCTCTACTCGTCGTGCTTCGATGCCAACGGCGGGCTGTTCGAGACGATCCTCGACGAGCAGGACTGCGTCATCAGCGACAGCCTGAACCACGCCTCCATCATCGATGGCATCCGACTGTGCAAGGCGCAGCGCATGCGTTACGACAACAACGACATGGCGCAGCTCGAGCAGTGCCTACGCGACGCCGCCGGTGCCCGCTTCCGGATGATTGCCACCGATGGTGTGTTCTCGATGGACGGCGTGATCGCCAACCTGTCGGCCATCTGCGATCTGGCCGAGCGCTACGACGCGATGGTGATGGTCGACGATTCGCACGCGGTCGGCTTCGTCGGCGCCACCGGCCGTGGCTCGCATGAGTATTGCGACGTGATGGGCCGGGTGGACATCATCACCGGCACGCTGGGCAAGGCGCTCGGCGGGGCCAGCGGCGGCTACACCAGTGGCCGCAAGGAGATCGTCGACTGGCTGCGGCAACGGTCGCGGCCGTACTTGTTCAGCAACTCGCTGGCACCGGCCATCACCGCCACGACGCTGCGCGCGCTCACGCTGCTGCAAGAGACGGATGCACTGCAGCGGCAACTGGAACGCAACGCGTCGCGTTTCCGGACGGCGATGGAGGCGGCCGGCTTCCTGCTCGCCGGCGCAGGCCACCCGATCATCCCCGTCATGCTGGGCGACGCGAAGGTGGCCGGTGAGATGGCGCGCCGGCTGCTGGCCGAGGGCATCTTTGTGACCGCGTTCAGCTTCCCAGTGGTGCCGCAGGGCAAGGCGCGCATCCGCACACAGATGTCGGCTGCTCACTCAGACGCCGACATCGACGCGGCCGTGGCAGCATTTGTGAAGGTCGGTCAGCAGATGGCCGTCATCCGGTGATGAGAGTTCGATGAGGAGAGCACGATGAGAGCACTGGTCAAGGCACACGCGGAGCCCGGCCTGTGGATGCAGGACGTGCCCGAACCGGTGCTCAGCACCAACGATGTGATGATCCGCGTGCACAAGACCAGCATCTGTGGCACCGACCTTCACATTCACCTCTGGGATGCCTGGGCGCAGGCCACCATCCCGGTGCCAATGGTGGTGGGTCACGAGTTCATGGGCGAGATCGTTGCCGTCGGTGCCGGCGTGCAGGGGCTGGCGGTCGGCCAGCGCGTCGCCGGCGAGGGCCACGTCACGTGTGGCCATTGCCGCAACTGCAAGGGCGGCCGTCGCGAGTTCTGCCACAACCACACCGGCGTCGGGGTCACCCGCCCGGGTGCCTTCGCCGACTTCGTCGTCATTCCTGCGCAGAACGTCTTCGTCGTGCCCGCGCACATCACCGACGACGTGGCGGCGGTGCTCGACCCGCTGGGCAATGCCACGCACACCGCGTTGCGCTTCGACATGGTCGGCGAAGACGTGCTGATCACCGGCGCCGGGCCGATCGGTGTGCTGGCTGCCGCGATCTCACGTCACATCGGGGCGCGGCACATCGTGGTCACCGACATCAACCCCTACCGCCTGGCCATGGCTGCAGCGCACGGCGCCACGCGCACCGTCAACGTCGCGCAGGAACAACTTGGCCCGGTGATGGCCGAACTGGGTATGACCGAGGGCTTCGACGTCGGCCTGGAGATGAGCGGTGCCGAGTCGGCGTTCAACCAGATGCTCGACTCGATGAACCACGGTGGGCGCATTGCGGTGCTCGGTATCCCCGCCGGCCCGATGACGCTCGACGTCAACGACGTGATTTTCAAGGGCCTCAACATCCAGGGCATCTACGGCCGCCGCATCTTCGAGACCTGGTACAAGATGTCGGCGATGCTGCAGAGCGGTCTCGACGTCAGCGGTATCGTCACTCATCGCCTGCCCGCCGATCAATACGACGAAGCGTTCGCCATCGTGCAGCGCGGCGAGTGCGGCAAGGTCATCCTCGACTGGGTCTGAGCCCGGTAACGCGGACGGGCCGCCACACCGCGGTGTGCGGTGAGGCGGCCCGACTGGCGTTGCCGTTCAGATTGCCGTTCAGATTGCCGTTCAGATTGCGGTGCGGCGGCGCAGCGCGAGGGCGCCCACGCCGAGTGCGGTCAGCGCGGCGGCGAACGCCGCGATGAGGCCGGTGTTTGCACCTGTGGCCGGCAGGGCCGGGCCGCCGGGGACGACCGCGCCGAGGCTGGCCAGGTAGGTCTGGCAATCGGCAGGGATGGGCACGCTGACCCAGATCACCCTGTTGATACTGGGATGCATTGCGCGTGACGGCCCGGTGAGTATGGGGGCCTCCCCCTGTGGGCCTTCCGGGCCTGGCTCGCCGACGGGGCCTTGCTCGCCGACGGGGCCGATGGCGCCAATCAGTTCGAGCTGACATGCGAGTGGGACGCCGGTGCAGGGGTTGACACCGCGGACCGAGTGGACAGAACGGGCTGGTCCCATGGCCGGCGGGGGACCCTCTGGGCCTTGCGGACCGACCTCGCCGATGGGGCCGATGGCACCCTTCTCGCCGGGGATCAACACCACGCAGATGTCGTCGATGGTCGAGCACTCGGGGGTGTCCACGATGAGCATGTGGGGAGCTCGAGCGGGGCCGCCCATATTCCCAACTGTGCCATTGGTCGGTCCTTGCGGTCCTGGGTCACCCTGGGGGCCTTGCGGTCCTGGGTCACCCTGGGGGCCTTGCGGCGCCGAGAGCGACAGGCAGGAGGTGGGCACGTCGGCGGCAGCACCGACCGTGGTGGGCAGTTGCACCGCGAGCAGCACGATTGCTGCCGTGGTAGCACTGGCCAGGATCTTGATACGCATGAGTTGGTCCCCGTTCCGCGCGGCGGTCGGTCGCCACAGCGCGAACGTACCACCGCTGGTCGCGCGCATCAACCACGGACGGATGCGAAGGGGCCACCCTCACCGCGGTGTGCGGTGAGGGTGGCCCCTTCAGATTGCCGTTCAGATTGCGGTGCGGCGGCGCAGCGCGAGGGCGCCTACGCCGAGTGCGGTCAGCGCGGCGGCGAACGCCGCGATGAGGCCGGTGTTTGCACCTGTGGCCGGCAGGGCCGGGCCGCCGGGGACGACCGTGCCGAGGCTGGCCAGGTAGGTCTGGCAATCGGCCGGGATGGGCACGTTGACCCAGCTCACCTTGGCGCTGGGGTGCACTGTGCGTGACGGGCCGATGAGAATGGGGGCCGGGTCACCCTGTGGGCCTTCCGGGCCCGGCTCGCCGACGGGGCCTGGCTCGCCGACGGGGCCGATGGCGCCAATCAGTTCGAGCTGACATGCGAGTGGGACGCCGGTACAGGGGTTGACACCGCGGACCGAGTGGACAGACCGAGCCGGCCCAACAGTCACCGGCGAGTCACCGGGGGGACCCACCGGGCCTTGCGGACCGACCTCACCGATTGGGCCGATGGCACCCTTCTCTCCGGGGATCAACACCACGCAGATGTCGTCGATGGTGGAGCACTCGGGGGCGTCCACGATGTGGGGTGCGCGGGCGGGTCCGTTGATAATGATGAACGGGCCTTGCTGGCCTTGCGGGCCTTGCGGGCCTTGCGGGCCTTGCGGGCCTTGCGGGCCTGGGTCACCCTGCGGGCCTTGCGGCGCCGGCAGCGAGAGGCATGAGGTGGGCACGTCGGTGGCAGCACCGACCGTGGTGGGCAGCTGCACCGCGAGCAGCGCGATTGCTGCTGTGGCGGCACTGGCCAGGATCCTGATACGCATGAACTTTCCCCGTCTCCTGCGGCGGTCGGTCGCCACAGCACGAACGTACCACCGGTGACCCTGCACACGGAGCAAGTTCGGGCACAATTCGCCCTGTCGAAAATGTTGAGTCGCTATCACTCAAGGTTTCTGTTCCTCCAGGTTGCCGGTCCGACAGGGCCCGCTTTAGGCTTGCATGTAGTTCGCTCAGGTTCCCCCCAGGTACCTCTCAACCAAGGAGCAGTGCATCATGTCCAAGGCAGTCGGTATCGACCTCGGCACCACCAACTCCGTCGTCGCCGTGTACGAGGCCGGCGAGACGGTCGTCATCCCCAACTCCGAAGGTGGCCGCACCACCCCGTCGGTGGTGGCCTTCAGCAAGGCCGGCGAAGTCCTCGTCGGCGAAGTGGCCAAGCGCCAGGCCATCACCAACCCAGACCGCACCTTCCGCAGCATCAAGCGCCACATGGGCGAAGCGTGGAAGAGCGACGACATCGACGGCAAGAAGTACACCCCGCAGGAAATCAGCGCCCGCACGCTGATGAAGCTCAAGCGCGACGCCGAGGCGTACCTGGGCGACACGGTCACTCAGGCTGTCATCACCGTGCCCGCCTACTTCGACGATGCACAGCGCACAGCCACCAAGGAAGCCGGCCAGATCGCCGGCCTCGAAGTGCTCCGCATCATCAACGAGCCCACCGCAGCGGCGCTCGCCTACGGCCTCGACAAGAGCGCCGAGGACGAGAAGGTCCTCGTGTTCGACCTCGGTGGTGGCACGTTCGACGTGTCGGTGCTCGAGATCGGCGAAGGCGTGTTCGAAGTGAAGAGCACCCACGGCGACACCAAGCTCGGTGGAGACGACTGGGACCAGCGTGTCATCGATTGGCTGGTGCAGCAGTTCAAGGCAGCGCACGGCGTGGATCTCGCCGCCGACCGCATGGCCACGCAGCGTCTCAAGGAAGCTGCCGAAAAAGCCAAGATCGAACTCAGCCAGGTACAGCAGACCCAGATCAACCTGCCCTTCATCACGGCCACGGCCGACGGCCCGCTCCACCTCGACGAGACGCTCACCCGCTCGAAGTTCCAGGAGATGACCGCCGACCTCATCGAGCGTTGTCGCATCCCCTTCGAGCACGCGCTCAAGGACGCCGGCATCAGCAAGGGCGAGCTCAACCACGTTCTCATGGTCGGTGGGTCCACCCGCATGCCCGCTGTCACCGACCTGGTGCAGAGCATGACCGGCAAGGAACCGAACAAGTCGGTCAACCCCGACGAGGTCGTGGCAGTCGGGGCGGCCGTGCAGGCCGGCGTGCTGCGCGGCGACGTGAAAGACATCCTGCTGCTCGACGTCACCCCCCTCAGCCTCGGCATCGAGACCAAGGGCGGCGTGATGACCAAGCTCATCGAGCGCAACACCACCATCCCCACCAAGCGCACCGAGGTGTTCACCACCGCCGACGATATGCAGCCCAGCGTGGAGATCCACGTCCTGCAGGGCGAGCGCGAGATGGCTGCTTACAACAAGACCCTGGGCAAGTTCCAGCTCGTCGACCTGCCGCCCGCCCCGCGCGGCGTGCCGCAGATCGAGGTCACGTTCGACATCGACGCCAACGGCATCGTGCACGTCAGCGCCAAGGACCGGGCCACCAACAAGACGCAGAGCATGACCATCACCGGCCAAAGCACGCTGGACAAGAAGGACATCGACCAGATGGTGCGCGACGCCGAGGCACACGCCGAGGAAGACAAGCAGCGCCGTGAAGAGGCCGAGATCCGCAACAACGCCGACTCGCTGGTGTACCAGATGGAGAAGGTCCTGCGCGACAACGCCGACAAGATCGACGAGGCGCAGCGGGCGTCGGTCGAAGGCCCGCTCGGCGAGCTGAAGACGGCACTCAACGGCAACGACATGGCCACCATCAAGACCGCTCACGAGGCACTGATGCAGGCCAGCCAGGCCTTCAGCCAGCAACTCTACGAGAAGGCAGCCGCCGACAACGCTGCCGGCACCTCAGCCGCCACCGGCCAGGGCAGCGCTCACGCCGGCGAGGCCGACGACGACATCATCGATGCCGAGATCGTCGACGAAGAGAAGTGACCCGGCGATGACCGATGCCCCTATGTCACCGGACGACGAGTTCCCGTCGTTCGACGACGCCGAACTGCTGGCCGACCTGACCAGCGAGATGAGCCGTCTGCGCCCGCTCGACGACAGCGATGCGATCGCAGCGGTCGATTCGGTCGACGTACAGGAAGCCGAAGGCGCGTTCGAGCACGACGTCGCAACCCTGTTGGCGGAGCGCGATTCCTTCAAGGACATCGCGCTGCGCCTACAGGCCGACTTCGACAACTATCGCAAGCGCGTCGCCACGCAACAGGTCGACGAAGTGCAGCGTGCCACCGGCAAGTTCGCCGAGGCCCTGTTGCCGGTGCTCGATGCCTGCGAGGCAGCGTTCCTGCAGCACCCCGCCGAAGTTGAACCCATCTTCAACCTGATGCTCGGCCAGCTGAAGAAGCTGGGCCTGGAGACCATGGATCTCCACGAGCGCACCTTCGACCCCAACCTGGCCGAAGCAGTCATGCATGAAGCGGGCGACAGCGGTGAGCCGGTGGTCAGCGAGGTCTTGCGGAGCGGTTACACCTGGAACGGTCGGGTCCTGCGCGCCGCCATGGTGAAGGTGCGCGGCTGACGCCGTCGCCCTGCGTACGAACAAACCGAACTGGCCCGCACAAGGAGGTGGCAGCAAATGGCAGCACAGCGTGAGTGGTACGAGAAGGACTTCTACAAGGTGCTCGGCGTCAGCGACGACGCCGATGCGAAGGCCATCACCAAGGCGTATCGCAAGCTCGCGCGCGAGAGCCACCCCGACACGCACCCCGGCGACGACAAGGCCGAGGACCGGTTCAAGGAAGTCAGTGCGGCGTACGATGTGCTCGGCGACGACACCAAGCGCAAGGAATACGACGAGATTCGCCGCCTCGGGCCGTCGGGTGGTTTCGGCGGCCCGAGCGGCGGCCCCGGCGGGTACAACTTCAACGTCGGCTCCGACGGTATGGGCGACCTGCTCGGCTCGATGTTCGGGCGCGGGCGTCGTGGCGGCGGCGCATCTGCCGCTGCCGGGCCGCAACGCGGGGCGGATGTCGAGGCCACGCTGACGCTCGACTTCGTCGATGCCGCGAAGGGCATCACCACCACGCTGCACCTCACCAGCGACGCCCAGTGCAGCACATGCCACGGCAGCGGTGCCAAGCCCGGTACTCAGCCCAAGGTGTGCTCGCAGTGCGGCGGCCGCGGTGTGGTCGACGACAATCAGGGCTTCTTCTCGTTCTCCGCACCGTGCCGCGCGTGCGGTGGCGCCGGCGTCACCGTCGAGCAGCCGTGCCCCACCTGCCGTGGTTCGCGTGTCGAACGGCGCGCTCGCGAAGTGCAGGCCCGCATCCCCGCCGGTGTGGCCGATGGCCAGAAGATCCGCCTCAAGGGCCGCGGCGCGCCCGGCCGCAGCGGTGGGCCCACCGGCGACCTGATCGTCGAGTGCCACGTCACCCCGCACGCCCTGTTCGGGCGTGACGGCATCAACCTCACGGTGCGGGTGCCGGTCACGTTCGCCGAAGCCGCGCTGGGTGGCGAGATCGACGTTCCCACGCTCGACGGCCAGCGGGTCACGCTCCGTCTGCGCGCCGGTACCCAGTCGGGCAGTCGCCATCGGGTGAAGGGCAAGGGAATCGCCACCGCCAAGGGCACCGGCGATCTGATCGTCACCACCGACGTGCAGGTGCCCAGCACGCTCACCGACGACCAACGCGCCGCCGTCGAGGCATTCGCGACGGCGACTACTGTGTCGCCCAGGGCAGCGATGCCCGATTCGCAAGGGAGGGCCTGAGCCATGCGATCACGTGATCACGCGGTGTACGTCATCTCTGTCGCGGCGGAACTGGCGGGCATGCACCCGCAGACGCTGCGCATCTACGAGCGCCGCGGCCTGGTGCAGCCGGCGCGTACGCAGGGCGGCAATCGCCGCTACAGCGACATCGACATCGACCGTCTGCGCCGTATCAGCGAACTCGCCAGCGAGGGCATGAACCTGGAGGGCATCCGCCGCGTGATGGCACTCGAGCACGAACTGGAACGCCTGCGTGCAGAGAACACGGACCTGCGCACCATTGCCGCCGGTGCCCTTGCCGAAGCCGACCGCCGCGCACCGCGGCGCGACCTGGTGCCGTTGCGCCAGGAGATCACCGTGTTCGGCGGCAAACGCCTCGGTAGCTGAGCGGCGCCCGAACGCCGGTTTTGCGATTCCCCGAGAGTCGTTGTGCCCGCAACTGTGGAGCCACGAAACCGTACGTAGCGAACTGTGCGTCCACAGTTGCGTGCTCAAGGATTCGGTGGCCGCGTGTCCCCGGGTCGACAGCGGTCGCACTTCGCACCAGAACAAGGCCTGCCCGGCCCGCTGCTAGCTTGCGGCGCGTGACCTCAAACAGTCAGGTCGGGTTCGGCAGCAAGTTCTCCTTCGGCTGTACCTGACCAGCGCGTGCGTTCCCGCTCTTTGTGGTCGGATGGCACTGGTCATTCCGTCCCGCGTGGAGTATGAATGACCACATAGGAGCCGGATGACGAGTGGCGAACACCGACCGTCGACGCACGATGTGCGAGACCTTGGCGTGTCAGGTTCGAACGCGCCCGATACCTCGGCTCTTCGATCAGCAGCGACGAGACAAGAAATGGCTGCCCAGATCCTCGACGCGCTGCCGGAACTGGTGGTGCAGTACCGCCTATCGGACCATGTGATCGTCTACTGCAACGCGTCCTGGGCCAGCGGCCATCACCTCACCCCGGAACAGGCGGTCGGGCAGCCACTGGATCGCTTCCTCTCCGCCGGTGGCCGAGTGGGCTTCGACCTCCAGGTGGCGCGGCTGGGGCCGACCACGCCCCTGCTGGCCGACCCGGTGCCGCGAGAGGACGTGACCACAGCCGGGAAGTGGGTCGAGTGGGTGGACCGGTACCTGCCCGGCGACGAGGTGATCTCCGTCGGCCGCGACGTGAGCGATCGGCATCGCGCCGAGCAGTGGTTGGTCGAGAGCGAAGCCCGCTTCCGTGAGCTGGCCGAGCGGTCCGCCGACATGGTGTTCCGTGTGCTTGTTGACCCGGTACCGCACTTCGACTACCTCAGCCCCTCGGTCGAGGGCCTCACCGGCTTCCCACCGTCGTACTTCATGGAGGACTTCGGACGTCTGGGAGCGCGCCTGGACGACGATGGGCGAGCGCTCCTCGACACTGTGATGGCGGGCGTGCCGGGTGATCGAGTCGACCTGCGCGGCCTGCGAAGGGATGGTTCGGCAATGATCACCGAAGTCCACTTCACCGCGATACCCGGCGGTTGGCAGGGCATCGGCAGCGATGTCACGGTCGCGCGCGGCATCCAGGCCGAGGTGGCCGAGCGGGCGTTCAGCGATGCGCTGACCGGACTTGCCAACCGTCACATGCTCGATGAGTTCTTGGCCGCGGCGCTCGCCGGTTCCCGTCGCACCGACGCGCTGCTCACAGCGCTGTTCCTCGATCTCGATGGCTTCAAGACGATCAACGACGACTTCGGTCACGACGTGGGCGACGCGGTGCTGTGCGCAGCAGCCCGACGCATGCAATCCGCCGTGCGTGCCTCCGATGTCGTTGCTCGCATCGGGGGCGACGAGTTCGTCATCATCTGCCAGTCCGATTCCTCCGAACCGTTGAACGTGACCGAGTTGGTCGAACGCCTCGATGCGTTGTTGGCCGTTCCGATCACTGTGGGGCCAACGCTCACGGTGACATGCCCGGCCAGCATCGGTTGCGCAGACACGCGAACAACCGGTCCCGATGCGGCTGCGCTGCTCGGTGCGGCCGATGCCTCGATGTACGTCACGAAACGCGCTCGCAAGGCTGCGGCTCTCGCCCACGACCCGCCGCGCCGCTGACCCGCTCCCGGTGTCAGTCGGGTGGGGCCAGTTCGCGGATCGCGGACTGCACCCAGCTGCCCAGGTCGATGGTGCCCAACATCGCCCGGCGCACCTGCACCGGCTCGGCAGGCACCTTCGGGGCTTCTGGCGGCAGCGGACCGAGGAAGGTGGTCCATTCCTCGGCTTCCCACGGTGAGGGTGGCTCGGGCTGACGCAACCGCTCGCCGCGGAGGGGTGGCGCCAGGCGCAGGTGGCGTTCACTGGCGCGGGCGCGCGAACCGACCTGGGCTCGGGCGGGCACCTCGCCAGCAGCACCGCAGCGCCATTCCACCAGCAGTTCGGGTCGCGAGACCAGCTCGCCGGCGAACGCGAGCAGCGCTGCGACCGCGTGCTTGCACGGGTCGGCGTCGTCGGGGCACGTGCAACTGATCATCAGCTCGCGGCCCTCGGGTGTGAGCCGGTTGATCTGGGCGCGCAGCAGCTCCGGGGTGCTGACATCTGGGCGCTCGACGGTGCGCACCACGACGTACACCTGGTAGGCGGCCGAGCGGCTGCCGTCGACCGTGGCGACCAGTTGGCCGGGGGTGAGCTGCAGGCGGCTGACCATGCCCTCGGTGATGTAGACCTTGCCGCGCCGGAAGCGCGCGGGATCGGCCAGGCCGGCCACTGCGACCGCCAACAGGGTGCTGGCCAGCTTGCCCACCGGGTGCGGCTCGCCGCGGAACTGACCTGGGACCAACATGATCGTCATGAGGCGCCGCGAATCTTGGAGTGGTCGAGCAGAACGAGGTCGCGCAAGGCGTCGGTGCTGAGCTCACTGAGCCACGCCTCGCCGGTGGTGCCGACGACCGCGTTGGCCAGGCTGCGCTTGTCGTTGATGAGCGCGTCGATCTTCTCTTCCACCGTGCCCTCGCACACCAGCTTGTGCACGAACACTGTGCGCGACTGACCGATACGCCAGGCGCGGTCGGTGGCCTGGTCTTCCACCGCCGGATTCCACCAACGGTCGTAGTGCACCACCTGCGATGCGGCCGTCAGGTTGAGGCCGGTGCCACCGGCCTTCAGTGAGACGAGCAACAGTGGCGAGGTGGCGGTACCGGCCTGGAACTGCTGCACCATCTGGTCGCGGCCATTCTTGGAGATGCCACCATGCAGGAATGGCACCTGCTGGTGGAAGCGCTCGTGGAGATGGGTCTGCAGCAGCAGGCCCATCTCGCGAAACTGGGTGAAAACCAAGGCCTGCTCGCCGGTGTCCAGCAGATCGGTGACCAGTTCGTCGAAACGGGTGAGCTTGCCCGAACGGCCGGCCAGCTTCGAGCCGTCGCCCAGCGCGTGCGCCGGGTGGTTGCAGATCTGCTTCAGGCGGGTGAGCGCGGCCAGCACCAGGCCGCGGCGGCGCATGCCGGTGGCTTCCTGTGCATCGGCCAGCAACTGGTCGACGACGGCCTGGTACAGCTGGGCCTGTTCGCGCGTCAGCGGCGCCCACGCCACCTGCTCAACCTTGTCGGGCAGGTCGGGTACCAGCGATTTGTCGGCCTTCGTGCGCCGCAGGAGGAACGGGCCGGTGAGCCGGCGTAGCTCGGCGGTGGCGATGGGATCGTGTTCCTTCTCGATGGGGTTGGCGAAGTGCTGGCGGAACTGGGTGGCGTTGCCCAGCAGACCAGGGGCAACAATCTGGAAGATGGACCACAGCTCGGCGAGGCGGTTCTCCACCGGCGTACCGGTGAGGGCGATGCGTTGGCCCGCAGGCAGTGCGCGCATGGCGCGGGCGGTGCGCGTGTCGGGGTTCTTGACGGCCTGTGCCTCGTCGAGCACGACCGTCGACCAGGCGACCTTCTGGAACGTGTCGAGGTCGCGTGCGGCCACCTGATACGTGGTGACGACGAGGTCGTGCTGGCCGACCGCGTTGAGGAACGCGTGATCCGCCAGGCGGCCGGTGCCGTGGTGCACCATCACCCGCATGAACGGGGTGAAGCGGTCGGCCTCGGCTTCCCAGTTGCGCACGACCGAGAGCGGGCAGACCACGAGGTGCGGGCCGGGCAGGCCGGCCAGGTGGGCGAGCGTGGTGGGCGTCTTGCCGAGACCCATGTCGTCGGCCAGGCAACCGCCCAAGCCCAGACGGTGCAGGAACTGCAGCCAGCCCAGGCCGCGGCGCTGGTAGGGGCGCAGGGTGGCGGTGAAGCCTTCGGGCACCTCACCATCGGCCAGCGCTTCGTCGGGCAGGCCCTGCAGCAGTTCGCCCGCCCAGCCGGTGGCCTGCACCAGATCGGTGGCGCCCTCGTCGGCGGCGATGCCGGCGGCTTCCAGTTCGCGTTGCAGCTCGGCGGACAGCGTCAGCAACTGGAGGGCGCTCATCTCGCCGTGCTCGGCACGGTGCTCGTGCAGGTTGGCCAGCGCCCGCCGCGCCTCGGCGCGGTCGATCTGCACCCAGCGCCCGCCCACTTGGATGAGATTGGCGCCATCCTCGGCTGCGCGCTGCAGCACATCCTCGGACACGGGCGTGTTGTCGACCACGACCTGCCAATCGACCAGTGCGGTGGCGGCGAAGCGGCCACTGCTCGCGCTGTCCTTGGGTGAGGCGGTGGCGCGGGTTGATGCGCGCCGGCGGGTGAGTTTCTCCGGTGCGAGCAGCTCGATACCGGCCGCAGCCAGTTGCTCGATGCCTTCGAGCGCGGCGGCAGCGACATCGACGTCGACCGTGTTGCGCTGGTCGTCCAGCCAGGCACTGAGCTCGGGCACCGCGGTGGCGGTTGCGGTGATGGCATCGGCCAGGCGTTGCTGCAGCAGCGGGATGAACCGCGCCTCACCGGCAATGGCCAATGCTGCCGGCGATGCGCCGGCCAGGTCGGCGGCGGTGCAATAGCGGCCGCGGTCGTCGCCGTCGACCAGTTCGAGCGTGAGCGGCCAATCGCCGCCCGGCGCGGCCTCGGCGATGGCGGTGACAGCAGCGTTGACGAGCGTGGCCAGGTCGGCGGGCTCGTCGGAGTCGGCGAACGGGTTGTCGAGGGTGGGCTCGGCCGGCATGCCCAGCCGTAGCCGCACACGAACGATGGGCTGGCCCTCGGCGCGCTGCGTGATGAGCGAGCACTCGGTGGCGATGTGAGCGACGGCCTCGACCAACTCGGGAGCGACTGCGAACTGGCCGTTCTCGGCGATGAGCGCCCGGCTGACCAATCGCAGGGCACGCGAGTTGACCGCGCGGGTGTCGGGCAGCACCGCCCGCCAACCGCGGGCGGCGAGCGTCAGCCGGCACAGCCGGTCGACCATCGAGTGGAGCATTTCCACCGGGTTGACCGGCCCACCGGCCGCAACCACAGGGGGCATTGCGGCCATCAGCTCGGCGGCTGCGGCGACATCGGTGGCGATGGGGTGCCATTCCGCCAGCCACCACGACTCGGCGACGTGGGTGATGACTGGCAGCACACGGCCGTGCAAGACGAGTTCCTCGGAGTAGTTGTGCACTGCGCCGAACCAGGCGACCGACGGGCTGATCTCGTGTGTCAACGCATTGAGCTGGCCGAGCGCGGCAAGCGTGGTGGCGTCTAGCCGTTGGCACATCGCGCTCACCTGCCCGTCGGGCAAATTCAACGGCAACACCCGCGTGGAACCGTTGTACTCGATGCTGCGGCGACGCGAAACGCGGGCCACTTCCTGGTGCAGGTTGCCGCCGTACACGCCACGGCCGGGCTGCCAGGCAACGGCCTCGCCTTCGATCCAGCTCAGCTGCAAACCAGGGGGAGTCGTGCGCGCAGCCATTCAACCGAGTGTACGAAGCGGGTGCGCGTGAGTGGCGGGCGGCTGCGGACTGTTGTCACATCGCGGGCGAAAACCTGCAGGACATGGCTGTTGTCAGCCCCAGACCTCGCGGACCTTGGCGAAGACACCCTGGTCGAAGCTGAACTCGACGATGTTGCCGTCGGGGTCGCTGAGTGCGCAGACGTACCCCACCGGGGCGGGCAGCAGTTGCGGCTCCCACGCCAGGCAGCCATCGGCCAGGCCGAGCGCTGCGATCTCGTCGACTGCCTCACGCGTGGGCAGCTCGATGCCGAGATGGGCGAACGGTGCCAACGTCGGCTGCGGGCCCTTGGGCTGGTCGCGAAAGAAGCTGACCAGCACGATGATGAACGGCTTTTCCACCATGTCGGGCTGGCCCAGCCAGGCGCCGTAACCGTCGGCGTCTTCGCGGCGTTCGAG
>Ga0335397_10003419_pt1 | contig 21253 bp, 14 predicted proteins | sample MAT04_FD_205740 | JGI IMG/M metagenome (GOLD analysis project Ga0335397, IMG submission 205740) | Freshwater microbial communities from Lake Fryxell liftoff mats and glacier meltwater in Antarctica - MAT-04 (spades assembly) (version 2) ... | reverse complement strand
ACCGCGGTCATCAGGGCGCTGCCCCGCTGCTGCCGGGCACGCTTCGGCGATGCGACGAAACTCATAGATTCTCCGGAGCGGCGTTCGGCAGCTCGAGCCGCTGCGAATAGAGGACGCGGCGGAACCCGTCACCCGCGGCAGTCAGCGCAGCCCCCGGCGGCGAGTGGTTCTCGACCACCAGCGGCCGCAGCGGCACCACCCGGTCACCGTCGACCGCGAGGTCACGCAGCCGGCCGACCGCCACCACGTTGATGCGAACGCTGCGCAGCGTGAGGGCTGGGTTGAAGTCGGGCGCCAACGAGGCCTGGTAGGTGATGGCGCCGCCCGTGTTGTTCTGCATGCCGAAGGACACCTGCATGTCCTCGACGAGGTCCTGCACCACCTCGTCGCCGAAAGCCGGGTCTTCCACGAACGGGCGGTTGGTGGTGGCCTCGGTGCCGAGCATGCCGCGGTGGCGGACGAGCGCGGGGCGACCGGCGCTGAAGGGGCTCGGCTTGATCGAGTAGTGGAAGAGCGTCACGCCGTAGACCAGGTCGCCGCGGGTGAAGCCTTCTCCGGGCGGCGGGGCCGGCGAGTAGTTCGCCACGGCCTGCTCGGCGTAGCCAATGGTGGCGTTGGCGCCGACGGTGCTGAGCACCAGCGGGGGTGAGAGCAGCGCGCCAGTGCGCGAGTTCGAGGCGACGAGGTAGTCGGCGGCGGTGAAGGTGGTGATGACCGCCGGGCACTGCACGGTGAGCACGCCGCCCAGTGTGGTGCGGCTGATGGCGACGCCCGCGCCGGGGTCGACGCAGCCTTCGCGCAGCGCGTTGCGGTGCGGGGTGACGACCCAGAGGTCATCGGGCCCCGTGACGGCCACCGCGGCGCCGCCTGCGCGGAAGCCAGCGCCCGTGGTGCCGTCGATGCCGAAGATGGGGTTGATCATCATCGGGCCCGTGCCGGTGTTGATCAAAAGGCCGTCTGGCGTCATCAGCCCGGCCGACTCGACGACACGGCCAATCGCGGTGCCCCCCATGCGGGCATGGTCGAGGTCGTCGGTGTAGTTCTCGGCGTTGCGGGTGAGCGACATCATCGTCACCACCACCGACGCAGTGGCAGCGACGGCGACGGCCATGATGACGACCGAGACCATCAGCTCGATCAGCGAAAATCCGCGGCGATTCTTGTGAGTCATTGAATGAAGGAGTCCGTGAAGTAGATGGCGTCGGCCGGGGTGTCGCCACCCTTCACCAGGCGGATCCACACTGTGTAGATGTTGGCGTCCACCGGCACGGCAGCCAACGCCGCAGGGGGCCACGCCGCCGTCCACGTGCTCTTCGCGGTGACGATGGGTGCCGGCGAACGGGTAATCATGAACTCGCGGCAGTAGATGGTGCGCGGCACCGCGTCGCAGGGTGTCCCAGCGGCGACCGCTGGAGTCGTCGTCGCGGTGATTTGCTCAATTTCCCCATTCTTGAAGACGCGGAAGTACTGGCCCGTCGCCAGGTCGCCTGTGGCGAACGTCGTGTTGTCGAGCGTCCACGGCGCGGCGCCAATCGGCAGGCCCGTGCATGGGGTCGGACACACGGTGGTCAGCAGGGATGCGTCGGCCGCCACCTGCAGCGCAGAGCCGGGAAGCTTGCTGGCCAACATGAAGCGCCGCGCGCTGGCGTCACCGAGGAGGCTGCGCACCTGCCGCGTCTGCCCTTCTTTGAGTTCCTTGCCGGCGGCCAGCACCGCGATGAGCGAGCCGACGATGCCCAGGGCGAGCACCACCAGCGCAATCATCACTTCAATCAACGTGAAGCCTGAAGAGCGGCGCATTTTCAATCCAGCACTCGACGGACCCAGCCCGTCAGCTTGTAGAGGACGTTGTTCACCGGGCCGTTGACCCGGAGCTGGGCATTGGGCTGCGAACCGGCGGTGGTGATGATGGTGTGCGACTGCTGCGTCACCTGCGAGCTGATGACGTGAACGCCGACGCCGGGCTCATTCATGGCCACCACCCCACCGTAGGAGCCCTGGGTGCTGAAGTACGGAAGGCTGGTGGTGACGGTCGAGGTGTCAGCGGCTCCGAGGTCGACCGGGAAGACGCCGCCCAGGGCGAGGGCGTCGATCAGCAGCGGGTCACTGATGGCCTTGCTCGTGGTCGACACGTACGCGAACTGCCCGACCACCGAGATGGGGCCGGCGACGCGGCGCGCGGTGAAGGTCATCGGGAAAGGCGTGAGCGTGATGTTGTTGTCCGCCGGAGCGACGCCCGTCGTCGGGCGAACGCCCGGGTCGATGTTCATCACGTGGAACTGGCCGTCGGGGTTCACGTACCCCTCGGCCGCGTTGTTCGTGCCGGTGAGCGCGATCAGGTTCTGCTTCCACGGCTTGAGCGCCGCCGTGCTCGTGGTCGGGATGTTCGGCATGCGCGCGATGGTGATCGGCGCGGTCAGCGGCTCAGACGGGGTGCCGGTGGCGAAGATGGCGCCAGTGGAGGAAACGCCCGCTCCGGTCCACGCGTTGATGCCCGTCTTGGCCGGAAGCTCCCAGGTGTTGCCTTCCATGTCGTTCGCGTACACCAGGCTCAGCGAGCCGAAGCGGTCGGGCAGCAGCGTGACCGGCTGCGGCACCGGGTTGCCGGGGATGTTGCCGGTAATCGCGTACGGCTGCAGCCAGTGCCAGATGATTTGCCCGGTGGCGGAGTCGATGGAATAGACCTGCGCGCCGTTGGTGAACGGGAAGTTCGCCGTGTCCTGCGCGAAGTTGCTCGAGAGGTAGACGGGGAAGTTCGGCTCGACGCCGCTGCGCGTGACGCCCAGCGAGAGACCGTAGCTGGCGCCCAGGGTGCTGTAGTCGAACACGCTGGCGGTGGTGAGGCCGACGTTCGGGTACGCCGCGCTGCGCTTGGTCTGCACGTACTTGAGCGCGCCCGGCAACGTCGTCGGCCCGAGGTTCGAGACCGCGATGGGCGAGAAGGTGCCCGGGGGCCCCGTCCACGTCCCCATCATGTCCCAGAGCAAGACGGGCTTGAGCGGGTTGGTGATGTCCATCGCGAAAATCTCGCTGCCCGGGTTACCGAGCGGGCCGCCCGCGGTGGCAATCAAGACGGTGTGCCATTCGCGAACGCCCGAGTTGCTGAAGTCAGCAAACACGTCTTGCACCACTGGCGCCGAGTCGACCAGCTGGCTGTTCGATGACAGCAGCGGCAGCTGCGAGGCCGGCATGAAAGACCAGAGCTCCGTCATCGGCAGCGGCTTCACGAAGGGGCTCGCCCAGACCGTGTTGAAGGCACCGACGGCGCCCGTGTTGGGGAAGCTGAGCCCCAACGGCTCACCGATGTAGCCAGCGCCACCCGAGACGTAGAAGGCGTGCAGCTGGCCATCGGCCGCGGCGGTGTAGACGACGGTCGGGCGCGGCGCGCCGCGGTCGGAGATGTTCGGGCTCGGGCCGACCACGGCCGGGGTCGAGTGCAGCACGCCACCCATCAGCGGGCGGTTCACCGGAGCGAACGGGCTGTTGCAGTTGCTCGTCGAGGCCGGCGTCGTGACGATGCCCAGCCCGTCTTTCTTCGCGGTGGTGGCGAAGCAGTAACCCTGGACGACCTGCAGCATGCCCTTCACCGTGTCGCGGTTCGCGGGCAGGTTCAAAAGAGTCTTGTTCGCAGAGGTCGCGGCGACGTTGCCGACGACGGGGATGAGCTGGGTCGACTGGTAGACGTCGCAGACGCCGTCGCCGGCCGTCGGGGTGAGCCCGTAGTAGGGCGTGTGCTTGCCGTCGTTCACCATGTCGTACTCGAGCACGTCGACACAGCCGGCCGAGTCGACCTCGGAGGCCTGGATGGGTGCAGGCTTCCAATTCTTCTGCAGGCCGCCGCGCGGGTAGGCCGCGTTGGTGACGATGCTGCCACCGACGTACGTGAAGAGGTTTCGCGCGGAAGCGTTGCCGCCGTAGACGGCGCCGAGCTGACCGTGCGCGTCCCACAGCACGTTGGTGTTGAAGCTCGAGGTACCGACCGAGAACGCAGCCACCGCGCCGACGTCGACCAGCGGGCGTTCGAAGACGTTGCCGGTGGTCTTCGGGAAAATCCACTGCGAGCCGATGTTGTACGAGTAGTTGAAGCGGCTGTTCGAGACGCCAGCGACCAGGTTGTAGACGCCCGAGAAGGCGAGCGGCACGGGGGTGGCGACGGTGGTGCCAGCTGCGTCGCGGGCGCCGTTCTTGTCGACGTACAGCGTCGGGGCCGAGATGGCGCGGTTGGCGTAGTTCGGCTGCTGGCCGAGGTTCAGCAGCGTGTTGAGGATGATGCGCGAGCCGACGGTAGAGATTTGGTAGTCGTGACCTGCGACGTAGACGATGGTGCCCTTGGTGGCGTCGTTGTCCTTGTTGCCAATGCTGAAGATGTTCCAGCCGTTGTCACAGTCGTCCTTCTTCGTGTCGCAGGCGCCGCCGGTCGGGTAGTCGCCCGGGCTGTAGTTCATCCACGTGGTGGCGAGCGTACGGGTGGCCGAGTTGGCGGTGTTGCCCGACTTCGGCTTGTACGAGCTGATCGCGCCTGACGCCTGGACGAAGTGGTAGTCGCCGATCTGCGCGAACTCGCTGATGGTGTTGTCCCAGACCATGCACCCCTGCTTGGCGGCGTTGACATTGGCGGCGCAGGTTGCGGCGGTGGCGCCCAGCGCCGTGCAGGCCTCGGTGAGGTTGTTCGGGTAGTTGGGGTCGGTGCAGTTCATCCCTTCCCACTTGCCTTCGTCCGACTTGAGCTTGTTCGTCTCGAGCTTCCCGCTGAACTGGAAGTTCGTCGCTGGAGCGCCGTAGGCGGTGATGCCGCCACTGCCTTCGTAGCTGCCGATGCTCGAGCACTCGCCCATCAGGCCCTTGCCGGGCAGGTTCAAGAACGAGGCGATGTTGTTCATCGCCGCCGCGCCGGTGGGGCCACCGGGTGACTGGTACGAGTACTCGTTGTTGCCGTTGCTCTTCGTATGCCAGTGCGGCGACCACATCACGCCGTAGACGTTCAGGCCCGCGCCGTCCTTGATGCCGAGGATGCCGTTGGGCAGCCCGGCCTGGGGTACCAGGTCGCCGTTGGCGTCGATGTTGTCGTAGATGAAGCCGCCGTTCTTCACGCTCGCATTGCTGCCATTGACGGTGCAGTTCTCTTTGGTTCCCGGCGGGCAGCCGCCCGAGTCGACATTCGTCAGAGTCTTGGTGAGGTAGAGGCCGGCGTTGCCGAGGTACGAGTCGAGAATGAGCAGGCCAGACACCGACGAGGCGCCGGTGGAGTCGCCGTTGCTCTGGCGGTTGAGCAGCGCAATCTTCGGTGGCGCGACACCGAGGCGCCGGCTGACGTTGGCGGAGAACGAAATCAGCGCCTGGTGCATGTTGACGTAGTGCGCGGTGCCAGGAGGCGCTCCGCTGGGAAAGAGGCCGTTGATGGTGAGCTTGGGACCCGTACAGGAATCGAAGAAGCCGCTCGGGCGTGCCTTGAGGGCCGCCACCGAGTTCAAGTTGTCGGTGAACTCGGCGAGTACGTCGACGGTGCGGGCAGGCACGGCGCCGGCGGCGGCCGCGGGAACCTGGGTACGGATTCCGTCGCCGTTCTGGAGGAACTCGATCACCTGCTGGGCATCGGACGCGTGGATGACGAAGGGGCCACCCATGTACTGGATGTCGGTGAACCCACTGGCTTTGTTGAGCGCGGTGACCTTCGGGTACGCGGGAATCGCTTCCGGCGTCTTCGCCGCGGTGTAGTTGATGCCGACCGGGAAGACGCTGAACCAGACCTTGGAGCCCGGGACGGCGACGGTCGGCAGGTTCGGCACCAGGGTGTTCGCGTCCGAGACGTTGACGGTGACTGACCACACGCCCGCGGCGTTCGAGGTGCTGCTCGCGAGCTCGGTGCTGTTCGAGTCGAAGATGCGAACGACGTTGCTGGCACCCGCGCCGGTGCCACTGACGGTGATGGTTCCGTTGGAAAGAACGAAATAGCCATTGCCGTTGATCATCGTGGTTGCGTCGAAAGTGGTGCCGATGGGACCCGTAAACGTCAGCGCGATGTAGCGAAAGCCGGCCAGCGTGCGGTGAACGTCCTTGCCGACGATGGTCGGCGTGCGCATCTGCAGGTCGGTGATGGGAAACAGGCCGTCCATCAGGCCGGTGGTCCACGGGTTGATGGAGTAGTCGACCTGGGTGACGGGCTGTTCGATGGAGTTCGAGATCGCGAAGTCGCAGCCGTCGTTGTAGCCGGGCGACCCAATCGCGTTCCACGCGGAGCCGTCGGGTGGCGTGCTCTTGTTGGTCGGCACGCACCGGTTCGGTGAGGTCTTGGTGCCGCCCACCGTCCAGTACACGGTGATGGGGGTGCGGCCGGGGTGGGCCACCGGGTCGAAATACCCGCCGGGCTGGTTCGCCAGCAACAGGCGGTAGACCAGGCCGTAGGACGCGAGACTTCCGCACGGGGTCTGGAAGCTCGACTGCTCGGGGATGATGAGCGAGCCCTTCGGGAAGTTGAAGATGTCGGCAAATGCCGTACTTCCGAAGAGCACCGCGACCAAAACCAGCGTCTTGAACCGAGTCATTGGGCGGGGCCGATCGCATAGGCCGTGCCCCTGTTGGGCGTCTGTCGTTTCAGCAACTTGCGGGCCGCGGCCGCAACTTTTGACCCAAGCGGAACCTCGCAATGTTTGCAGGCGGCTATTCGGTGCGTGGCTTGCGGCGGCGAACGGCCCAGAGCAGGCCGGCGAGCGGGAAGAGCAGGCCTTCCTGACCGCAGTGGCAACCGCCCGCCGGAGGCGTCTCGGCGTACGGCCCACCCGTGAACACCGGAGGCCGGCTCGCGGAAGACGTCGGCTGGCCGGTGCCGCCCGTGCCCGAGCCACCGCCAGCACCACCGCCGGCACCACCGCCGGCACCACCGCCGGCACCACCACCCGTGCCGCTGCCGGCGTCGAGGTTGACGAGCCGCGGATCAACGGTGGTGTCGACGGGAAGCGAGGTGCCCGTGACCGCGACGATGTCGGCCCACTGCACGAGCTTGTAGTTGGGGCCGTCGAAGTTGTTCTTGTCGCTGGCGACGAACATGCCCTGGCTAAAGGGCGCGCCGAGGTTCAGCGGCGTGATGTCGATGCCTTCGGAGTTGCTCACGCCTTCCCGCCCTGCGTCGGGAACAATCTGGAAGGTGGTGACGAACGGCGTGCCGGTCGACAGCGCGTAGACCGAGAAAGAGCTGGTGAGGCTGGCCGCCGCGATGAGCACGCCGCCGCCATCAGCGGTCGGATACAGCGTGACGCCCGTCGCGCCCTCGAGGCGGCCCGCATCGACCGCTTCGACGAGGGTGAGCGTGGTGCCCCCGGCGGTGGTCGCGGGCAGCGAGTAGAGGCCCGTGTTCTGAAGGGTGACGAAGACGCGGCTGTTGCGGTCGTCCGCGACGATGCCCCTGACGTCGGTGCCAACCATGATGGTGCGAAGCAGGCTCGGGACGAGGTGGCCCGCGCCGTCGTCGAGGACGTTGTACTGGCGCAGCGCGCTGTTGGTGTCGCTGATGAAGACGCTCAGCGACTGGGTCAGCGGGTCAGTGAAGAGCGCGCCAGCAAGAGGCGTGGCGCTTGACGCCGTGAAGAGCGTGTTGAGCGGAACCAGCGAGCCCGCGTCAGGCACGGGCGCGTAGAGCCGGAAGGCGCCGTTGGTGCCGACGCCGAGGACGACGTCGGTGCGGCCCGCGCCGAGCTTGATGTTGTAGCGAACGTCGACGGCGCGCATCGGCCCGTCGGGGATGGTCTGCATCTGCCCCCCGTCGAGCGCGTGCACGTAGAGGCCGTTGGTCGCTCCGCCGCCCATGTCGGTGCCGAAGATGAGGCTCTTGCTCAGGTCGGTGGGGTGCAGCCAGACGGCGGTGTCGCCCGCGATGTTCCCCGATGGAATCGGAGCGGTCTCCCTCACGGCAGAGGCCTGGGCGAAGACGGCAGAGCTCAACAGCGCGGCGGCGAGAGCGATGGCTTTCATTGGCGCGGCAGCCAATCACAACCACTCAGTTCTGGCGCGGAAGAATCCAACCATCGGGAAGCGGGTCTGCCGCGAGGTCGACGCGCGGATCCACCAACGGCGCCGCGGGGTGCTCGTTCAGCGCGGTGCGCGTCGACGCGTAGACCTCGACGTCTCCCAGGGTGGCGCGCAGGTGGCGGGCGAACTTCCGAATCATCGCCGGGTCGCCGGCCATCTTGTCTTCCTGCCGTCGGGTGAGGAACTGCTCCAGCGGAACTTCCCAGTGTTTTCCGTCGGACTTGAAGATGACGAGGAAGGCCGTCTGGTTGTCCTTCTGGGTGAGCTTCATTCGCCAGGCGAAGAGCTGGCCTTCTTCCGTCCACGCGACGTCGCCCGGGTAGACCCAGTGGCGCAGCGGCACGGCGACGTGGAAAACCGCCCAGGCTGCGAGAAGTCCCATCACCAGGCGCGGGCGCTTCGGCACTTCCGGCCCGCGAAGCTCGCCCGAGCCGCTGAACAGCGCGAACGTCTTCGCGGGTAGGAACATCAGCGTCCCGAAAATCATCAGCCACGGAAAGATGCCGATCTGAAACAGCCACGCGTTGGTGAGGTGAAACGCCATCGCCACCGCGAGCGCGAACCACCGCGTGCGCCGCCACAGCAGCGCAGGCACGACGAAGAGGTCGAGCAGCAGGCCGCCGTAGCTTGCGAGCATCGCCTGCCACTCGGCGTCAAAGGCCGTCGACTCGAGCCAGCGGCGCATCGGCTCGCCGCGCAGCCAGTCGCCGTTGAGCTTCGCGATTCCGCCGAACAGGTAGGGCACCGCGAGCTGAAAGCGCAGCAGGCCCAGGGCCCACGCCGGCACCGTCTGAACGTTGCGCCGCAGCGGCACCACCGTCATCACCGCGAGCAGCAGCAGCACCAGGTAGAGGTGGTTCAGGTACAGCGCGAGGTCGATCAGGAAGACGTACGCCCAGCCGAGCAGCGACAAGAACGCCATCACCCTGCGGGCGACGCCGAACGCGAGCAGCACGCCGAGCACGCCTAAGCCCGCGAAGAACGCCGTCATCCACGGCAGCGGCAGCGGCTTCACCCACGCGAAGCCATCGAAGCTGAAGTGAAAGCTCGGCTCGACGAAGCTCGAGGCGATCCACCCGTTCGCCCACTGGCGGTACGCCTCGACGGCCAGCAGGACGCCGAGGACGAAGCGGAAGAGAACGAGGGCCCCCGCGTCGACGGGCGCCCAGAGCCTTTCAGCCACTCAGGGAGGCGCTTCGACGCAGTTCACCGAGCCACCGGGGTTGTGCCGGCAGTTGTGAAGCGCGCGGGTGATTGGCAGCTCGTAGAGGTTCTGCAAGACGTCGGCGCCGGCTGCGACGTTGGCTTCGGTGGCCTGGCTGGCTCCGGGCTCGAGGAGCAGCAGGCTGTACCGCACCTTGCCCGTGACCTTGTTCACCTGCACCGAGGTCGACATCGTCGGCGGAGGCGCGAGCGCAGAGCGCTCGAGGTACCGGCTGTACGTGCCGGTGGTGGCGAGGAAGCCGGCCGCGATGTTGGGAAGACCCGAGACGTCGCTGGCCTGGTAGAGCCGCAGCGTCGCCACGCCCGGAGTCGCGGCGCAGCTGACGGACGCGGCGGTGGGCACCATCGCGTTCCAGAGCGCCGAGCCCAGCAGCAGGCCCGATGCGCTGGCGGTGCGGTGCGCGAGGTCGTTGTATTCGTAGAACCAGCCCATGCCGTCGGCCGGGTTGCCCGCGGCGCTCGTGCTGGGCGCCACGAAGGTGCACCCAGTCGCCGCCGGAGCGGTCGTACAGCTGATGCCCGTCACGTTGACGAGGTCGCCGTTGTCGGGATTCGCGACGGTGCGGTCGGTGGTGCGCGTGTCGTCGAAGTCCTTCGCCGTCTTGTACGAGCCGCTGGACGACGTGCGGTCTTCTTCGAAGCTGCGGGTCGGGTCGCTGCCGCCGTAGGCGAGGATGCCGTAGAAGCGATTCATGCCGAGCGTGCTGAGCACCGCGGTCTTCGGCTGGCTCGACGAAGCGGTGAACGCCAGGTCGTCGGTCTGAATCAGCACCGCGTCGGTGCGACGGCAGTTGAAGTTGCCGAACGCGTCCTTGCCGCAGACCACCTTCGCCTTGCCGATGTCGCCAGGGTCGATGGTGGGTCCGGACTGGGGATCGCACGACCGCACTTCGCGCTTCGTGTACTCGGCGGTGACGGTGGTGTCGCCGGGGTCGCCGCAGATGGCGTCGCTGACCGCTGACGCGCTCTCGCGCGCGCTCTGGAAGCGGGAGGCCTTCCAGCGCGTCTCGTTGCGCGTCAGCCTGAGCGTGGCTTTGCGAATCGCATAGCTGCTGCGCGCTTCACCGCAGTCGTACTTGGCGCAGGCGACCGGGTTGTCGAGTCGGCAGCTGCCGGCCAGGGGCTCGAGCAGCGCGTACCGGTTGCCCGTGCCTCCGAAGATGCGCAGCGCGTCGTTCTCGACCTGAATCGAGCTGGCGTTGAGGTAGTGGAAGGGCCAGGTGTTCTTCACGCTCTTGCGGTTGGTGCTCGTCGCGCCGTCGTCATCGGTGCCGGGAGACACGCCATACCTGTCCATCTCGAAGGTGCGCGCGCCTGACCAGTTCTCGATGAGCTTGGTGGTGGTGTTGAGGCGGCCAGGCTTGAAGAAGCGCATCACCCACTGCTGACCATCGGTGTCTCCGACCGTGGCGGTGTCGAAGAAGCCGTCGAACTTCACTTCGTTGGTGGTGCCGTAGTCGACCATCGCGACAGGCGCGACGATGCTCGTCGCCATCCCGCGGGTCGCGGCGCGCTGCTCTCCGCTGGCGTTCTCGTCGAACTCCATCTTCCAGAGCAGGTTGTCTTTGCGGCCGTTCACCGCGCCATTGAACACGTCGAGCATGTAGACGCCGCGGCCCTTGTCGAGCGACGGAGACCAGCCGCCCGACACCATCACCACCCAGCGTTCGTTGGTCGAGCACAGCGGCGCGGCGCCGACGGTGCCGGTGCAGGTGTAGCGGTTGACGCCCGGGCCTGCCGAGGGGCTCGACAGGTTCGCCGTCTCGAGCAGCACCGGGCCGATGGGGGGCGGGCTGGGCGCCAGCGACAGCAGCGTCTTGCCGAACTTCGACGCCTCGTCCGAGCAGGGCTGGGGGAACATCCACCGGTAGTTGGGCGGCTGCAGGTTGCCCGACGCACTGAAGGTGAGCTCGAAGGCAGAGTACGCGGTGCCGCCGCGGCCATCGGCGACGACCGCCATGGTGTGGAACTCGCCCTGCTGCTTGATGCCGTCGGTGTTGTCGTCGTTCCAGACGTCGCGAACCATGATGTCGCCGTCGACCATGTACGCGTGGCCGAAGACGAGCTCCTGCAGGCGGGGCAGCAGGTCGGGCGGAATCAGCGCCCAGATTTCATCGCCCGGCTCCGAGGTGCCATCGGGCATGTTGAACGGAACCGTCAGCCGCCCGCCAACGCAGGTCTCGCTGCCCGAGTTTCCGTTGTGAATCGCGTGCACCATGCCGTCGTTGGCCCCGACGAGGATGACCTGGTCACGGCCGCGCTGCGCGTTCTGGTAGGCGTCGTACGCATCGCCGGTGCGCGCGCCGCACGCGTTCGAGTACGCGACGCCGGTGGCGATCGGCGTCGAGGCCGTGCGCAGGTTCTGCGCGAACAGCGTGCGCGCGCACTGGGTCGAAGTGCCTTCGATGCAGTCTTTCTTCAGCGCGGGCGCAGTCACGACGATGGGCGAGCTGTGAAAGATGTCGCCGAACACCGACGCGCGGGTCTCGTTGCGGTCGGTGTCGCCGTCTTCATCGCCGAGGTCGCGGCCTCGGATGTACTGAATGAGCACCGACGCGCACAGCGAGTCGAGCTGGGCCTGGGTGACCGCCGGAAGCACCCCGAGCAGCGTCGCTGCCGCCAAGGGCGTGAGGCCGAACTTCGTCAGCATCGTGCCGTTCATCGCCCCGCCGATCGCGCAGCTGCCGCTGGGGCAGTCACCGTTGTTGAGACAGGCGGTGCCCGACTGCGACCCGCCTGAGCAGGTGCCAGTGAGCACCGCCTTCGGGCAGAACGCCGTGCCGGTGATGCCGAGGTACGGACGCAGCGTCGCTTCGTTCGCGACGGTGAAGGCGACGGCGGCGCCGTCGGCGTTGGTGAAGGCGCCATCGCCGTCGGTGTCCAGCGGGGTGTAGACGGAACGCGCCGCGTGGCCCTTGCCGACGAGCTTGCTGCCGGCCTCCCAGTAGGGAATCGCGGGGCCGCCGCTCGCCTTCACGAAGTTGCCGTTGTTGTCTTCAACCACCTGCGCGTTAGTGCTGTCGGTGATGAAGATGTCGTTTTTGTCCGTGTCCCCGTTGAAGTCGTTGTCCTCGACGAACTCGACGTAGTTGTTGAACCGGTACAGCTTCCCAATCCACGGCTTGTCCTTCTGGGGCGAGAAGCGCGGAAGGACGACGGTGTTTCCAGCCCCCGCCGACTGCACTGAAGCGATGGAAGCCGAAGAGAAGGACGTGGCGCGGGTGAGCACGTTGCCGACGGCGGCGATGAGCGCGGCCTGCAGCTGCTGGGGGCTGTCGGCGCGGGCGAAGATGCCGTTACCCGCCTTCGCGATGCTCTGCAGCATCGGGCTGTTGTCGCCGTAGCCGATGGTGTGCGTCTTCATCACCTGCGCGCCCGGCATGTCGGTGCGCAGGTCGGTGTTGGCGAGGAAGAACGCGATGTCGTCCATGAAGTTATAGTTCCCGATGTCCGGCCCGCGGCGGCTGTCGACCACCGCGTCGCAGGCGCACTTGGTCGAAGAGAACTGGTCGCAGTAGTTGATACCGCCCGACCGGCTGTTGTTCGGGCACACGCCGCCGGCGTTCGGGGAGAAGGTAACGAGCGTGTTGTCGGCGTGGCGTGCGCCGGCCGCGACGAGCAGGTCGAGCATCTTCGACGCCGGCACCGAGTTGTCTGCTTCCGGGTTGCCGTCCGAGATGACGATGGTGGCGTTCTGCTGGCAGGCAAGACACACCGACTTCTGTTGGCCGCCGAGCTCGAGGCCCGTGGTGCCGTCGGGCTGGGTGTAGTCCGTCCACATGTCCGGGCCGTCGTCGCCGTACGCCGGGGAGCCGGGGTAGTTGGTCGGCGCGGCGACGGGGTTGTTGGACCCATTGCGGAACCAGGTCGTCCACCGGTTATCGACGACTTGAGACGAGTACATCGCGCCGAGGCCGAACAGCGCTTCACCGACTGAACGCTCGGTGTTGGTGAACCGCACCTGGTTGATGCCGAGCTTCATGTCGTTGCGAAAGGTGCCTTCGACGAAAGGCTGGCTCTGGTCGCAGTCGGGCTTCATCCGCGCCACCAGCGTCGGCTGGTCGTAGTAGCCAGTGTTCGGGCCGAAGACGGCGACGCCCATGCGCACGTTGCCGACCGTGTCGATGGTGTCTTTGAGCACCTTGCGCGCGACGACGAACTTCGGAGCCGCGACGTTCAACACCCGACCGCTGACAATCCACCGGTTGCTCGCGCCTTTGTACCAACCCACGCTCGCCAGACAGGTGCTGCACGCCGCGGGAAACGAATGCACGGCGCAAGCGGTGGCGGCGCTGGTCGAGCCGTTCGTGGTGCGGAAGTCGGAGTTGAGGCCGACCCCAATCTCGAGCCGGTTGTTGCGGGTCGGGTAGTACTTGTCCTTGTCGAAGAACTGAATGCCGGCGCCGAAGTCGGGGTCGGGGTCGGCGGGGATGCTGCCGTTGAGGGCGGCCAGCGGGCTGGCGATGTCGACGAAGCCCATCGCCGTGACGACGGCCGGGTCGGCGCAGCCGTCGGCGCCGGCGGTCGGCAGCGGCACCGGGTAGTCCTGCATCGTGACGTTCGTGCCGAGCAGGAACATCACGCCCGGGGCGACCCCTCCGCTGGTGAAGAACGCTTCGTCACTGCCCGTGGGCGGGTTCAAGAGCGCGTCGAGCCGCGACGTCGACTGAAGGCAACAGGAGCCGGAGCTCTGCGCCAGGGCCGGCGTCGCCGCGAAGGCGGACACTGCAACGACTGCTGCGAGACAAGAGGTTCTCATCGTCTGAATCCTCACAAGCCGTACTTGAAGACGAACTCGACTTCCGATTCGCGCTGTTCGCCGATTGCTTCGCGGCACTTCATGACCACCCGGTAGAACTGGCCGCCACCCACCGACGACTCAAGGAGCACATTCGAGATGTTGATCGACTGTGGCGAGCCCATCGCCTTCGGAGAAATGACCGAGATGACCCGCGGCGCCGTCAGCGGGTCGGTGTCGTAGTGCGACGGCCCCATGATGGTGCGATTGCCCACTGCCGCTTCGTCGGGCAGGCGGGCGTAGGCGGTGCCGTTCACCGAGTCGAGCTCGAGCGCGGTGACGGCCACCGAGCCGGTGATGCGCAGCTGCGCGATCAACGTGCGGCGCGCGGTCTCGGCGCAGGCGGCCATCCGGTCACCCTTGAGCTTCACGACGGCGGCCTCGCGGTTGGTGCCGGTGAAACGAATCGCTCCGACGACGAGCACCATCAGCACCGCGAGGGCGATCAACGTCACCATCAACGAGTTGCCACGGAAATTCATGCCTACCCTCCCCACTCGTTGAGATCCGTCGGGTCGCCGCTGACCTTCAGCAGCGGCGTGAACATGCGCCGCGACGTCAGGTTCGACGCGCGCACGGTGGTGCCGACGTCCACGTGAAAGAAACCATCAGAAGGCGCGACGGCCGTTGGATCATCGGCGAGGCGCTTCTGGACGTGCGTCTTCCGCGATTCCGTTCGCAGCGATCGCGTCGAGAGCTCGAACTGCACCGCGCGCACGTTGGCCGCGTCGTTCGAGTAGCGCACCGCGTCCGAGTACGAGTCGTCGTAGGTGGGCCGCGTCGCCGCCACCCCCGGCACACTCGCCGAGTCCGTGGTGCGATTGCCGAGCACCGAGTCGCCGCCCGCCCCGTCAAGCGGCGTGGCCGCAGCCGGGTCTTTGTTCATCACGTACGAGACGTGGAAGCTCTCGACATCCGACGCAATCGGGTCGAAGTCCGTCGCGCTGGTGCCGGTGTTCGCGAGGTCGAGCGCGTTGTAGGCGACGAGAAACGGCCGCTGCTGCCCAATCGGACCCAGCGGGATGACGCGCAGCCGCACCTCGCGCACCAGCATCACGAACGGCGCCTTCGTGCCCGTGCCCGCCATGCAGGGCGTCGACGCGACCGCGGCCGGAATCGGGAAGCTGGTCGGGTTGGCGGCGACGTTGGCGCTGCCGACGGCAATGGTGTTGTCGCCGGCGGCGATCGCGGCGCCGGTCTTCACCACGGCCCAGGCGGCGCCAGCAGGGCAGACAATCTGAATCAGGCGACCCGGCTGCAGTGCGACGCCGAAGGTGCCGGAGTCGAGCGTGATGGCGGTGCCGTTGTACGTGCCGCGGCGCAGGTACATCGGGTCGCGGTACCGGAAAGCGAAGTCGTCGGTGATGAAGTTGGCGCCGGCGAAGTTCGTCTTCGTGGTCGACGGCAGGTTCGCGGTGCCGATGTCGATCGCGTAGCGGGGGTCGAGGCCGTAGCCGAGGTAGCGGGTGACGCGCTCGACATAGGCGGTAGCGACGCGGCCGCTTTCCACCGCGGTCTTCATCTGGGCCTCGCGGCTGTACACCGACTGAATGCCGGTGAAGGCGGAAGCGACGGCGAGCAGGATGATGATGGTGATCGCCATCGACGTCATCAGCTCGAGAAGCGTGAACCCGCGGCGTGAACTCAAAGCTCGACCCCGGTGCCGTTGCCCGTGACGGTGACGTCGACGAGGCCGACGAACTGCCTCGCGAAGATGCGTCGGCCAACCCCGCGGGTCGAGACGACCACCGCCACGTTGTCGACGCCGCCGACCACGGGCGAGTAGACGAGCATGCGGCGGTACAGGCCGTTGCCCGAGTTGTAGTCACCCGTCAGGTCGTAGGTGGTGACGATTTTGTCGGCAGCAGCGGCCGAGGAATCGAAGGCGTCGAGGTCGACGATGCAGGTGCCCGCGATGCCCGTGGCATGAACGCCGTCGGTGAACGGCAGCAGCGCGGTCGCGCTCGCGATTGGCAGGCACGTGGAGCTGTCGCCGAAGATTCCCGTGGCCGAGGCGAGCTTGGCGCGGCCCTGCGCCTCGAGGCCCTGCCGCACCTGGGCGCCCATCGACGAGGCGCGGGCGAGGCGGGCCGCGACCGAGTTCTGCTGCGACGCGAACAGAATTCCCTGCAGTGCGCCAAGGATGCCGATCACCAGCACTGCCATCGAGATCATCCCCTCGATCAAGCTCATCCCGTTTCGCTTCAGCCGGAGTTTGCGCATCTTGAGCCTCACCGTTTGTCGTACGCCGCGATGTAGGCAGTCGGTGCCGAAACGCCGACGACGTACACGCGCGTGTCCTTGAAGTTCTTCACTGCGATGCCGTGGGCGCGGCTGACGGCGGTGCCGCCCGACGCTCCAACGGAGTTGCCGTCGCCGTCGATGAAGCGCGCCGAGCCGTCAGGAGAGAAGACGACCGCGCCGCGAAGCGGAGTACCGCTGCAGAACGTGCACGCCGTCGCGACCGGCATGCCCGCGAAGGGCGCGTCTTTCGCGACCATCGTCACGCCACCGACGGGCAGCGCGATCGACACGTTCTGCCCCGCGTACTCGTCGAGGTAGATGGCGTCGATGAAGCGGCCTTCAACCGACGTCGACCCGACCAGCGTGTCTGCGACGGGGTCGAAGTCCACGCCCGCAGCGGCGGGCCGGTAATAGACCTCGGTCGACAAGCCCGCATTGGTGTTGAAGGTCATCGCGCGGTCTTCGAAGAGGAAGTAGGCGCCGGGCCCGCCGGTGGCGGCGTTCGCGGCGGGGTTCGTCAGCGTCCGCTTGTGAAAGGTCGGGTAGATGATGAACCAGACGTCGGCCTGCGATTCGGCGGCGCGGGTTCGCGCGCGGATCAACTGGGCGGTGAGGTCGTTGACCGCATTTCGCGGAGCGCTCGCGGTTCCAATCTGCTGGTACGACGCGATCGAAAGCGTGGTCAGCACCCCGATGATGGCGATGACGACCATGATTTCAATGAGGGTGACGCCTTTTCGAGAGGTGGTGCGCATCGGGAGAAGGCCCCCGTGCAATGCGTGTTCCCCGATGGAACCGCGCGCAAGTAGAGGGCCGTTACAGTGGGGGGAAGCATCACCCCCATGCATTGCGACCGCAAATTTTTCAGGGCTTCAAACCTTGCGATGTACGTGGGGTGCGGCGGATCAGCGCGCGGCACGCAGGGACGCGGCGGGCGTGTGCTGCGCCCAGAAGGCAGCAAGCTTCGGCCACAGCGTCTTCGCGGCGTGCTTCGAGACGACAGCGCCGACGTGACCGCCGGGCAGGTGCAGGTGCTGCTTCGCGGCCGACGAGATGAGGTCGAGCAGCGGCGCGGCGCTCTTCGTCGGCACGATGTTGTCGTGCTCGAAGGTGACCACCAGGGTCGGGCAGGTGACGTGCTTCAAGTTCACAGGCTCACCCGACAAGCACAGGGTGCCCTTGATCAGCGCGTCGTCGCGATAGAGGTCCTGCAGGTAGCGCCGGTAGAACTCGCCCGGAATGGCGACGTTGTCGCTGCCCCAGGTCTCGAGGGCGAGGTAGCCGTCGAGGAACTCCGAGCTCTCGGCGCGGTCGACGACCATCACCGCCTTCGACAGCGGCAACGTCGGGCGAAGCATGGTGAAGGCCGATTGGATGAGCTGCCACGGCGCATTGCCGCACGCGGCGAGCAGCGCCTCGACATCGAAGGTCTTGCTGCGCGTCCACCCGGCGAGCACGCCCGCTTCGACGAAATGAACCGGGGCTGCGAGCGCGGCGAACGACGCGAACCGCTGGGGATGCTTCGCGGCATGAATCGCGGCCAGCGTGCCGCCCATGCAGTAGCCGAGCACGTGGGCCTTCGCCGCGCCCGAGTGCTTCGCCGTCTGTTTCAAGGCGCGGCCCAGGTAACCGTCGACGATGGCATCGAAAGAGAGGAAGCGGTCTTCATCGCCGGGCGTGCCCCAGTCGATGCAGAAGACGTCGTGGCCCTGCGCCACCAGGTACTCGACGAGGCTCTTCCCCGGCATCAGGTCGAGCACGTAGTGCCGGTTGATGAGGCTCGGCACGAGCAGCACTGGCGTCGGCTGCGAGAGGCCGGAAGCGCGAGGGCGGTAGCGCAACAGGCTCCACTTGTTCTCGCGGAAGACGACGTCGGACGGCGTCTGGCCGACGCGGGACTTCTCGCGGGTAATCAACCCGAGCAGGTTCTTCAAGCGGCTCATGCGTAGAGCGCCTCGAGCTGCCTACCGAACGCCTGGTACACCTGCTTGCGGCGGACCTTGAGCGTGCTGGTGAGCAGGCCGCCTTCGACGGTCAGCGGCGCGTCGATGATTTCGAACTTCTTGATCGTCTCGTAGCTGGCGAGCTGCGCGTTCACCTCGTCGATGCGCTGCTGCACGAGCTTTCGCGTCTCGGCGGCCCGGCTTGCTTCCGGAATCGACTCGAGCTTCGCGTCGACCGCAGCGGCATTGAGCCAGACCCCGGCGACGAGGAACCGCTGGCCTTCGCCGAAGACGACCACGTGGGCGATCAACGGGTCGTCACGGAACCGCAGCTCGATGTTGGCGGGCGGCACGTTCTTTCCACCGGCGGTGACGAGGATGTCTTTCTTGCGGTCGATGATCTGCAGGAAGCCGTCATCGGTGAAGCGGCCGACGTCGCCCGTCTTGAACCAGCCGTCGTCAGTGAAGGCCTCGCGCGTCGCGGCAGGGTCTTTGTGGTACCCGCCAAAGACCGTCGGCCCGCGCGCGAGAATCTCGCCGTCTTCGGCGAGCCGCACTTCAACCGAGGGGAAGACCTTGCCGACGGTGTCGAAGCGGAACGCGCCGGGGCGGTTGAGCGTGAGCGTCGGGCTGCACTCGGTGAGGCCGTAGCCTTCGATGATCAACAGGCCGCACGCATGGAAGAGCTCTTTCACCTCGCGCTTGAGGCCGGCGCCGCCCGAGAGACAGAAGCGAAGCGAGCCACCCGTGGCGGCGAGCAGCGCGGCGCGTTTGTCTTCGGGGCTCGCTTGGGTGGGCACCTTCATCGCGAGCTTTTCCCAGAGGGCAGGGACGCTCATGAAGACGGTCGGCTGCACTTCGGGAAGCTTCGCGAGCGCAGTGGCGGGGTCGGAGAGGTAGGTGGTGAAGCCCAGCGTGTTGCCGAGGCACGCTTCGCCGAAGCCGAAGATGTGGCTCATCGGCAGCCAGAGCAGGTCGACGTCACCTTCCTCGAGAAGGGGCGCGTTGCTCTGCAGCCAGTCGAGCCCGTTGAGCGAGACGTTGCGGTGGGTCAGCGGCACGCCCTTCGGGTTCCCCGAGGTGCCTGAGGTGTAGAGCATCACGCCGGGCTGATCGAGCGAGACGTCGGCGAGCATGCGATCGAAGGCGGCGGAGTCCTTCGTGGCTCCGATGGTCTGCACCTGGCTCCAGTCGACGAGCCGGGCTTTCACTTCAGGCAGCGCAGGCGGCGTCTTGCCGGCGGCGCGCATCGCGTCGAGCACCAGAGCGGGGTCGAGCGGACTCAGCGTGACGATGCAGGTGACGGCGGCGCACGCGTCCCACGCTTCGAAGAGCCGGGTGAGCAGCGCGGGCGAGTCGACGAAGAGGACCTTCGCGTCGCTGTGGCGAATGACGTACGCGGCCTGCTCGGCGGTGCTCGCGGGGTAGATCGGCACCAGCACGCCGCCGGCCGACTGAATCGCGAGCGCGGCGGAAATCCACTCGACCGAGTTGCTGGCGAAGATTGCGGCGCGGTCACCAGGCTCGAACCCGGAGGTTGAAAGGAACATCGCGGCCTGGCGAATCGACTTCCCGAAGGCGCCCCAGGTGACGGCGCGCCAATCGCCGTCGGGCGTGGGCAGCATGAACCGCACGCGGCTCTTTCGCGTGGGCAGGTTGTCGAAGACCGCGTGCGGGGCGGGCTTGAGCGCGAGGTAGGGCGTGATGTCCATGGCGGTCAGTGCTTCCGGGCTTCCGCCTCGGACAGGCGTTCTTCGAGATCGATGAGGCGGCTGTTGAGCTGGTTGAGGACGTGAAGCGTGCGCTCCTGGTCTTTCTTCGTCGGCAGGCCCCAGCTGGCCCACCACTGCGCCATCGCCTTGTCGGAAGCGGCCTTGAGCTTCATCGACGCGGTGAGCATCGTGCCGGCGGGCTCGAGGAACTTCGGGTTCTTCATCACCGTCTCGAACAGCTCGGCGGTCTTCTGTTCCCAGAGGTCGAAGCCTTTCTTCCAGGTGTCCCAGATCATGGTCGCTCCTAAAGGCCGAGGCGGCGCAGCTCGGCGGTGGTGGTGAAGTCTTCGAGAGGTTCGTTGTCGAGGCTGGTGGCGCGCGCGACTTCGCCGAAGCACTCGAAGAAGAACGAGACCTGGCGGCGGGTGACGGAAGCGCCGACGGCGGGCTCGACGGTGACGCGGGTGCGAATGCGCAGCGCCTGGGTGAAGGCGAGGTCGGTGAGCTCGAGGCGGCCCGAGGCGTCGACGTTCACCTGGTAGGTGTCGCGGCCGGCGTACGGAAGCCCGCGGATGGTGCCGTTCTGCACGACGCCGACGCTGACCCACGTCTTGCCGACCTCCAGCGGGTAGCGGTGAATCGCGACGGGTGCGGTGTAGACGAGCAGCGTCTTTCCTTCGGGTGGCGCCTCGACGGCGGACGCGATGCCGTGCAGCAACAGGTTCGAGCCATCGGCGGAGTAGACGCCCAGCAGGCTGGCGCCGAGATCGATGGGAGCGACGTACTGGCCGTTGGGGAAGGAAGCGGCGAACCATTTGCCGGTGAGCGAGGTGGCGCTGATGCGGGCGAGCTGATCATCGGCGTAGTCGACGGCGAAGTCCCACACGCGGCGGCCCAGGCCATCGGTGGCGCCAGCGAGCGAAACGCTGCGGCGGACTCCGGCGGGGGACACGACGAGCGACTCAGGGACATCGAGCGCGGCTTGCAGTTCGTTCGCGTCGATCTTCCCGTCGAGGTTCGGCACGCAGGAAAGCGGAGTCACCGCCGCGGGCTCGAAGGTCGCCTTCGTCGGATACGTACGGTTCTCGCCACAGGCGGCCAGCAGGATGACGCCGAGTGCGACTGCGCAGACTCCGTTCATCCCGAGAGAAGTCGAGGGATGAGCTGCCGCAGAGCCCCCGTTTATCCCGAGAGAAGTCGAGGGATGAGCCGCCGCAGAGCCCCCGTTCATCCCGAGAGAAGTCGAGGGATGAGCTGCCGCAGAGCCCCCGTTCATCCCGAGAGAAGTCGAGGGATGAGCTGCCGCAGAG
>Ga0335397_10003416_pt1 | contig 21257 bp, 19 predicted proteins | sample MAT04_FD_205740 | JGI IMG/M metagenome (GOLD analysis project Ga0335397, IMG submission 205740) | Freshwater microbial communities from Lake Fryxell liftoff mats and glacier meltwater in Antarctica - MAT-04 (spades assembly) (version 2) ... | reverse complement strand
TGGTCAAAATGCCTAGAATCTGGGTCTGTCACCTCTGCAAAATATAAGGGGTACTGGTCACAGCTAGAGCAATAATGTTCTGGTTTTTTTTTGACCATTGAATTATTTGAGGGATGATTTGGACGTCGATTTTAGATTTTTTGGGTCGGCTATTCAACTGATTCAGTAGATCGGATGGTTCTAGCAACTCTGCATCGGTGCGGGCTCTTGCTAGCTGTCTAGTTGTGCGATCGGAAATTCTGCTGGGATAAGTTGCGATTATTTATTCCCGGCTCTCACGGATTTTAATTTTTCGCACCATCTCATCAAATTCTTTGGTAACTTCGACCGCATAGCGATTAAGCTCTTGGCTGTACTTTTGCCAATCAATCTCATCCTTTTCTGGTGGAATTTCCAGCCAAGATGAATAAAAAAGCTCTCGCAACCCTTCCGCGTCCCAGAGCCCTTGAATATCTGGGATTTCTTCACGATTCTATTCCCATCCTTTCAGGCATTTTCGCATCTCGTACTTTTGATAATCCACATAGTCTTCAATCGCGCTCACGTTCCCTCCAAAATTTCTAGAACAAGTGCTACATCGGCTAATTGGAAACCATCAGGCGGCTAGCGTCGGGAGCCCTTTTTAGGACTCCAGCAAATGATGCTGAATCCGTTGGGCTGGACGTTTTCGGGGTCTAACAATTTTTGCCAAACCTCATCGGGCCAATCCTCAGACAAACTCATCACTCCAGGGCAGACATAATTGCTGATAGCTGATAACAAGCGCTCTGGGGAAGATGTGGTAAACTTAGACAACAAATAGCAGGCGCGATGCAAAGCCATCGCCGTAGCAAAGATTGCTCTTTTCTGGTTGGCGGTCAAACTATCCAGATTATTCATTGGCTACAGCATTTTAAAAAAGAAATTGCCATTTGATGGGCTCGATTCCATCAACTCGTCTCTGAATTTTTCAAATTCTGACACTGTTGTTGGCCTTGAATAAATTTGAGCATTAACGCTTAGTGTTGGCGCTAAGGATTCAGCAAAATTGCCAGTAATCTCTGACAATAAACCAAGCAAAATTGAATGGGTGAAGAAACCGGAACAAATAAGTTGTTTGTCTTTGATAGACAAATCTTTGAGCGTCGGCTGAACGGTTGGTCCATCTGCCACAACTTGAATTGAATTTAGATTCAAGTCGCAAGTGTCCGTGCAATCTGAAAGCATCTCCGAGATCTTTTGAAGTGCCAAGTAGTTGCCAAGGTGTTCGCAAATTAAGCCGGCGATTTGCGTGTCTAGGTAGGCAAGTTTTTCTTCAAGATTAGGGGGCAGCGGTGGTAATTCAGATTGTTGGTAGATCAAGTTTTTCAGGCTTGTCCTTGATTAAGATGAATCCGACACGCGGTCGGATCTAACTGTTTCGCCAGTAAGGAATTCGCCAGTAAGGAAGAAAACATCCAATTCGGACAAGACTTTTTATAGATCTGCGGTGTACTCAGGAGCGGCCTGTTCATCCGATCGCTCGTAATAACGTTCAGCGAGAATTTCCTCAATGAGTTCTTGCTGCGAAATGCCCCTTTCGCGAGCTTGATCGGCAAGATTTTGTTTGAATTTCTTGATTTTGATGGTCATCGGCTTTTCAGATTCCTCACCGTCGGCGACAGCTTGAACGTGAGCGGCGGTTATGCGGTTGTTGGGAGCGGTGCTGATAATTTCCTGCCACTTCACGCGCCACGGTTTCCCCGACAGGCTCGCCGCAATCTGTCGAATTTCCTAAAAATTTTGCCAGTGGGCGAGGCTTTGCAAAAAGCGTCAAAATCTATTCTCCAATTTTTGTGGGAATGGCTTAGTTTCAAGCGAATTATGTGCAGAGCTAATCCTTGTCGCACCTATGCTAAAGAATCGCTAAATATGCAGTTTTTCCAGTAAGGTATATCGCTTTTATTTGCGGTGTCAGCGTCCGAAAACTCCTGCCAAAACTCGTAAAGGTTGCCGAGGTGTACGTGGCAGGTCTCCTCGAATTCCTCTTGGTAGTGAAGCCACGGTTTAGCAAATTTGATCAATGAAGTTGTCATTAATTAAGAAGCTATGGAGAGGTTGAGGGATAGTTGCTGACCCAAGGGCTCGGATTGGGCTGTTTGTGCCGATTTTTTATGTGTTTTGCGTGCAGGTTTGACCGCAGTTTGAGGGAGCGCTGCGCGATTGAGTTCTGTCTTGGCAGATTCTTTTGCTTCCCGCGCGATCGACGGTGAGGCTAAAATTGCTCGAATCAAACTGCGTTTCCCGGCTGTGCCGGGGATTGAAAATATTGCCATGTCCCGATCGATCGCCTTTAGGGATAGCAGCGACATCAATGTTAATTCTGCAGCAGTCCAGTTTGTCGGCGCTGACGGTTGTTGTTTGCGAACCCAGACGTCGCAAATGTCGCACCTTTCGGTGACTGTATTGCCGGTATTTTTCCAGCAGCCCAAAAGGCTGTGGGTGATCGCGCGGGGATAAATTGCTGTTCGATTAGGCGATCGCAATCAACATCAACGAATTTGGCTTGTTTGAGGCGCTCAATCTTGGCTCTGAGCTTGCCTTTTTGGGAGGTGTAAATGTTGCGGATGGTGCGCGCGAGCTCGCAGATCAATCCGGCGGCCGACTTGCATCCCGATCGCCAATTTTGCTTCTTTGCGACCGTCGCCTCGGTTCGGTGGCTGTTCATCATTAAAAGCAGCTTGTGGCGTAATGTTCGGAGCTGCTAATTCAAGTGGCTGATGTGATGGAACTCTCCCTGCACTTCGCGAATTAGCCCCGCTTCCTTCCTTCATGCGATCGCCCTTTGAGCTTCCCAGTCCTTCATTTTGGTGATCGCCGCGAGTTCCATCAGATTTGGCGGAATCGTTGCGTCCTGCTGGTAGCTCAGGAGCGATCGCAATTTCATCCGTTCCAAGCGACTAGGCACCAATTCCTGTAGCGTTTGCCTCATTGTTTTCTGCAAGAACTTCATTGATTTGACTCGTAACCCGCCATTGGTCGTAGGCATCGTGAAAGTCTGTTGTGAGAGGGGTAGTCGTCCGGTTATGGGGGTTCGTTCGTGTCTTCCCATTCCAATAGATTGAGCTGGCCGTTGCCGTCTGCTGCGTGAAGCGTTTCGCCGAATTCGGCAGGGTTCCATGCGTCGGCTTCCGTCAAAGTAGCTTTGACACCGGGGGAATTTTTGGCCGTGCGGGGCGATCGTGTCCTGGGCTTGAATTTCGATCGGCTCCTTGGCGCGATCGACATCGAGGGATTTTTCGGAGACATCGATATCTGTGGTGGTTCCGCGCTCCAAGAAACCGATCCAAGTCTGGCGCTGGCGTTTGTCACCTTCGTGGTAAATCCCGCGATCGTTCGCAGCCTTCAAATTAGCCTCGGCTAAGGCTTTCAGTTCTTTGAGCGTTTTGGTGGTTAGGTCTTGCATAAGTTTTGGGGGGGTAAGGAAGGGCGAGGGAGAAGCTCGCCCCCACATTTACAGGGTATGCAGATACAGTCTTCAGTAGACTAAGCACAGGGTTTTCAGCAGAACGAATATCCGACTCGGTTCGCTGGAACCCCTTTGTTGTGTCTAGCAACTCACACTTTAGTGTAACCAAACAGAATTTGTCAACACTTAAATGTGAATACTTTAATGTTAATATGGAATCAAATCACTCGGAACGTCAGGAGCCTGAGACATTGAAAGCTCTTCGTCAAACCTTAGATCTCACGCAGGAGGAACTAAGCCGACGGCTAAATCTTAGTTTCAGGACGGTTGGGGACTGGGAAACCGGAAAAAAAGTCCCTCGATTTGACAATGCGATAACGCTGTCGAAAGAGCTGGGAGTCTCGTTGAAAACTTTAGCTGCGGCAATGGGAATTAATGCGGACGGAGTACCAAGCGATTACAGGTTGATCGATCTCAAAGCGCTCGCCGCCGAACTGGGTATAGAGAGAGTAGAGGATCTTCCGGAAAGTTACGAGATACTGAGGCAACTGCGGAATCAGTAGTAATTCCCAAACCTCAGCTACACATAAACGCCCATCCCGTGAGAGTAACGTTTATGTGTAGCAAGCAATAGCGACTCACCGCGTCGCAGCTTCAATCTGTAACAGACAGAATATGACCAACACCTACCCCCCCGGAGTCCGCAAAATTATCGAACTCCTTCTCAAATACAAAGGTAGCAAGCAAATAGTAGAGCGCTATTTAGCCGTCATCGACAGCCCGGAATATTTAAAGCTGGAGCCGAAGTTCTGCCGTGCGCGAGGCGGTGGAAGGAAAAAGGAACAACCATTAACCTATGAATATTAAAGAACTACCAGACTTTGAACAATACGCCGCTGAACTCAAGAAATTAGAGGATGAGCCGGATACCTTCAGAGTCGATCTGGTTCATCCGGTAGACGGGAGTCTGAGGATTTGGAACCCAACAACGAAAGAATGGGGTTTTCTCTATCCAGACGAGGTAAAGCTCGTTCCCGCCCCCGATGATTCTGTAACCCCTGTTGAGTTCGCGGTTACAGAATCAAATCCCCCCGCCCCCGATGATTTTCTGGCCATAAATGCAGTGTCTACTTATAGACCGCGCGGGACGGCTCGCGGTATTTCGCCGGAGTATTACAGGTTGTATTACGAGGTATTAGGGAAGGTAAGACATATTCAGATCAGAGGCGGGAATGTCCGCATCGGTAATAGTGCGCGAATTTAAATTAATTAGTTCGCCCATTATATTAAATTAGTACGCCTTCAGAAACCTGCAAAGATGCCGTACCTGATGCCGTGATTACGCTAACAACCCCTAGATATCTTGCCGAGGTAAATTCTTCTTTCCCAGAGAATCCGGCAGGGATTTGTACATCATAAAGAGAAGAGGTAACAACACTACCTCCCCTTAAAAAAACAGTAGCCGGCCCCGCATTAAAAATACTGTAATTTGTTCGAGAACTATTGGCTGCTAGCACTACAGATACTGTCGCCGTCGCCGATACGGTAGTGGTAGTCTTAGCAGCCCGCACGTCTCCAGAGCTTCGACGCTGCTTGTACTGGAATTAACATTAACCAACATATTTTTTAACTTTTAAAAATTTTCAATTGCATTTTTCAACTGTTCTTCACTCACTTCGATATACCGAACCACAGAATTCAAACTTCGGTGTCCGGTCAGCTTTTGAATGACCTTGATATCGTAGCCCAATCTTCTCAAGTGAGTAATAAATCCCCGGCGGGCGGAATACAGCGAGTAACCTTGATTATTCAACCCTGCTTTTTCCAAGGCTACTCGGAAAGCCTGATCTGCTGCTTGTTTAGTCAAGTGTCCTTTCTCCTTGTAAAAAGAGGGAAACAGAAATCCTTCCTGGGGCGGTTCATAAGCTCCCAGCATAAGCTTTAAAGCCCGGTGAATTGGCACTTCCCTTTGATTGCTGATCTTTCCTGTTGATTGCAGAATAGAGCACCGAATCTCGCACTATCCGTTGATCTGGATTTACATAAACATCTCCTACCCGCATCTTTAGGATAGCCTGCGGTCTTTCCCCAGTGTACCAAGCCAAAGCCCAAAATATTTTGTAAACTTCTGTATCGAAACAGTTGCTGATTTGTTGATAGGTTCTGGGGTCAAGCGGTGTGGATTGCCCGAATCTGGATACTTTCACTATTTGCTCACTTCTCTAAATAAAACTACAATCAGCAACTGTTTGTCACTATCGAATTTCCCATAGAAATCGTACAATTGTCTGGGGGAGGCTCCGTTATCGAGGGGAAGAATTGGCTGTTATGAGCAACAATATTCTGAGCGGTACTAGAACATTCCGGCGCTCGATTACCAGCTCCGACGGCACTAACATTATTGAGATTCTAAATTGCTCTGAAGCTTTTGCCTCTTACGCAGCTCTGGAATCTACCTACTTCGTAGAGAAAAGTTTTTATTTAGAAGCTTTAAGTGGAGCAATTTATCTTCCTTCTTTAATGCAAGCTCCGTTCCCCGAACTTTATCCTGAGATGAATTCAGCCGAAAAGATTGCCGAAATGCTGAAAGTAGAGGAGAGATACCCCTTTCTTGGATTGAGATTTCATGCTCGCAAAAGTAGTACGGGCGCGTGGTCAACCATCGCAAACGCACGTCTGCAAAATAAGGGCCGCGAAACCACGATTCCCTTCGTGATTCCATACCTAACTATCAATCAGCTCAAACTGCTAAGTCCAGATGACCGTCTCGGAATCTCAATCATTAACTATGGTTCCGGCGTGCTGGGAGCCGGAGATTATATCAATTTAGAGGGCGATTTTCGGTTTGAGATTCAACTAATAGAAAAGCCGACAAAAGCTGTTGTTGGCGCTGCTATACCTTATGGCATTAACATCTCGTCTGCATCTGCAGCTAAATTCAGAGTGGCAAATTCCAATCGCGCTGTATTTTATGCCAGCAATATTGGAAGTTCCAATGTCTGGATTGCCGGCACATCTGCGGTGGCTGTAGGAACGGGAATGTATCTGTCGGCTAATGGTGGTAGTTGGAGTATGGGGGAAGATCACAATCTTGGCGGGGAACTTTGGGCGATCGCCGAAGGAAGCGACAGTCGGATAGCTGGCGTGGAAGCTAGCTATGCCTAAAGCGGTTCCTGCTATCTTGACACCCAGATCGAGCCGGTCAAGCGCGATCGACACCCGTAAAGATTCGGGTGTAAATCTAGGACGCAAACCCGAAGTTTCTACCACCAGCGGGGGAATTGGGGTGACGCACGAAGTGGGCAATATTGGCGGGTTATCCGTCACTGGCGGCGTTAGTGTCGACGTGAGTCCGATCAACTTAGATATTTCGGGAGCCCCTAATTACGAAGATCCTTCTCAAAGTACAATTTCAATTGGTGGCGGTGCTGAAATTCCTGGAGGAATATTAGGCATTGGTGGGGGAGTCACTATAAATACTTCTACGGGAAAGATAGAGGGCGGGAGTATTGGTGGTGAAGTATTAGGAATTGGGGTTAATATTTCAAAAGATTCTAGCGGTGTTGGTCTGGGAATTTCCTGGCAAATTCCGTTCACACCAATTACTTTAGAGTTAGGATTTGAATTCCCAAAAAAAGAACCAAGGACTAGGCCATCACCAGGGGGTGGATCTACATCTGATGACGATTCATTTTCACCAAAAAATCTTCCATCTTCTTTCGATTCAAGATGCCGCTATTCTGTCTCTGTATTGCTCCTTACCGATGCGATCGAATTTGTGGATTGCATCGGGTACATGGGTAGCGACGGTGCTCAGGGCTATGTATTCAGATCTCGCAAGCCTGCTCCAGGAACATGGGCAAAATTTGGGAAACGAACGAAACACCCAACGCGCGATTACTATGAATATGAAATCGTTCCCGTTCCAGAACCAGTAGGATATGCAGAAATTCGACAGATTGGTTACAACCGGCCGATCGCAGTGGGAGATTTAATTCCGGGTGGAGGGCCGTGGATTGGTGATGGCGTAAAGATTGGAAGTAGTATAATTTATGCTGGAAGCGCATATTATTATTCAAGTGTTTTTACATCAAATCATAATCTTAGCGCTGATCAAGTTCTTATCAGGATTACAGCAATACAAGAATATTACAAAAATTTTTGGAAAGACTTTAAAATAAAAATAGACGTTAAGTGTCCTGGAGACAATGATTGGCAACCGCTAGTGCCTAATAATAATTTAATCATAGATAATGATGACAATAATAATAATAATAATAATAATAACAATAACAATAACAATAACAACAATAACAATAATAATTCACCTTTCCCAAACCCACCACCTAGAAAAAAAATGGATACTTGCTGCAGTGAGAGCATAAAACTACTTCGAGAATTGCGGATTTATCACAGAGAGAGTCTGCGATTACTAGGACGACCTTTAAAGGAAAATGGATTGGCCCCAATACCTTCTAAGGGATTTCTCGGAGAGGAGATTGAACGAGTAGAGACTCCTATCAATCCAAAAAATCCTAACAAAACAACTAAAATAAAATTCAATAATTATTATGAAATGGCGCAATATTTCCTAAAGCAGATGATCTGCGAAGATGTTGCAAACGACCCCAGGTCATTTAATCGACCGGGAGGTTATGTCCAAAATCCGAATTACCAGAGAGACTCAGAACAAAGTCTCAAAAGTAACACTGAACCAAAAAAAGACAAATCGGGCAACAAAAGGCTATTAAAAATTAATGATAACTCAGGTGATGGAATTCCCATCTTTTCGATTTCGCAGCGAGAAGAGTATATTTTTGAGGCTCTTCGCAGATTTGAGTATCTTTTCCCAAGCGGAGAATTAAGCGATGCTCAAATCAGTAGAAATTTATTAATGCCTGGTCAAAAGGGAGATATCAAAATTCATAATATGATTCACTTTCAAGAAATCCTAGTTCAATATTTGTCAGCAATTTTAGGAGACCCCCGCGAACCAGTTTACCTAAAAGATTCAAATCCAGCCAAGCCCGGAGACCAAGAAATCAAATTGTCGCACATGAGTATTTCCCATTTAATTAGGGAGATGTACAAATTTGTACTGGATACCGAGGGGGATGTTGACGCATTGATGATGATGGGATTGCGGGATTTCCGCACCAATCTAGCTAATCGAATTCAAATAATTCAGGTTGCTGAAATGGTAACAGCTTTATTTGAAGATAGTGGAATGCTTGAGAAACAAGATTATATCAAAGTTGCTTTGGAAGGTGACCCTTATGCAGGACAATGGAAACCAGGGAAGGGGTTTGATCCAGACCCGGAACTAGATAAAGATACGGAGGAAGCCACTGAGAAAATATTACAAGCAACCCTTAACAACTTTGAAGCAAAAATCAAAGTTAGCCGTCGTCACAATAGCGAAAAAACAGATATTAGAGATTTGTTGGTACAGTTAGCTAAAACCTTTATGAGGCAAAATGCGATTCCTGCAACCGAGGAAGCTGTACAAAAGGCTATTGAAAGTGAGGAATTTAAGGTTAAAGTGGATATGGCTTTGATGCGACAACAAATTAAAGTTTCATCAGCCAGTTCGCGTCCCCGTACTAGAAGAAAGGGAAAATAGGAGGATTTATGGATTTAACGTCGCAAGCTTTGCCCGAATCTTGGTATCGGGGCGAAGGATGGAAAGAGATTGTGGACACAGTTAAGGAGGTTTGGGGTGGCGTTGCAGCTACAGTGGCAAATCTAGCTAAAAGGTTTTCTGAATGGTCGATCAAACTGCTTAAAAAGGTGAATGTTTTTGGAGTGAACCTGGGGGACTGGTTTGAGGAAGACCCGATTTCCGCTGCTGCGGGGACTGCTGCTATTGCGCTGGGAACTGTTGTCGCTATTTCGGTCGTAGCTGGTGGTGGGGTAGCTGGCGCAATAGGTACTGCTGGAAGAGCGATCGCCGGAAGCGGACTGTGGCGCGGATTAGCGGGCGGGGTAAAGTGGTTATGGAAAAGCGCAAAAACTGCATATGAGAACGATTGGGTTAGGCCGCTTAATTCGATGGGGTGTTGGTGCTGTGCAAAAAGTCTGGAATTTCAACTGGCAAATTTCAGATTCCGAAATCAGGAAGCAACAAAAATCTATGTTTGAGGGTTTGGCTGGTCAACTAGGCGAAGCTGCGGGAACCTTAGCCGGAACTGCTTTGTGTGGATACACATTGGGACGAGTTGCATTAGCGAATCAAACAAATAATCCCCAAATAAACCCACAGATGATAGCCAAGTTAAACGAGCTTAAAATTAATGATTTCTCAGAAGATTCTGAACTATGGGAAGAGGCAATAGAAAACCTGAAATCTTTCGTTACCGCTGGGCAACGCACTTTGGCTAATGCTGCTGTCTTGGAAGGGTTTTTGAATGTGAGGAAATTAATTAAAGGTGCATCCAGGGGATTAAACATTAGCGCAATCGCACCAGGGCTAGCTTCACAAGTCGAGAGTTGGGGAGCCGAAGGAAACAAGCCCTGGAGTTTTGCTAGCGCTCAAGAAGAGTGGGTGGAATCATTGCCAGAGGGAGTAATTAGGAATTTTACAGAAGAATTCTTGGAGGGATTTCAAGATATGTGTGCTGAAAGTACAATTATGGTTTCTTCTGCGATGTAAAGGAGGTTTAAATGGCTAGTGCAAATACTTCGGGAATGGGCAATTTAAATAGGTGGCAAGGCGTTGGGCAACAAGTTCTGCGCTCGTATTTAGAGTCGGAGAATGGAGGTCAAAATGATGATGATAATTTTGGGATAGATGTTTTTGCTAATCAATTTGAAGATGAATTTGTCGGGTTACCTGAAGATGCAACCAGCCCTTTACTTTATTCTAAGGAGGCGCATAGAGCTTTTGAGCAGCGCCCCTGGGGGCAGGAATTTGGTAATCGCCCAAAAATTCATGAATTAAATCAACCTTCTAAGGCGCAAGAATTAGGATATCGCGGCATAGATTGGTATCCAGACCGCGATAATAAAAGTGAGTATTATCGACTTGCGGGAACTCCTACGGATTTGCGTACTATGCTCCAAATTTTGAGAGCAACGCGCGAGATTGTTGGCAAAAATGTCAATTTTGAGGAATGGTTTAAGCTTTGGGAAGACGGTTTTACTGAATTTCGAGAAAATCGCACTGCAAGTTTGACTAATTTTCCATATGACGGGGAAAAAGCTTGGCGAAAAACTGAAACGAGACCAAGATACAGAGAATGGAGCAACTCTCGGCAGCGATGCGATTTGGGGTATCGGGTGAGTCAATTACCCGTCATCAAGCGGAGTACCGCTATGATGAGGGCTTGTATCTACGCTCCACCGCAATTCTGAAAACCTTTGCAGGAGATCAGCTTTAGTTTCATCGCGCGACACATCGCAAGGATACTGACAAGCTCCCCGTGCTCGTCGAGTCTTGCCGAACGAGCAACGTTCTTAATGCAATATTTCGTGCCCCAACCGGCATCAGCGTGTAATTCATTGTCACAACATTCACAGCGAAACATTAGCCCCTTGTTCGGTCGATTAGCCTTCGAGGTGTGTCCACACTTTGGACAACTCCCAGAAGTATAATGTGCTGGAACTTTGGTCGCTAAACTGCCAATCAAATTAGCTTTATAGTCGATATAGCCATGTAATTCGGCGAAGGACCATAAGGCCTTGTTTCGATTCGCTTTACGCTGTTTTTCGCTCGCCTTTTTGCCAGATTTGGATTGAGTTCTATCACGGATTCCGGTCAAGTTTTCCAGTCCAATCAAGCTGTTCGGCTTGGCAATTTCTTTACTTATTTGGTGGTTGACGTCAGCTATAAACCGTCTCTCCCGTCCTGACAATGCGATTAGTCGTCGCTTTGCCTAGTGGGTGTCTTGACGCTGTAAGCTTGAACGAGCTTTCTGGTATTTGTTGGCCTTAGGTCGAGATGAAGCGCCAGAAGAGAATGCAGACTTATTATTTAGGTCTGTTTCTACTGCTAGGTATCTCATTCCAACGTCAACACCAGAGATTCGAGTGATAGATGTGGGTTCAATATCTGGTAGTTCAATTTCAAGACTTACCATTAAATAGTAAGTCTTGGAAGAACGCTGGTAAACTATCTTTGCTGCTCCGATATTAGGGCAGACTTTAATTAAGTTTAGGTGCTTATTCCAGCCTTCGTAAGGTACAACAATCCGACCGTTTAGCGTTCCAATACTGACTTGCTGGTCAGATTTGAACTCCTACTTCTCGCCGATAATTCAAGGTCACAGTCCGAGATGCGTATCTAGGAGCTTTGTCAAGCCCTTTGAAACGCTTCTTGGTATGTCCTTTTTTGATGGCTTTATTGTTCTGCTTAACCTTGGTCAATAAGGATTTAAGCGTTGCCGCTACCTGTCTCGGAACGTTACACGCCATCTGTGCAGTTTAAACTCGGAACGCAGGTGGCTGTAGACAAGCTTCTGCAACGCGAGCACCATTACTAGACTTGCTATTTTCATTCATCGACCATAGCAGTATAGTTCAAGGCATCACGGTAAGCCAGCGCGGTATCGCGCACCGCCAACTTCTGTTCGGCGGTGAGATTTAACTTGAGCTTGGCGGTGATAATTTGATTCATTGCTTCAACAAACTCTGAGACTACTATACCTGTTGAAGTGAGAAAAAGCAACCATGTTGGAAATAAATCTGGTTCGTTCGCGAGTGCCCCGCCTAGAGTGTCGAAAGCTGCGCTTGTCGATTTTATTGGTGCAATCACAAGCGTCACGCGCTTGTCCGACCCGCCACCAACCGGGGCGGTATGGCGGGGGAATCCTGCTGTTCTAGTTGAAGGTAACTTTTTTCACATCACGCCCGACCTGGTTGTTTCCCCTACAGGTTTAACTCGATCGGAGTTGGGGATTCACTTTGATGCAAATTTTCCCGGCAGCGCTGGGTGCATTGTGCTCAGCCGCCGATTTGGTTGGGAGCGGTTTGGCGATCGGATGCGGGCGATCGCCCGCATTGGGCATTGAGTATATTTCCCTAAAAGTAGCTTACGGTTGAAACTCTTGCAAAAGAGCTGGGGACTCGATACACTTCTTTAAATAACTTTCATTTTTATACCTCCACCTGTGAAGGTAGAAAGGATTCGGCAAAAGGCAGAATTTAAACCCCGGACATCACCGATCGGGATGGAAAATCTGAATTTTCCGTCAAAATGACATCATCACTTACACCTTGGAGAACCGCAGTCAATGGGACTACCCTGGTATCGCGTACACACAGTCGTCTTAAATGACCCAGGCCGATTGATTTCTGTACACTTAATGCACACTGCCCTCGTGGCAGGTTGGGCCGGCTCGATGGCCCTTTACGAACTAGCAATTTTCGATCCCTCAGACCACGTTCTGAACCCGATGTGGCGTCAAGGGATGTTCGTGCTGCCCTTCATGACTCGCTTGGGAGTCACCGGTTCTTGGAACGGTTGGAGCGTCACGGGCGAAGGTAACGTCGATCCTGGCTACTGGTCTTTTGAAGGCGTTGCGATCGCTCACATCATCCTCTCTGGTTTACTGTTCTTAGCAGCAGTCTGGCACTGGGTATTCTGGGACTTGGAACTCTTCAGAGACTCCCGTACCGGCGAACCCGCCCTCGACTTGCCAAAAATGTTTGGCATTCACCTGTTCCTCTCCGGCTTGCTCTGCTTCGGCTTCGGCGCATTTCACCTTTCGGGACTTTTCGGCCCGGGAATGTGGGTGTCCGACCCCTACGGTCTGACCGGTCACGTCCAGGCAGTGGCACCTGCTTGGGGCCCTGAAGGCTTCGATCCGTTCAATCCGGGCGGCATCGTGGCTCACCACATTGCAGCGGGCGTAGTCGGCGTAATTGCCGGTTTGTTCCACTTGAGTGTGCGGCCGCCAGAACGTCTTTACAAAGCCCTGCGGATGGGGAATATCGAAACTGTACTTTCTAGCAGTATCGCTGCTGTGTTCTTCGCGGCCTTTGTGGTTGCGGGTACGATGTGGTACGGTTCTGCTGCTACTCCGATCGAACTTTTTGGCCCGACCCGCTATCAGTGGGACGGCAACTATTTCCAACAAGAAATCGATCGCAGAGCTCAAGCTAGCTTAGCCTCCGGTCAAAGCTTCCAACAAGCTTACGAGAAAATTCCCGAAAAATTGGCTTTCTACGACTACGTGGGCAACTCTCCGGCTAAAGGCGGTTTGTTCCGCGCTGGCCCGATGGTCAACGGCGACGGTATCGCGAAAACCTGGCTCGGCCATGCAGTATTTACTGACAGTGAAGGTCGGGTATTGTCGGTGCGCCGCCTCCCGAACTTCTTTGAAACTTTCCCAGTCGTTTTGACGGACAAAGATGGAGTCGTTCGCGCTGACATCCCCTTCCGCCGCGCTGAATCAAAATACAGCTTTGAACAAACGGGAGTTACTGTCAGCTTTTACGGTGGCGAATTTGACGGTCAAACCTTTGATAATCCTCTAGATGTTAAGAGGTTTGCTCTCGCCTCCCAAAAGGGTGAACTCTTTGAATTCGATCGCGAAACCTTGAATTCTGACGGTGTTTACCGCACTTCGACTCGCGGTTGGTTCACTTTCGGACACGCTTGCTTTGCTTTGCTGTTCTTCTTCGGCCATATCTGGCACGGTTCTCGGACAATCTTCCGCGACGTGTTTGCTGGAGTTGAGGCTGACCTAGAAGAACAAGTCGAGTGGGGCCTGTTCCAAAAATTGGGCGACGTGACCACAAGAAGAGAAGAATCTATCTAGTTTTCGCCAGCCCCAAGGGCACGCCGGAAACTTCCCCGGTACACAAAACCCGGTTTCTTCAAGAAACCGGGTTTTTTTAGTTAAAAATAAAACGAGCAATTAAGATAAAATAAGACGGCAAGGGAAGATAGGGAAAATTTAACATGGAAAGCGTTGCTTACATTTTGATTCTGGCTTTAGCTTTAGGTGTACTATTTTTTGCGATCGCCTTTCGGGAACCACCCCGGATTGGCAAATAATTAGCCATACGCCGGCAGCCTTTCGTCGTGTCAACAATGGCCTAAAAACCTTTGTATCTCTTGTTTATAGCTGAGTATAGATCCCCCTCGCATCCCCCTTAAAAAGGGGGACTTTGAGAGAATTTCCGCCCCCTGGATAGTCGGGGGACTTTGAGATATTCCGGTTCCCCCCTACAACCAGGGGGGCTAGGGGGGATCGGCCCCAGTCAACAAACAGCAGACTGATACTACGTTCGCAGCTTAACTTGACACACATACTCACCGCTGTATCCTGAGTAATTTTTCTAGTCCAGCCATTCATCAGACCCCAGGCGGTTAGATGAATGGCAATTTGCTGGCAATGCCTGTTACAATCAGCAATCATGCGCTGTTCCTCCTGCCAACACACAAATAGTCGCGTTCTCGAATCGCGTTCAGCCGAATCAGGTCAAAGCATCCGTCGGCGGCGCGAGTGTTTGAGATGCCAGCACCGCTTTACAACTTACGAACGCATAGAATTTGTGCCGATTACAGTGATCAAGCGGGACGGCAAGCGCGAATCTTTTGACAGGTCAAAATTAGTCAGGGGACTGGTTCGGGCCTGCGAAAAAACCGGTTTGTCCTCCGGGCAGCTAGAAACTCTGGCCGAAGAAATTGAAGCGCAACTCCAAGGTCGATCGCTCCGAGAACTCGCCAGCTCTGAAATTGGGGAACTGGTATTGTTGCACCTGCGACCGTTGAGCGAAGTCGCTTACGTCCGCTTTGCCTCAGTATATCGGCAGTTTCGAGGGATCAGAGATTTTGTAGATACCCTAAATCACCTTCAAAATCCCCTCAACGAAGCTCGATCGCCAGAAAATAAGCCGGATTTTGATGCAGATTCGCCATCAGGCGATCGAGTCGATCGAGAAAGCCCCGCATCCTGTGCTACTGGCAGCTAAACTCCCTTAAATTAATTTATCAAGCAGTATGCAGGTAAGTTATCGAAAAATTTGGTTTAAAACCCTGTCCTTCTAGGACGGCTTTATATTAAAATGGAGATGTCTAAAGGCTCAAGACACGTTGAAACAGCTACGATGAGAGCGCACCTAGACCACACGAGGGGCAATGGTTGACTCCAACCCTAAAGGCAAACAAGTCTTTGACTTGGGAACTCTAAAAAGTCGCCATAGGGCATTGGGAGACTATAAACGGACAAGGAGGGTAACTAAGACTGCTTCGGTAGCACAACCCTGTGAGCTGTCAAGAATCCCCGTGCGTTCACGCCGGGGAGGATGTCAAAATGATTTACTTGACTCTGAATGTTACGATTAAACGTTTTAACGTAGAGTTTGCACCAATAGCATTGGCAAGCCCGGATGCGAAATTGCACCAGGCAAAAGTTAGCAAAAACTGACTTTAGTAAAAGATTTTGCAAGAAGTTAACCGCTTTTTCACCAAAATCTCTAATATTTGCCGGCACAAACGAAAAACATGAAGGAGAGAAATCCTAGGAAACTATTCGCATGGTCAATACCAAAACCACAGTCAAAGACATCGGCTTTACTCACGAAGATTTTGCGGCCTTACTTGATAAATATGACTATCACTTTAGCCCCGGCGACGTAGTAGCGGGTACAGTTTTTAGTATAGAACCCAGGGGCGCTCTGATTGATATCGGTGCTAAAACAGCAGCGTACATTCCCATTCAGGAAATGTCGATCAATCGAGTGGAAAGCCCTGAAGAGGTATTGCAATCAAACGAAACCAGAGAATTTTTCATCCTCACCGATGAAAATGAAGACGGACAATTAACCCTGTCCATCCGGCGCATCGAGTATATGCGGGCCTGGGAAAGAGTGCGACAACTGCAAGCAGAAGATGCCACGGTGCGATCGCAAGTATTTGCCACCAACCGAGGCGGCGCACTCGTCAGAATTGAAGGGTTGCGAGGCTTTATTCCCGGTTCTCACATCAGTACCCGCAAACCGAAGGAAGAATTAGTCGCCGAAGAATTACCATTAAAATTCTTAGAGGTAGACGAAGACCGCAACCGCCTAGTGTTGAGTCACCGTCGCGCCTTAGTCGAACGGAAGATGAACCGCCTCGAAGTCGGGGAAGTCGTCATCGGTACAGTGCGTGGCATCAAGCCCTACGGTGCATTTATCGACATCGGCGGAGTCAGCGGCTTGCTGCACATCTCAGAAATTTCGCACGATCACATCGATACGCCTCATAGCGTCTTCAATGTCAACGACGAAGTGAAAGTGATGATCATTGACTTGGACGCTGAGAGAGGCCGGATTTCTCTCTCCACCAAGCAGTTGGAACCCGAACCGGGCGCGATGGTCAAAAATCGCGAATTGGTTTATGAAAAAGCTGAGGAAATGGCTGCTAAGTTCCGGGAGAAAATGCTCGCTCAAAAGCAAGCTAAAGCAGGCATAGAAGTTCCTGTAGAATCAACTGATACTGATGACATATCCGACGAAATACTCGAAGATGTGCCCTCAGCAATGGAAGAGGATGAACCCGAAGTAGCAGCAGAAGCCGCACCGGAAGTAGCAGCAGAAGCCGCACCAGAAGTAGCAGCAGAAGCCGCACCAGAGGTAGCAGCAGAAGCCGCACCAGAGGTAGCAGCAGAAGCCGCACCCGAAGTAGTAGCAGAAGCCGCACCGGAAGTAGTAGAGGAAGTAGCACCCGAAGCCGCACCCGAAGCCGCACCCGAAGCCGCACCGGAAGCAATAGAGGAAGCAGCACCCGAAGCAGTATTAGATGCAGTAGAGGAAGAAATCCCTGCTGCGACTGTCGAATAACATCGCAGTCACCGTTACAAAAAGAGGGATTATCCCTCTTTTTTTTGCTTCAACGTCGCAATTACCAGTTATACCAATTTTCTAAAGATGTGCTATAGATGAAGTCTGAGCCACCCCGATGCTTTGGGGGGGTTGGGGGGGTAATATCTAGCGCTACTTCATGAAATTGGTATTATATCTTGTCCAGTCGATTGACATATCTAAGATTTGGTTCGCCGTTTTTGTTACGGCAATCGATCGTCCAGGATATTATTAATATCAAATCCGGTGACAAAAGAATTAGGTAGCGCCATCGAGAACCCGCGGCCTCACTCGACTCTTCCCCGACAGCACTCTCGACAATTCAAATATATAATTCCGAGACAACCGGAAACGATACGATCTAAACCAACATCGCCATCGATTCGCATTTGAGATTAACCATCTCCTGCGGGTATGCGGACAATAAAAATTGACCCTTTTCCCTCCTCGCTTTCCACCAAAATCTCCCCGCCCATCATCTGACAGTAATGGCGGCTAATTGTGAGTCCCAATCCAGTGCCGCCGTACTTGCGCGTCGCCGAACAATCAGCTTGCGCGAAGGCTTCAAACAATTTGTGCTGCTGTTCCTCAGACATTCCAATGCCGGTATCTTGAACTCGAAAACAAATCCAATCCGATGCTTCAGCACTAGCAATTGAACAAGCAATCGAGCCTGCAGCAATTGAATTTTCAACACCCGACAGCTTAACAGCCTTAGATTTTCCGGTTCCATCAATGCGGCTGACGCTAATTTTTACCATACCGTTTTTGGTAAATTTAGCAGCATTGCTCAGCAGATGCTGCAGCACTTTCCGCAGTTTCCCAAAATCTGCGTGCATTGTGCCGACAGTTTGAGGATTGCACTCTATTTCTAAAACATTGCCATTCTTTTTTACCGACAATTTAGTCGCAATCTCCACATTATCAACCAGGGATGCAATGTCAAATTCTTCGATGTCTAGTTTCTCCCCCCCCGCTTGAATTTTAGACAAATCGAGGATATCGTTAACCAAACATAGCAAGTGCGTACCGGCATTTTGAATCTTGTGTAAGTCGGGAACAAAATCCTCTCCTTCAAGCTCTGCCGCCTCTTCTAAAAGTAGTTGACTGTAGCCGATAATCGCGTTTAAAGGTGTCCGCAACTCGTGGCTCATATTTGCTAAAAACTGGCTTTTGGCTGTGCTAGCAACTAAAGCCTCTTCCTTAGCTTGTTCCAATTCTTTTGTATGTTCCGAAACTCGCTCAATCAGATGATTGAGAGACACAGCTAATGAGCCTATTTCGTCTTGTCCGGTGACTGGTACTCGCAAATCAAAATTTGACTCTGCGGCTACTTGTTCGGCCACCTGAGTGACGCTGATGACTGGTTTGGCGATCGCCCGACTGGTACGGTAAGCCACCATTCCCGCCACTGCTACCGACAGCAGCATACTAATCATAATTATGCCCTTTTCGATGCCTTGAGCGTCCTCCATCACTGCACCGCCTTGCCGCTCTTGCTGCTGGGCAATATCGAGGATTTTGCTCACTTCCTGAAGGCTGCCTTCGAGCTGTTTTGCACCTTCTCCGCTTTCTGTCGCCAACATTTTTCTGGCTGACTCTATCTCGCGAGGCGACAGTTGCGATTGCTGGATTTGCTGCAAAATTAAAGAGAGATTATCGGCGTAGGATTCTAAATCTTTCGTGCAATCTTGCAGTAAAGTTTTGAGAACTTCCGGCTTTGCCGCCAGCCATGCGGGTTGGCTATCGGCAAATCTTTCTATGTCCAGCCGCAGGTTTTTTGCTTTGACAATACTGTTTAAAAACTGCTTTTTTTGGAGTTCCAGCTTGGCGGAATTATCTACAAAAGAATCTAGCTGTGCTCCCTGCAATTGTGCCGCTAGGGCTGCATCTTTAAAATTGCCTAGCAATTGCGCTTGTACGTGAGCGTCATTGAGCTGTTTTAATCCTTTTCCTTGGTAGTAGTCGGCAATCACCAGTCCGCTCATGGAGCCAAGAAAGCCAATTCCTATTGCTAGTAAATACCCGAAACCAATTTTTTGATGGATGGGCAAACCCCCAATTTTAGCTGGCCAAATTTTGTTGAATTTTAAGGATAACTTTTCTACAAAATCCTGGCTGCATGAGTTTTGATTTGCGGTTTCTACAGAAGCCATTTGTTCGGAAATAAAAAGTGGCATCAGCTTACCTGCATTGCTATTTTGGGGGTTAAATTTTTGCGTTTCTACAGGTTTTGCCTGCTGATTTAATGCTTCTAAATCTGGATTTGACTCGCAGTTGCCGAACCAAGCGGCAATCGAAAAATTTTCTCTTTTCCCTGTTTTTTTGAGCAAGTTAATTCTTGACATATGCAACCGCTGTATTGTGTTAAAATCTACCACGCTCTTAATTTTTCCAAACGGAAAAGCTTGTGGGTTTTCTAGCAGACATCTGTGAAAAAGTATCTTTCACTCTTGTCGAGTCAAAAGATAAACTTAAATTCGGTTGATCTCTAATAGATAATTAGGCTGTTGATGGCTGTTGCCAAATTACTTGTTCGACTTGTCAAAGTCTGCGACAGGCAAAAAATGAAATATTTATCCCGGCAGTGAATTATCGCCACAGGGAATATTACAGGCAGAAAATTCTGTCTGATGAGTTTTGCTTGTGAAATGTCCAAAGCTGATATTGTCTGTTGACAATGCACCCGATTCCTCAGCTTTGGAGTTTTGCTGTCAGCAATGCGACGATTGCTTGACGGTTTTTGTTGAGCATCCGACGACTTCGTACTACAGACTGTCACAAATGCGGCTGCCGATCGAACTTTTGCACCCTGGGGCGATGGCATTAGCCCCGCTACGCTACGACTTTTGGCACTGCGGCCCCGCTTTCGAGCAGTCTAAGGCAAAGGTCATGCAAGTCAAGTATAACTTTTTGACTTACCAAAAGAAACCGGGTTGGTAACTGTTCTATTGTTTGTGGACATATCTAGACACTCCTCCATATTTGGGTAAGTTTTCATCCGTAGCTGTAACCATCTTTTCGATGAATTGCCTTTTCTACATATTCAAGTTTGATTTCTATCCGTTTTTTACCTGAAGCTGGGTAAATCTCTCCAGAACCGTTGCTATAAGGGCAAAGGCGGGTAATGTAAACGCCTTTGTTCACTCCTTTGGGAACTACCGTTTTTACAATGTCCCCTGTGCAAAAACCATGAATAGGTCTAAGCGGTCGATATTTTTTGGGGTAGCCAAATTTATCAGTTTGGCATCTCTGTCTGCCTCCCATCCCAGTAGTTTTGACAAGCAAAGGTCTGGCTACTAAAACTTTCAAGGTTTCAAACTTGCCAACGCAAGCCGCATCAATCCAGTGAGATTTTGGTAATCCCAAACGAGTGCGGTTGAATTTAGTTTGTCCACCACTCCCAGTAGAGACTGGCAAGCCTATTGCTTTCAAGGTTTCAAATAGTTTCCAGCGAGTAGAGTTCACAGCCGCTGCATCTTTCAATGGAACTTTAGCTTGCTTTAGGATCTTAGAAGCCAGATCCGGCTTACCTTTGAGGAAATCTTTTAAGTCTTGAGTCCCTTTTTTCAGATTGCATTTTTCACAAGCTAAACAGAGATTAGAAATCCGATTTGATCCGCCTTTAGCACGGGGAACAATATGCTCCACTTGCAAGGGAACTTCATTTTTCTTGCAGTAAGCGCACTCACGATTCCACTTCTCTAGTAAATATTCCCGGACTTCGTAGCCTTGCAGTTCGCCCTGTTGATATTCAACTCCAGAAATCTCAGGGTTGTCCATTTTCTGAAGATCGAACCTAACAAGTTCTTGAGTAATCTCAGTGATGGGTGTAAATTCAACCAAGCGCTTGACCCAAGTTTCAGTAGTTAGGACACGGTGCATAAGACTAGGAGCTAACCAGCCTTTCGGGCGAGATCGATTTAAGAAACGAGCTTGACGATAGCGAGTATTTCTAGCTCTGCGTCCCCTACGAATACCTCTCCGTGATTCCAAAGAGTCTTTGATAGTCTGACTTCTCTGGGTTAGTTCCATCCCC
>Ga0335397_10003414_pt1 | contig 21265 bp, 19 predicted proteins | sample MAT04_FD_205740 | JGI IMG/M metagenome (GOLD analysis project Ga0335397, IMG submission 205740) | Freshwater microbial communities from Lake Fryxell liftoff mats and glacier meltwater in Antarctica - MAT-04 (spades assembly) (version 2) ... | reverse complement strand
GCCGGCCTCCTGCCGGCCACCGGCTCGGTCGCCGCCCTGATCAGCACGGCAACGGGCCGCAAGCCGTACTTCATCGGCAAGCCGAACCCGCTGATGATGCGCAGCGCCCTCAACCGGCTCGAGGCGCACTCCGAGACCACCGTCATGGTCGGCGACCGGATGGACACCGACATCATCAGCGGGCTCGAGGCCGGGTTGCGCACGGTGCTCGTCGCGACCGGCTCGACCCGCCCCGACGAGGTCGAGGGCTTCCCCTACCGACCGACCCGTGTCGTCGACTCGATCGCCGATCTCGTGCCACTCGTCACCGAGCTGGCCGCCGAGGGGGTGGTGTGAGCGGGGCGCCGGTGCTGCACCTCGCGGAGGTCGCGCACTGGGAGGAGTCGCTGCGCACCGGCGAGTACCGCTGGTCGACCCTCGGCCGCACCCTCGAGGAGGAGGGCTTCATCCACTGCACGACGGCCGAGCAGGTGCCCGTCGTGCTGAGCCGGTACTACTCCGCGTACGCCGGTGACCTGCTGCTCCTCACGCTCGAGCCCGAGCAGCTGGCGGCGCCCTTGCGGTGGGACATCGTGAATGCCGTGACCGGAGAACGGTTCCCACACGTGTACGGCCCGATCACGCCGGATGCCGTGACGCACACCGAGGTGCTCCACCCGCCACACGGGGCGCGGTAGCCGCACCCCGTGTGGCCGGTCCGGGAGGTGGCCAGGGGCTGCTCGAGGTCCCTGGAGTGGATCGACCGCGGCCACCGACCCGGTGAGCTTCCCCGACGTCACAGTGACGTCGGGGAAGCTCACCGATGTCGGGGTTACTTCCCCGACAGCCCTGAACAACCCCGACGTCACAGTGATGTCGGGAAAGCTCAGGGGGCCGGACGCGCGGAGCAGGATGCCGCCCGCCCGAGTGCGGAGCGAACCAGCGCCTCCACCCGGCGCGGGCGCTCGAGATCGACCCGGGTCAGCCGCACGCCGTCCGCGACTCGTCGACCTGCAGGACGCGCCGTCGCAGCGGGGCTACCGCGGCGTCATCGGGCGATGGCGGTCTCCGGCAGGTCGAACCAGCGCAGGTGCTCGAAGTCGGGCGACAGCCCCGCCGCGTGCGCGTCGAGGTCGGGCGGTGTGGCCGCCGCGAGGATCGCGGCGCCATCGCGCAGGTGCTCGGCGAGCAGCTCCTCGCCGCCGCGGGCGTCGGCCCGGGGCACCACCATCGAGCCGTCGTCCGCGTAGTGCACGTCGACCAGCCGGATGGGGGGCTCGACCAGCCCGTCGCGGTGCCGCCACCGGCCGGTCAGGGGGTCGAAGAGGTAGTCGCCAAGCAGGCGCCAACCGTCGCGCGCGACGAGCCGCACGGCATCCACGACGTAGTCGGCGACCGTGTCGCTGAGGAAGTAGTTGAAGTTCACCCGCACCCACCCGGGCTTGATGCCCTCGCAGCCGCCGGTGATCTCACGCTCGAACTCGTGCGAGCGCTCGAGGTCGATGCCGAGCAGCCGGTGGCCGTAGGGGCCGGCGCACGAGCAGCCGCCGCGGGCCTGCACCCCGAAGAGGTCGTTGAGCACCGCGACGACGAAGTTGTGGTGCAGCCAGTGACCCGAGGGGGCGCGCACCACGAACGAGACGATCGACAACCGGGGCGCGTCGAGGTTGCCGAGCACCTCGATCGCCGGCTCCTCACGCCAGGCGTCGACGGCCCGGGCGAGCAGGCGCTCCTCGTGGGCACGGATCGTCTCGACGCCGACGGCTTCCTTGAGCTGGAAGACCAGCCCGGCCCGCACTGCCTCGATGATCGCCGGGGTGCCGCCCTCCTCGCGGTGGGCGGGGTCGGCGAGGTAGGCGTGGTCCTCGGGGTTGACGTAGGCGACGGTGCCACCACCGGGCACCACCGGCACCCGGTTGGCGAACAGCTCGCGCCGCGCGACGAGCACCCCCGGTGTCGACGGGCCGCCGATGAACTTGTGCGGCGAGAGGAAGATCGCGTCCTTGTAGGCGAGCGGGTCGCCACCGGCGGGGGCGGTCATCTCGATGTCGACGTAGGGCGCGGCGGCGGCGAAGTCCCAGAACGCCAGGGCGCCGTGCCGGTGCAGCAGCATGGAGATGCCGTAGGTGTCGGACACGATTCCGGTGACGTTCGAGGCCGCGCTGAACGAGCCGATCTTCAGCGGCCGGTGGGCGAACTCCTCGAGGCGCTCGTGAAGGTCGGCCTGGCACACGCCGCCGTCGGCGTCCTCGCGGATCGTCACGACGTCGGCGATCGACTCACGCCACGGGATCTCGTTGGAGTGGTGCTCGTACGGGCCGATGAAGACCACCGGCCGCTGCTCGGGCGGGATCTGTTCGGACAGGTGCCACCGGTCTTCGAGGGCCGACGGGATGCGCAGCCCGAGCACCCCGATCAGCTTGTCGATCGCACCGGTGCAGCCCGACCCGGCGAAGATGACGACGGTGTCGTCGTCGCCGTGCACGGCATCGCGGATGATGCGGCGCGCGTCCTCGCGCAGCCGGGTGGTCTGCAGGCCAGTGCCGCTGCTCTCGGTGTGGGTGTTCGCGTAGCCGGGCAGCACCTCGTCACGGATGAAGTCCTCCACGAAGGTGAGGGCACGCCCGGATGCCGTGTAGTCGGCATACGTGACCCGGCGCCTCCCGTAGGGCGTGGTCATGACGTGGTCCTCACCGATGACGGACTCGCGAATGCGGCGCACCAGCGCCTCTTCGCGCGGCTCCGGTGCCGTGCGCTCAACCATGCCGACAGCGTCTCACGAGGCGGTCGTCGAAGGTCCGGCATGCATCAGCGTGCAGATTTGCACGAGGGTGCACACCTGTTTACGCTCGTCGGGTGCCCCTCAGCTCCCCCTTCGCCGGCGACGGCTGCTCGCTGCGCACCCGCAAGCGGGCGGACACCCGGCGGGCCCTCACCGAGGCCGCCTACGCGCTCGTGCGCGACGCCGGCTTCGGCGGCCTGACCGCCGAGGCGGTCGCCGACCGCGCGGGGGTGTCGCGCCGCACCTTCTTCAACTACTTCCCCTCCGTGGAGTCGGTGCTCACCGCCAGTGTCAGCGAGTTCTTCGCGCTCATCGGGGCCTGCCTCGATGCGAGGCCGCAGGACGAGGACGTGCTCGACAGCGCGCTCGCCGTGATCACCGACCCCGGTGACGACACCCTCGTCGAGCGGATCGGTGTGCTGGCCGCCGCCGGCGACGCCTCACCACACGCCCGCGGCCTCATCCTGGTCGAGCTGCACGCGTGGCTGGACTGGCTCGAGGGCTGGCTGCGCGGCCGCCTGCCCGAGGGCAGCTCCGACCTCCTCGTCGCCACCTACGCGTCGACCCTGTCCGGCGCCGCGGAAGCCTCGTTCCGGGTGTGGGCGCGCGCCCTGGCCTCGGCACCCGAGGGAGCTCACGTGCCCTCGGTGCAGGACAACCTCGGCGCGGTCCTCGCGCAGTTGCGCGTCGGGCTCGACCCGACGCGGCCCACAACCGCGGCGTCCCCGGCCCCACCGGCACCTCGGGCGTCCACCGCCACGACCACCGCCACGATTACCGCCGCCACCGCCGCCACCGCCGCCGCCACCGCCGCCGCCACCACCGCCGCCGCCGCCGCCGACTGTCGCTCCTGACCTCCCGACCCTCCCCACCTCGACAAAGGCCCCCATGTCCTCCCTCCTGTACCGCGTCGGCCGCTGGTGTGCCGCCCACGCCTGGCGCACCCTGGCCCTCTGGCTGGTCCTCCTCGTCGGGATCGGCGCCCTCGCGGGAATCGTCGGCAAGCCGCTGACCAGCCAGATCTCCATTCCTGGAACACAGTTCGAGACGGTCATCGACCGGCTCGGCGAGAAGATCCCCGAGGCCGCGGGGGGTGCCGGCACCGTGGTGCTCGAGAGCACCGACGGCACCCCCATCAGCGATGCCCAGCGCGCCGCTGCGGAGAAGGTGTTCGCCACTTGGGCCGAGGTGCCCCACGTCAAGCGGGTCAACAACCCGTTCGAGGCGCAGGAGCAGCTCGACCAGAGCGCCGCCGACGTCGCCGCAGCCGCGACCGAGCTCGCCGACGGCGAGGCCGGGCTCGCCGCCGGTCGCGAGAAGCTCGGGCAGTCCGAGTTCCAGCTCTCCGGCGCGGAGTCGCTCCTCGCCCAGCTCGAAGCCGCCAACCCGGACGACCCGACCATCCCCGGCCTGCGCGAGCAGCTCACCCAGGGGCGTGCCGAGCTCGAGCAGGGCAAGGCCGAGCTCGAGCAGGGCCAGGCCGAGCTCACGGCAGGTCGCACCCGGTACGACGACGGCAAGGCCGTTGCCGCGGCGACCTCGGCCACCCGGCTGGTGTCGAAGGACGGCCGCCATGCCGTCGTGCAGGTGCAGTTCGACGACAACGCCCAGTCCATCCCGGTCGACGACCGCGCCCTCATCCCCGACCGGGCGGACCCCGCGCTGGCCGCTGCCGGGCTCACTGCCCACTACAGCGTCGAGATCACCCAGGACACCTCGCTGGTCGGGCCCGGAGAGGTGCTCGGCCTGACCGTGGCGCTCGGCGTGCTGGTCATCATGCTCGGTAGCCTCATCGCGGCCGGGCTGCCGCTCCTGGTCGCACTGCTCGGCGTCGGCGTGGGCCTGGCCGGTGCCGTCGCGTTCACGGCGTTCACCGACCTCAACACGATGACCCCGTCGCTGGCCCTGATGCTCGGGCTCGCCGTCGGCATCGACTACGCGCTGTTCATCGTCAACCGGCACCGCGGGAACATCCTGCGTGGTGACGACCTGCACGAGTCGATCGCCCGCTCGGTCGCGACCGCCGGCAGTGCCGTGGTCTTCGCCGGCACCACCGTGGTCATCGCGCTCGCCGCGCTGGTGCTCTCCGGCCTGCCGATCCTGGCCCAGATGGGCCTGGTCGCCGCAGCGACGGTCGCGGTCACCGTGGCGGTGGCGGTCACCGTGAGCCCGGCCGTCCTCGCCCTGATGAGGACCCGCGTGGTGTCCAAGCGCGGCTGGCGCGCCCACGGCTTCTCGGTGCCCGGCGACGTCACCACCCGCAGGGTCCCGGCCCACGAGCGCGAGGAGGAGCACGGCGGCTGGTACGTCGGGCTCGTCACCCGCCGCCCCTGGCTCACGGTGCTGGCGGTCGTCGCCGTGCTCGGTGTCGCCGCCATCCCGGTCAGCCAGATCCAGCTCGGCCTGGCCGACGGCGGCAGCGAGGCCACCGGCACCAGCGCGCACACGGCCTACACGACCATCGCCGACGAGTTCGGCCCCGGCGTCAACGGGCCGATCATCGCGGTGGCCACCCTGCCCGAGCAGGGCGCGGCTCGCACCGACGCCGACGTTCTCGCAGCCCAGGCCGACATCGCCACCGACCTGATGTCGGTCGACGGGATCACCAGCGTGCTGCCCTTCGGCGTGAGCGCCGACTCGTCGACCCTCGCGTTCCAGGTCGTGCCCGCCACCGGCCCGGCCGACCCCGCCACGGTCGAGACGGTCAAGGCGATCCACTTCTCCGCCGACACCTACACCCGGCACACCGGCACCGACATCGGGCTGACCGGCAGCACGGTCGCGAACATCGAGATCTCCGAACGGCTCGCCACGGCCCTGCCGCCCTACCTGGTGGTCGTCGTGGGGCTCTCGCTCGTCATCTTGATGCTGGTGTTCCGCTCGGTCGTCGTGCCGGTCGTCGCCACCGCCGGGTTCCTGCTGTCGGTGGGCGCCGCGTTCGGTGTCACGGTGGCCGTGCACCAGTGGGGCTGGCTCGGCAGCTGGTTCGGCGTGAACCAGCCCGGGCCACTGCTGTCCTTCATGCCGATCATCCTCATCGGTGTGCTGTTCGGCCTGGCGATGGACTACCAGATGTTCCTCGTCTCGGGGATGCACGAGGCTCGCTCCCACGGTGAGGACTCCCGCACCGCCGTGCGCACCGGGTTCGTGCACGGGGCGAAGGTGGTCACGGCTGCGGCGATCATCATGACCTCGGTGTTCCTCGGATTCGCCTTCTCGCACCTCGCGATGATCCGACCGATCGGGTTCGCCCTTGCCGTTGGCGTGCTCGTGGATGCCGTGCTGGTGCGGATGACGCTGACACCGGCGGTCATGCATCTGCTCGGCGACCGCGCCTGGTACCTCCCGCGCTGGCTCGACCGGCTGCTGCCCGACCTCGACGTCGAGGGCGTCAAGCTCGCCGCCCGCCTGGAGTCGGGGGAGCTCGAGGGCAGGCCACGGGCATCCGAGCCCGAGCCCGCCACGGCGAGCGGCGAGTCGGAGCAGGACAAGGAGCCCGAGCCCGCCCGGGCCTGAGCCTCGGCGAAGTCAGGAGCACTTCGCGGGCTCAGGATTCTCTCGCCGAGTCTGGGCCGAGTACGGCCCTGACTCGCCGAAGTGCTCCTGACTTCGCGGGTGAGGTGCGCGGGTCAGCGGGGCACGTTCCGGCGCGGCGTCGAGCTCGGGTGCGCGATCAGCTCCTTCAGCAGGGCCACCGCGCGGTCGGCCGGTGGGTTCGGCGCCCCGAGGTCGCGCACGACGGCAGCGAGGTACCGCACCGGTGCTGGTGCCTCGAGGTCGAGCCGCGCGACGGTCGCCGGCAGGTTGCGGGCCGCCAGCCCGGGAAGCACCGAGACGCCGATGCCGGCGCCGACGAAGCTGATCGCCGTGTAGTGGTCCTGCGCCTGCACGCTGAACCGGGGGCGGAAGCCGGCAGCGCTGCAGGCGGCCACGACCAGCCGGTGCCCGTAGGCCCGGGGGAAGTCGTTGCTCACCCACGTCTCGCGCCGCAGGGCGGTGAGGGCGATCGACCCGGCCGACGCCAGGGGGTGGGCCCGCGGCACGATCGCCACGAACTGGTCCTCGGTGAGCTGGGTGCGCCGGTAGCCGCTGGGCAGCGGGGCGTCGGGCGGGTCGATGACGAGGTCGATGTCGAGGGGCGGCACCTTCTGCTCGACCTCGTTGAGCACCAGCTCGAGCACGAGGTCGGGAAACTCGGCGGTCAGGCGCTTGACGAGCGACGGCATCCACACGGCGCCCGCCGAGGCGAAGTAGCCGATCGACAGCCGCCCCGACCGTCCGTCGCGCAGGTCGGCCACCACCTGGTCGAGCCGGCCCCACTGGCTCATCACCTCGTCACTCTGCGCGTCGAGCACGAGCGCCGCCTCGGTCGGCGCGATGCCGCGGCCGACTCGCTGGAAGAGCCTCAGCCCGGTCTCCTTCTGCAGGGCGGTGAGGTGCTGACTGACCGCCGAGGAGGTCAGGCCGAGGTTGTCGGCGGCGGCTTGCACCGAGCCGCTCGCGACGACGGAACGGAACACGCGCAGACGATGTGGATCCAGCATGCCCCAATCTTAAGCCACGCTTGCCTACTGCTAAGTAGACTGACGTTGTGCTGAACAGTCGGGAGGATCATACTGGACTCATGAGAACCCCGATCATCTCCTTCGAGAAAGCCCGAACCATCGCCTCGCGACTGCGCACGAGCCGCCACTACGGCGGCGGCTGGAGCGCCAACGCCGACCGCGACATCGCCCGCGAGTCCTACGAGATCCACGTGATGGCGCAGTCCAGCCACGACCGGCTCGCCTGACCTCCAGCCCCGGGGGAGCACCACACCAACCTGACCTTCACGCCACCACGTGGCGGAGGGTCAGCGTCGTCTCCGGGGACTGCGCCTGCAGCTCCGCTCGCTGTGCGAGGAAGAGCTCGGCGCAGGCGAGGGCGTCGGTGAGCGCCTCGTGGGCCCGGTAGACCGGCAGACCCCGGCGCTCCCGCGCCGTCCACAGCCGCAGCGCACCGCGCGCCGGCTCGCTGCCCCAGCCGCCGGCCACCGCACGCCGCTCGAGCTCGAAGCTGTCGACGACGACACACGGCATCCCGGCGCCCCAGGTGCGCTCGCAGACCCTCGCGAGGAACGTGGTCTCGATCCGCGCGAAGTGCGCGAGCAGCGCCCGCCCGGCCAGGGCCCGGAGCAGGCCGGCCACGGCATCCTCGAGGGGGACGCCGGCGGCGAGCTGGTCGTCGGTCAGCCCGTGCACCGTGGCGCTCTGCCCCACGCCATCGACGCCGCCCTCGTCGCGCACCACCACCCGTTCGGCTCCGCCGAGCACGACGCGACCTGCGTCGACCGGCAGCCAACCGAGGGAAAGCACGCGGTCTCGGCGCGGGTCGAGCCCGGTCGTCTCGATGTCGACGGCGAGCAGGCGCAGCTCGGCCAGGGGCGTCCCGAGGTCGGGCAGCGGCGACTCGAGGTAGTCCCGCAGCGGCCCGGGCCCGACCGAGCGCAGCGCTGTCACCCGCCGCTGCTCCGGCGAGCGGCGGAACAGGCTCATGAGATGTACTGCATCGGGTAGCGGTGCGCGAGCGCCGACTGCGCCGCCCGCACGATCGCGAAGGCCTCGCGCAGGTGCCGCTTGTCGAAGCTGGACAGGTCGCGCGGCGCGACGAAGTTGTCGGTCGGCTCACCGCGGCGCACCTGCCCCGCCTGGTGGCGCAGCCGCACGTACGAGATGAACTCGAACGCGTCGCGCAGGTCGTCGGCCCGCTCGTCTCCGAAGACGCCCGCCTCTCGGGCCGCCTCGATGCGGGCCTGCGTGTTGACGGCCGGGCTGCCGATCGAGAGGGCGTGGGCCCGGGCGAGCTCCACCACCGCACCGATGCCCCCGCGCTTGATGTCGAGGGTGTCCTTGTGGTCGCCGGCCTTCTCGAGCACCAGGCCGCGGAAGAACCCCAACGGTGGCTCCTTGGCCGTGGCCTGCTTGGCGAGGTGCGCGAGGAACACCTTCGATGTCGGGGATGCCGTCAGCACGTGCCGCTGCAGGGTCGCGTGGAGCGTGGCGTCGCCGTGGACCGGGCGCATGTCGAAGAAGATGCTGGCGCGCAGGATCGCGTCGGGCACCGGCTGGTGCAGCCAGGTGGAGAACTCCTGGCGCCAACGGGCCAGTGGCTGCCGCCACCGGGGGTTGGTGGCCATCACCTCTCCGGGGCAGCGCGGGTAGCCGCACTCGACGAGGCCGTCCGTGACGCGGGTGGCCAGGGCCTCGAACCACGCCGCGTGCTCGGGCTGCATCGTGTCGTCGATGAGCATCGCGTTGTCCTGGTCGGCCGCGAGTGCCTGCTCCAGCCGGGCCCGCGACCCCAGGGCCACCCAGCAGTAGGGCACCGGCGGGGGCCCGAGGTCGGCCTCGGCGAGAGCGAGGACGCGCCGCTCCACGGCATCCCCGACGGCCGTGACGACCCGGCCGATGTCGTCGGCGGAGGCGTCCTGCTCGACGAGCGACTGCACGACCTGCGGCAGCCGGCCCGCCACGCGGGCGACCCCGGCGACGTCGGGCTGCTTGGCGACGTCCCCGGCCAGGTAGACCGGGTTGGCCTGCTCGAGGCGCAGCAGGTCGGTCGTCGTGACGATGCCCACCGGTCGGGCGTCGGCGTCGACGATCGGCATGTGGTGGATGTGCCTTCCGACCATCTCCAGCAGCACCTCGAACGCCAGCGCATCGACCGCGCCGGTCACCGGGTCGGTGGTCATCACCGCGGTGACGCCCACGCCCGGGTCGACGTCGGCGGCCAGCACCCTGGTGCGCAGGTCGCGGTCGGTCAGGATGCCGGCCAGCCGCTCGCCGTCCATGACGAGCAGCGACGACACGCGGTGCTCGGACATGACCCGGGCGGCCTCGCGCACCGAGGCGGTCGTCGCCACGGCGACGGGCTCGCGCCCGATGAGGTCACGCACCCGGGTCTTGAGGATCGCGCTGCCGGTCGACGAGAGCTGCAGCGACGCCACCGCGCCGCTCATCCGGCTGGCTCGCTGGGCGTCGAAGAAGGAGTCGACCTCGGGGTGCTCCGCGCACAGCCGGTGGAAGTCCGAGGCCGGCAGCAGCAGGGCCAGGGAGTCCTCGATGGCCGTGACGTCGAACGTCGAGGGGTTGCCCTGGGTCAGGGTGATCGAGCCGAAGCAGGAGCCCTCCCCGCCCCGCTCGACGAGGGTGCCCTGGGCGTCGCGCACCTCGGCGGCACCCGAGCGCAACACGTAGAGGTGCGCGTTGTCCCGGCCGCGCTCGAGAAGCCGCGTGCCCCGGCGGAAGTACTCGACGGACATCAACGCCGGCAGGGCGTCGAGCGCGGAGTCCGGAAGCGCGTCGAAGGGCTCGTGGTGCGCGAGGAAGTTCCGCGTCTCGGACAGCTCGACGTCCAGGGCCATGCCCTCATCGTGGCAGTGGGGGAGATGCCGGCGCCGTCGCCTCCGTGCCGCGGCGCGCCCGGCGCGCGGCATCCCTCGACGAACGGGCGGCTGCGCCGGTCGCAAACCCCCCAGCGGGCTGCCCAGGTGCTGGAATGGGGGCTCGCGCCGCCGCGGGCGGCGCCCGAGAGGAAGGTGGGTAGCCATGAGCGACAGCACCATCGAGCCGCTGCCCGACGGCGACGGCAAGCTCGGCAACGCGGAGGGGCCCGCCGACAGCGGTGCAGGCACCTCAGGCCAGCCCGGTGAGCACGACGGCGGAGCGGATGGTGGCGCCGGCGGCGCGGCCAGCCTCGCCGACCACGCCGACGGCTCCGGCAGCAGCGACGGGGGCAGCGACGGCCCGGCCGACAGCGGGGCCGGCAGCAGCGACGGCAGCAGCGACGGGAGCAGCGACGGGAGCAGCGACGGCCCGGCCGGCAGCGGGGCCGGCAGCAGCGACGGCAGCAGCGACGGGAGCAGCGACGGGAGCAGCGACGGGAGCAGCGACGGGAGCAGCGACGGCCCGGCCGACAGCGGGGCCGGCAGCAGCGACGGCGGCAGCGACGGCGGCAGCGAGGGCCCGGCCGACAGCGGGGCCGGCGACCCGGCCGAGCCGGGCGCGCACGACGGAGGAGCCGACGGCGGGGCCGACGCCTCGCAGTGACCAGCCCTCCCCCGACGCGACCCGTGGCCCCCCGCTTCCCGGCGAGGGGCCACGGGTTGGCCTGGCTCGTCGCACTCGACCGCCCCACCTTCGCCGAGAAGCACTGGGGCCGGCGCCCCCTGCTGACCCGGGCGGCCGACCGCCCGGTGGACCCCGGCCTCTTCGGCCCGGATGCCGTGGACGAGCTGCTCTCGCGGCGGGCCCTGCGCACCCCCTTCGTGCGGATGGCCAAGGACGGTCACACCCTGGACGCCTCGACCCTCACCCTCGGCGGTGGCGTCGGTGCGACGATCAGCGACCAGGTCAGCGAGGACCGGGTGCTGCGCCACTTCGCCGACGGCGCGACGATCGTGCTCCAGGCCCTGCACCGCACCTGGCCGCCGATCGCCGACGCAGCCCAGGACCTCGCGGCCGACCTCGGGCACCCCGTCCAGGTCAACGCCTACGTGACCCCGCCCCAGAACCGTGGCTTCGACGACCACTACGACGTGCACGACGTCTTCGTGCTCCAGGTGAGCGGCGAGAAGCACTGGCAGGTGCGCCCGCCCGTCGTCGAGTCCCCCCTGCGCGACCAGCCCTGGACCGACCACAGCGATGCCGTGCTGCTCGCCGCCCAGGGACCACCCAGCATCGACGCCGTGCTCGAGCCCGGCGACTGCCTCTACGTGCCGCGTGGCTGGCTGCACTCGGCCGCCGCACTCGGCGGCACGAGCATCCACCTGACGATGGGCGTGCACGTCTGGACCCGACGCCAGCTCGCCGGCGACCTGGTGCGTGCCGCCGGCCGACGGCTCGACTCCGACCCCGCGATGCGCGCGGCGCTCGACCTCGGGGTCGACCCCCTGGACCCGCGGGTCGCCGCCGGCCTGCGCCACGGCATCCGCGCCGCCGTCGACGCGGCCCTGGACGCCGTCACCGACGACGAGCTCGCGCAGGGGCTGGCCGGGCGGGTGCGCGCGGCGCAGCGGGCCGAGCCGATGGGGGTGATCCGCCAGCACACGGCATCGGCCGACCCGGCCACGCCGTGGCGCCCGCGTCGGCACCTCGCGGCGCGCTGGGAGGACGGCCGCAGCGCGGGTGTCGTCACCCTGGTGACCAGGGTCGCGCGGGTCGACGTGCCCGCTGACCACCGGGCGGCTGTCACCGACGTGCTCGCGGGCCACGCGGAGGCTGACCGGCTCGACCCCGCCGTGCGCCGGTCCCTATGTCTCGCAGGCCTGTTGGTTCCGTCCGACAGCGACCAGGGCGCGGGGTAGAGAGCGCCCTACCGCGCCGTACTCGTCGCAAGAGCAGCGGTTACTGCGCGGTACCCCGCGTCGGACCGGGCCGCGGGCCCTTCGCCGGTCGGCGCTAGGCCGAGCCGCGCACCACCAGCCGCGTCGGAAGCACGGTCTCGGCCGCCACCGGCTCCCCCGCGATCCGGCCGAGGAGCAGGTCGGCCATCACCGCGCCCATCTCCTCGATCGGCTGGTGCACCGAGGTCAGCTCGGGATCGGTGTGCCGGCACACCGGTGAGTCGTCGAACCCGACGAGCGCCACGTCCTCGGGCACCCGCAGCCCGGCCTGCCGCAGCACCCGCAGCGCCCCCACGGCCATCAGGTCCGACGACGCGAACACGGCATCCACGGGCACACCGGCGGCGAGCACGCCGCGCATCGCGCGCTCGCCGCTGCGCTCGGAGTAGTCACCGAAGCCCACGAACAGTCCCTGGTCGTCCAGGCCCGCGGCCGCGACGGCTTCACGCGCGCCGGCGAGGCGGTAGCGCCCGGACGTCATGTCCTGGGGGCCGGTGAGCACGGCGAGCCGTCGCCGACCCAGGCCCAGCAGGTGCTCGACGGCGGCCCGTCCCCCGGACCGGTTGTCCACGTCGACGACACAGCCCGGTGTCGCGCCGACCACTCGGCCCCCGCAGACCGTCGGCACCCCGCGTGCGTCGAGGGTGTCGACCAGGTCGTCGTGACCGTGCAGCGACAGCAGCAGCACCCCGTCGACGTGCTGCTCGGTGAGGTAGGTGGCGACCCGCGCCCGGTCGCGGTCGGTGCCGGCCATGGTCAGCAGCAGCTGGAACCGTGAAGCACCGAGCCGCTCGCCGATCCCCCGCACGATCGCCCCGAAGTAGGGCTCACCGAAGACCCGGTCGTTCGGCTCGGAGACCACCAGCGCGATGGTGTCGGTGCGCCGCGTCACCAGGGATCGGGCGGCACGGTTGGGCACGTAGCCGAGCAGATCGACGGCCTCCTGCACGGCCGACCGCGCCGCGGCCGAGACGTGCGGGGACCCGTTGACCACCCGGGATGCCGTGCCGCGCCCGACGCCCGCCTGGCGGGCGACCTCGTCGATCGTGGGTGGACGCCTGGCTCCCGTGCCGGTGCCGGGTTCCCGGACGGCCCCGGCACGGGTGCCAGACGAGATGGGACGGGTTGACCGAGCCTGGGGCTCGGTGTCCGTGGGCTCCGTGGGAGCGCTCCCATCCTCCACGTCACCATTGTGCCGACACCGACCCCCGCGCCGTCCAGCACCCCAGCGGGTCGTGTCCCAACCGTGACCCGGCACCGCCTCCGGCGTCGCTGAGACCTGCGCGGTTTGCCTCGCGGAGGTATACCCCCTAGGGTATGTGCTGAGCGCCCCGACACCTTCTACGCACCCCGATGGAGCGACCGTGATCTTCACCCAGTACTACCTCGACTGCCTGTCCCAGGCGTCCTACCTCGTCGGCGACGAGACCACCGGGCAGGCCGTCATCGTCGACCCGCGCCGCGACATCGAGGAGTACCTCGACGACGCCCGGGCCCGCGGGCTGGAGATCGTCGGGGTGGTCAACACGCACTTCCACGCCGACTTCGTGTCCGGCCACCACGAGCTGGCGCGGGAGACCGGTGCCTGGATCGGCTTCGGCGCCGCCGCCGCTGCTGACTTCCCGGTGCGCCACCTCGGCGATGACGACCGCATCTCGCTCGGCGACGTCACCGTGCAGGTCATGACCACGCCGGGGCACACCCCGGAGTCGATCTCGCTGCTGGTCTTCGAGCACGCCGACGACGAGGTGCCCTACGCCGTGCTCACCGGCGACGCGCTCTTCATCGGCGACGTCGGCCGGCCCGACCTGCTCGCCTCGGTCGGCGTCACCGCCGACGAGCTCGGCCGGATGCTCTACGACTCGGTCCACCACAAGCTGATGGCACTTCCGGATGCCGTGCGCGTCTTCCCCGCCCACGGTGCCGGCTCGGCGTGCGGCAAGAACCTCTCCACCGAGACGCAGTCGACCATCGGCGAGCAGCGGGCGTTCAACTACGCCTGCCAGCCGATGTCCGAGGACGAGTTCCTCGCCGTCGTCACCGAGGGCCAGCCCAGCGCCCCGGCCTACTTCCTCTACAACGCCACGCTGAACAAGCAGGAGCGTGACGTGCGCGACCTCGACGCCAGCGTGCCGGCGCTGTCGGCCGGCGCGGTCGAGGCCGCACTGGCCTCGGGGGCCGTGGTGCACGACGCGCGCGACGTGCAGGAGTACGCAGCCGGTCATCTGCGGGGGGCCGTGAACGTGCCCGCCGACGGCCGGATGGCCGAGACGGTCGGCATGGTCTTCACCCCCGACCAGCGCGTGGTCGTCATCGCACCCGAGGGCGCCGAGCAGGACATCGCCACCCGCTTCGCGCGGATCGGCTTCGACCACGTCGTCGGCTACGTCGCCGACCCCGAGGCCTACCTGGTGTCCCACCCCGACGACGTCGAGCGCGCCAGCCGGCTCACCGTCGCCGAGGCTGACCGCGCCGTCGCTGCTGACGCCGTGCAGGTCGTCGACATCCGCAACGCCGGCGAGCTGGCGACCGGCGGACTGCCCGGCGCCGTGCACATCCCGCTCGCCGAGCTGGCCGCGCGGTCCGCGGAGCTCGACCCGTCCCGCCCGGTGCTCGTCTACTGCGCGGGCGGCTGGCGCAGCAGCGTCGCCTCCAGCCTCCTGCGGGCCGATGGGTTCGCCGACGTCTCCGACATCCTCGGGGGGTTCGGCGCCTGGCAGCGGGCGCACGCCGTGGCGTCCTGACACCACTGCACGCGCCCCCCGAGCCGGCCCGGTCGTCCTCGCGGACGGCCGGGCCGACTCGCATCCTCCGCTCCGGGGCGTGGCAGTGTGGGCAGGGTGCGAGCCCTGACCTACACCGCCTTCGGCGCGACGCCCGTCGTCGCCTCCGTGCCCGACCCGAGCGCCCCGCCCGGGGGTGCGGTCGTGCGCGTCGTCGCCAGCGGGCTGTGCCGCAGCGACTGGCACGGCTGGATGGGGCACGACGACGACATCACGACCTTTCCGCACGTGCCGGGCCACGAGCTGGCGGGGGTCGTCGCGTCGGTCGGTGAGGGCGTGGATGCCGGGTGGCTGGGTCGAGCCGTCACCGCACCCTTCGTGATGGCGTGCGGCGAGTGCGCCGTGTGCCGCGCCGGGGCGGGCCAGGTCTGCCCGCACCAGCGTCAGCCCGGCTTCACCGACCCGGGGTGCTTCGCGGAGCTCGCGGTGGTGCATGCCGCGGAGACCAACCTCGTGGCCCTGCCCGACGGTCTCGACCCCGCGGTGGCGGCCGGTCTGGGCTGCCGGGTGGCGACGGCGTACCGCGCCGTGGTGTCCCGGGCGGTGGTGCGCGAGGGCGAGTCGGTGGTCGTCATCGGGTGCGGTGGCGTGGGGTTGGCGAGCGTCGCGATCGCCCGCAGCCGCGGGGCCCACGTGTGTGCGGTCGACGTGTCCGCCGGGTCCCTCGACCGCGCCCTCTTCCACGGCGCCGACGAGGTGGTCGATGCCTCGATCGGGGCCGACAAGGTGGTCGCGGCGGTTGCCGCGTGGTCTGGTGGCGGCGCCTCGGTGAGCATCGACGCCCTGGGGTCACCGCAGGCCTGCCGCACCGGCATCCTGGCGCTGGGCCGACGTGGGCGACACGTTCAGGTGGGGCTGCTCCCGCCCACCGCCGGCCGGGCCGACGTGCCGATGGAGCGGGTCATCGGCTGGGAGCTCGACGTCCTGGGCAGCCACGGGATGGCGGCCGCCGACTACGGGCCGCTGCTCGACGACGTCGTCAGTGGCCGGCTCGACCTCGGCGAGCTGCTCGCCCCCGGCGAACCGCTCGGTCTCGCTGCGGCCGGTGAGGCGCTGGTCGCGATGGGCTCGAGCCCGTCGACCGGCATCGTGCTCGTCGACCCCGCCCGCTGACGCCGACACCCGGAGCCCGGTGTGGGGGTGCGTCAGCATCGGCAGCGGTGGGGTGCCGCCCGCCGACCGAGGGTCGGAGGCTCTCCGCGAGCAGGGCGGATCGCAACGCCGCCACGTCGCCACATCGCCGGATCGCCACGCCGCCACGTCACCACGTCGCCACGACGGCCACCCCGTCGACGTGCTCCGCGAAGGGCGCGCGCAGGGAGCCCTCATCGGGAGACAGCAGGTGGATCGCCTCGACGCCGTCATCGGTGAGCAGGGTGCACCACAGGCGCGTGGCCTCCAGGTCGCCGCCGACGACGACGCGCGACGGACCGGGCACCTCGGGCTCTCGGCCGTTAGGCAGTCTCGTTCGGGGGGAAGCGATCTCGGCCGCCGAGGCCGCCCGCCGACCCCGGCACGGCGCCGGACAGACCACCCGGCCCGACGCCGTGGAGCCGGCCGACTCGCTCTCGACGGTATACCCACAGGGGTATGGCCGTGTTGTGATCACACCCACACTCCCCCCCGCCGCCGTTCGGTGGAGAGCGATACCCCTATGGGTATACCGTGAGTGCAACCACCCACGTCGAAGGAGACGCCATGGCTGACGTCGTGATCCTCGGGGCCGGCGTCGCCGGCCACACCGCCGCCCTCCACCTGAGCCGGCTGCTCCCCCGGGGTCACACCGTGACGGTCGTGTCGCCAAACTCGCGGTGGAACTGGATTCCGAGCAACATCTGGGTCGGCGTCGGGAAGATGTCCAAGGAGGCCGTGGTCTTCCCGCTCGCGCCGGTCTACGCCAAGAAGGGCATCACCTTCCGCCAGGCCAAGGCCGTCGCGATCCGCCCCGATGGAGACGCCGAGAGCGAGCGCGGCGCCGTCGACATCGTCCACACCAGCCCCCAGCGGGCCGGTGAGGAGGAGCGGCTCCGCTACGACTACCTCATCAACGCGACCGGTCCGCAGCTGAAGTTCGCCATGACGCCCGGGCTCGGCCCGGATGCCGGCAACACCGTGTCGGTGTGCACCGCCGACCACGCGGTCGAGGCCTCGGCCCACCTGAGCGCGACCATCGAGCGGCTGCGGGCCGGCGAGCCGCAGACCCTCGTCGTGGGTATGGGCCACGGCACCTGCACCTGCGAGGGCGCGGCCTTCGAGTACGTCTTCAACGTCGACCACGAGCTGCGCGAGGCCGGGGTGCGCGACCTCGCCCGGCTGGTCTACCTCACCAACGAGGCCCGGCTCGGCGACTTCGGGGTCGACGGCATGACCTTCGACGACCACGGCTTCCAGACGACCTCCGAGCTGTGGACGTCCAGCCTGTACCGCGAGCGCGGCGTCGAGGCGATCCTGGGCGCGCACGTGCACCGCGTCGAGCCGGGCCTGGTCCACTACGAGACCCTCGACGGCGACATGCACGAGCTCGCCTTCGACTTCGGCATGCTCCTGCCGCCGTTCGGCGGGGTGCCGCTCGAGGCCTTCGACCGCGAGGGCGCCGACATCACGGCACAGCTCTTCGCGCCGAGCGGGTTCATGAAGGTCGACGCCGACTACGGGCCCAAGCCCTACGAGGAGTGGCGGGGCGCGGACTGGCCGAAGACCTACCAGGCCGTCGGGCACCGGAACGTCTTCGCCGTGGGCATCGCCTTCGCACCCCCGCACCAGATCTCGCGGCCACGCACAAGCACCAACGGCACGCTCATCGCACCCTCACCGCCCCGCACCGGCATGCCGTCGGGCGTCATGGGCAAGACCGCAGCCCTGACCATCGTCGACCGGATCAGGCACGGCGACGACCGCCCGGCGCACGAGGCGTCGATGGCCGACATGGGCGCCGCCTGCGTCGCCTCGGCCGGAGCCGGCATGCGACGCGGGTCCGCGGCAGCGATGACGATGATGCCGGTGGTGCCCGACTACACGGTCTACCCCACGGGTCGCGACCTGGCCGACACCAGGGGCGAGATCGGCCTCAGCGGCCACTGGGCGAAGCTGATGATGCACTACCTCTTCATCCACAAGGCCAAGGGCCGTCTCGGCTGGCAGCTGATCCCGGAGTGATGACATGAGCAACGAGACCTACAGCCCCACGCCCGACCTGCGCAGCGCCCCCCTGCCGACGCAGCGGACCCTGCGGATGCGCAAGAACCTGCCCTACCAGGCCTACCGGTTCGCCGCGTTCAACCTGCGCATCGTGCGGATGGTCGTCAAGGGTCACCACTGAGCCCTCCCCCGCGGGGCGGGACCCCCGTGCGCCACACTGGGCCGATGGGAGCACGCCGCTGGTGGGACGAGCAGGTGGTGCCACGGCTGACCGACCGCGGCCTGAACGACGCCACCGCCGGCAGCTGGCGCACGACCGTCTGCGGCGGGGCCACCGGTGAGGTGCTCGAGATCGGCTTCGGCTCGGGGCGCAACCTGGGGTTCTACCCCGACGCGGTGACCCGGGTCCTCGCGATCGAGCCGGCCGAGCTGTCGTGGGAACGAGCGCAGTCGCGCGTCACGGCATCCGGGGTGCCGGTCGAGCGCGTCGGCCTCGACGGTGCCGACCTGCCGGTGCCCGACGCGAGCGTCGACACCGTGGTCTCGACCTGGACGATGTGCACCGTGCCCGGCATCGAGCAGGCCCTCGCCGAGGCCCGCCGCGTGCTGCGGCCCGGCGGGACGCTGCGGTTCGTCGAGCACTCCCTGGCACCGGAGGACTCGACGGCGCGGTGGCAGCGACGCATCCAGCCGTTCTGGGGCCCCGTCGCGGGTGGCTGCCACGTCGACCGCGACATCGCGGCACTCCTCGCGGCTGCGGGGTTCGACGTCGAGCTGTCGTATGCCGGGTTCATCGGCGGCGGCCCGGCCAAGCCGTGGCTGTGGTTCGTCACCGGCGCAGCGACCCCTGGCTGAGCTTGCTGCACCCCGACCCCGCCCAGAACCCGACCTCTGCGACGTGAGCGCGGTTTCCGGGCGTGGATGCCGCGAGAACCGCGCTCAGGTCGCACGAAGTCGGGGGTGGGGTGCAGCAGTCAGCGCCCGAACATCCTCGCGAAGAAACCCGTGCTCGGCTCGCCCTCGTGGCCCTGGCAACGGTCGTTGGCGCGCACGCCGCGCAGCACGCTGTCGACGTGCTGGCCGCAGCCGGCCCAGGTCGTCTTGCCGCACTTGCGGCAGGTCACTGCTCGGCACATGCCGGGAACTCCTTGTGGTGGGGGTCGGTGTCGAGATAGCATACCCCACGGGGTATTGTTTCCCACATGCGGATCGTCATCATCGGAGGCGTCGCCGGCGGCATGAGCGCGGCCACGCGGCTGCGCCGCCTGCTCGAGCACGCGGACATCACGGTCCTCGAGCGCAGCGGGCACGTGTCCTACGCCAACTGCGGCCTGCCGTACCACGTCGGTGGGGTCATCGAGAAGCGCTCCTCCCTGCTGCTGCAGACCCCTGGGACGCTGCACCGGCGGTTCGGGCTCGACGTGCGGGTGCGCCACGAGGCGGTGCGGATAGACCGCGACCGACACGTCGTCGTCGTGCGGAACCTCGTCGCCGACGAGGTGCTCGAGCTGCCCTACGACGCCGTCATCCTGTCCACCGGGGCCCGAACGGTGCGCCCGCCGATCCCCGGCATCGAGCGCGCGCTGTCGTTGCGTGACGTCGAGGACACCGACGCCCTGGTGGCCGCGACCCTGGGGGCCCGCACCGCCGTCGTCGTCGGTGGCGGCTTCATCGGCGTCGAGGTCACCGAGAACCTCGTGCACCTCGGCCTCGAGGTCACCCTGGTCGAGGCAGCCGACCAGGTCATGACCCCGCTCGACCCCGAGATGATCACCCCCGTGCACGACCGCATCCGCGAGCACGGCGTCGACCTGCGCCTCGGGGCCGGTGTGGCCACCATCGGGCCGAATGACGTGACCCTGGCCAGCGGCGAGACGATTCCGGCCGATCTCGTGGTCGCCGCCATCGGCGTGCGCCCCGACACCACGCTGGCGCAGCAGGCGGGCCTGGCGGTCGGTGCGCGCGGCGGCATCCTCGTCGACGACCACCTGCGCACCTCCGACCCCGCCATCCTCGCCGTGGGCGATGCGGTCGAGAAGACCGACGCGGTCGACGGCTCGTCCACCCTCGTTCCCCTGGCCAACACCGCGAACCTGCAGGGCCGCCGTGCGGCTGACGTCATCGCCGGCTGTGCCGCGCGCGACCGCCCGGTGCTCGGCACCGCGATCGTCGGCGTCCTGGGGCTCCAGGTGGCCACGACGGGCTGGTCGGAGAAGCGGCTCGTGGCGGCCGGCCGGCCCTACCGGGCGATCCACACCCACCCCGCGTCGCACGCCACCTACTACCCCGGTGCCGACACGATGGCGCTGAAGCTGCTGGTCGACCCCGGGACCGACGCGATCCTCGGGGCCCAGGGCGTGGGCGGCTCCGGCATCGACAAGCGCATCGACGTCATCGCCACGGCCATGACCGGTGGGCTGACCGCGAGCGCGCTCGCCGACCTCGAGCTGGCCTACGCGCCGGCCTTCTCGTCGGCCAAGGACCCGGTCAACATGCTCGGCCACGTCGCCGACAACCTGCGCCGGGGCACCAGCGCCTCGCTGCAGTGGCACGAGCTGGCGGATGCCGTGGCCTCCGGCGCGGTCGTCGTCGACGTCCGCGACACCGCCGAGCGCACCCCCGACGCCACGATTCCGGGGGCGGTCCACATCCCGCTGGACTCCCTGCGCGAGCACCTCGACCAGATCCCCGCCGGGCCGGTCGTCGTGTTCTGTGCCGCCGGCGTGCGCGGCCACACCGCGGCGCGCATCCTCGCCCAGCACGGCCGTGACGTGCGCAACCTCGACGGGGGCATCCGCACCTGGAGCGCCGGCATCCGCACGCAGCAACCGGCCCACCAACCGGAGCGCTCCCGCAGCTGACCGTCACGGGAGGCACCACCGAGGTGTACCCACAGTGACCTATAGGTCGATCTGGGCACACCCGACCCCGACCACCCGTACCCACAGTGACCTATAGGTCGATCTGGGCACACCCGACCCCGACCACCCGTACCCACAGTGACCTATTGGTCGATCTGGGCACACCCGACCCCGACCACCCGTACCCACAGTGACCTATTGGTCGATCTGGGTACGGCCGGGTCAGGTGATGGTGGCGCGGACGCGGAACAGCACCAGGGTGTCGAGGGCCGGACGCTGGGCGCCCTCGACGTCGCGGGCCCGCAGCTGGGCGAGCTCGACGTCGACGGGCAGCTCGGCC
>Ga0335397_10003410_pt1 | contig 21271 bp, 18 predicted proteins | sample MAT04_FD_205740 | JGI IMG/M metagenome (GOLD analysis project Ga0335397, IMG submission 205740) | Freshwater microbial communities from Lake Fryxell liftoff mats and glacier meltwater in Antarctica - MAT-04 (spades assembly) (version 2) ... | reverse complement strand
AGGAGCCGTATGAGGTAGTCCTTCAAGTACGGATCTGTGCGGGGGGCGGCTGGCGACAGCCGTCCCTACCGCGATAAAACAACATCACGCAAGAAGAACTCCCCGCAGCATGCATGCGTAGTCCGTGGCTTGCCCGGCAGACTGGCCTGACTCGAATCGCAAAAGTTCACGTGCCGAACTATTGGTACGCAACTCATTGATTCAGAAATGATCTGCGTACCCATTGCCTTTCCCTGGCCGATGGAGCGAGCAAGTGAAAGCTCGTAAAATGTTTCCAACGTTGACAGCACAGCAACGCAGTGACGTTAGACTTTCACGGGGAAAACTCTAATACTAGCGTTCTTTGCGAGGTTATCATGACGACCGCCGATGCTGCCTCGGTCCACGGCACCTTCGAGTACATCGAAGCGAAGATCCGTCGCGATGCCGAAGGGACTGCATTCGGTGGCGACTTCGAGTGGCTGTGCAAGTGGTTCTTGGAAAATGCTCCTCGGTATCGAGGTCAGTTCGACAAAGTCTGGTTGTGGAAGGATTGGCCGGATCGGTGGGGAAGCGATGCGGGAATTGACATCGTCGCTCTTACGCGGACCGGGGAGTTGTGGGCCATTCAGGCCAAGGCCGATCATCCCGACCGCGCGATCTCCAAGCGAGAAATCGACTCGTTCCTGTCTGAATCCAACCGTCCGCAGTTCGCCTATCGACTGCTCATGGCCACGACCGACGCCATTGGGGTCACGGCCCGCCGGACGCTCCACGGTCAAGAGAAGCCGGTGGGGTTGGTCTTGCGAGGGCATTTTCTGACGGAAGAAATTCAGTGGCCAGTTCAGATGGGAGCATTCGCCGCGCGACTGCCACGTTGGAATGCGCGACCTCACCAAACCACAGCCATTGACGCGGTATTCAATGGCTTTCGAAACCGCGACCGAGGGCGACTCATCATGGCCTGCGGCACGGGCAAAACGCTCACAGCACTGTGGATCGCCGAACAGTTGCAGAGTTCTCTCACGCTGGTCCTCGTCCCGTCGCTGTCACTGGTGCAGCAGAACCTTGCCGAGTGGGGACGCCACTCGGCCGAAGACTTCGACACGCTCGTGGTCTGTTCCGACGACTCGGTTGTGCAGAGCAAGGCAGACACCGCAATTCAATCGACGGCCGATCTCGGCGTGAAAGTCACGACCGATCCTGCGGAGATTCGGCACTTCCTCGGCCAGCGTCGAAAACGGCCGGCCGTCGTGTTTGCCACGTATCAGTCGTCCGACCGCATCGCAGCCGCGCAGGCGGGCAAAAGAATGCCGTTCGATCTGGTGATCTGTGACGAAGCCCACCGTCTGGCTGGACATGCCGAAGGTTTGTTCGCGACCGTTCTGGATGACAGAAAGATCAAGGCTCGCAAACGGCTGTTCATGACCGCCACGCCACGCTACTTCAAGGAGCACATCAAGCGGCGAGCGGCTGAACTGGAATTTGAACTGGTCTCGATGGACGACGAACACGTATTCGGCCCCGAGTTCCATGTCCTCACCTTTCACGAAGCCGTCAGTGCGGACCCGCCTTTGCTAACCGATTATCAGGTCGTCGTAATCGGCGTCACCGACCGCGAAGCCAAAGCGTGGGCCGAACAGGCCCGCTTGGTTCGCACGGCTGATGGCCTCAGCACCGACGCCCGGACGCTGGCCGCGCAGATCGGCTTGGCCAAGGCGATGAAGAAATACGACCTGCGGAGGCTCATCACGTTCCATTCGTCGGTTGCGAAGGCCGCACGGTTCGTCGATGCCACACAGCGGGATTCCTTGCCGGGAGTGATTCCTCACCTGACGCGGTCGACCCGGCCATCGGGAAAACTTTGGACGAAACACATCTCCGGGCACACGCCGGCGGGCCAGCGAGCCACGTTGCTGAAATCTCTGGGCAACCTGTCGGAGGACACGCGAGGCATTCTGTCCAATTGCGCCTGTCTCGGCGAAGGAGTTGACGTTCCGGTGCTCGATGGCGTGGCGTTCATCGACCCCAAGCGATCGATGGTCGACATCATTCAGGCCGTTGGCCGCGTGATCCGCAAAGCCGAAGGCAAGCAGATCGGCACCATCGTGATTCCGGTCTTCATCGACGAGTCCGAAGACGCCGACCGCGTCCTCTCGCAATCGGCCTTCGAGCCAGTCTGGCAAGTGCTCAAGGCATTGCGAGCACACGATCGACGACTGGCGGACGAACTCGACCAACTGCGATTGTCGTTGGGAAGGCGTTCGAAATCCGGTGGCCGAATTCGTCTTCCAGACAACATCAAACTCGACGTTCCCCGATTGCTTCTGCGGGACTTCGAGCAAGCGTTTTACGTGCGGACGGTCGAACAGACGACGGACAAGCCACCGTTGACCATTGAGCAGATTCTCTCATGGGCGGACAAGCACAACGCGACGACGGGTAAATGGCCAAACCAAGACTCCGGGCAAGTTGAAGAGACCGATGAAACATGGCGCCGAATTGACGCCGCGCTGAGCATTGGCTTGCGCGGACTGCCCTGTGGGTCGTCATTGGCGAAACTACTGGCCAAGCATCGTGGAATGCGAAACACTGGCGACTTGCCAGACCTGTCGATCGAGCAGATTCTCGCCTGGGCAGACGAGTACCAAGCGGCGACCGGTAGGTGGCCTGACCGGCAATCGGGACAGGTTACAGGGACCGACGAAACGTGGCCTGGAATCAATGCCGCGCTGTATGGGGGTAGTCGTGGTTTGCCGGTTCGCTCGTCACTAGCACAGTTGCTGGCCAACCATCGCGGCGTGCGCAACGTACGGGATTTGTCCAACCTGACCATCGAGCAGATTCTCCTCTGGGCAGACACGTACCAATCGACGACGGGTAAGTGGCCTGACCGAAAATCCGGGCCGGTTGCAGGAACTAACGAAACGTGGTCTGGAATTGACGGCGCGTTGAAAGGAGCCCTTCGTGGTCTGCCGGGTGGCTCGTCGCTGGCACAACTACTGGACAAGCAACGCGGCAAGCCAAACAGAGCGAATTTGCCCAACGTGACCATCGAGCAGATTCTCGCTTGGGCCGACGCATACCAAATGACGACCGGAAAGTGGCCCAACACGATCTCAGGGCAGGTTACAGGGACCGGCGAAACGTGGCCTGGGATTCATAATGCATTGTATAAGGGTCTTCGCGGCCTGCCGGGTGGTTCATCGTTGGCTAAGCTCCTGGACCAACACGGCAGAAAGCGAAACCGCAAGGATTTGGCCAATCTGACCATCGAGCAGATTCTCGCTTGGGCGGACGCGTACCAAGCGACGACCGATAGCTGGCCGAACATAGCCTCCGGGCAGATTGAAGGGACCGACGAAACATGGTCTGCGATCAATCAGACGCTGATGCGAGGAGTTCGCGGCTTGCCGGGTGGCTCGTCGCTCACACAATTGCTGGCCGAGCAACGCGGCAAGCGAAACCGAGCGGGATTAATCAATCTGTCTATCGAACAGATTCTTGTTTGGGCCGACGAGTACCACGCAACAACCGGCAAGTGGCCAGACCAAAAATCGGGAACGGTCGCAGGAAACGATGAAACGTGGCCTGGAATCAATGCTGCACTGTATGCAGGTCTTCGCGGTCTGCCAAATGGCTCATCACTGGCACAGTTGCTGGAAAAGCAGCGAGGCAAGCGAAACCGAGCGAATTTGCCCAACCTGACCATCGAGGAGGTTGTCTTCTGGATCGATGCTCACAAAACCGCCACAGGTAAATGGCCAAGCCAAAGATCAGGGCAGATTACAGCGACCAACGAAACTTGGTCTGGAATCAATTCCGCGCTGACTCGAGGCAATCGAGGACTTCCGGGAGGCACGTCGTTGGCCAACTTGCTGGCCGAACACTGCGGCCAACGAAACCTCAAGAACCTACCACTGCTGACGGTCGAACAGATCCTGGCATGGGCTCTCGCGCACAAGGCGGCGACGGGGAACTGGCCGAATCAGCGATCTGGGCAGGTGACAGGCACGAACGAAACGTGGTTGGGAATTGATGCCACGCTGAGGGCAGGCCGTCGCGGCCTTCCAGGCGGCTCGTCGCTTGCCAAATTGCTGGCCGAGCACCGCAATGTCCGGCAAGGAATCAACCAATGGCCAAGATCGTAGAAGACATTGAATGCACATCGGCCAAGGACTTTCTCGATCTTCTTTCCCCGCGGGGTCCGCTATTCGGGGCACACAAACGGCGAGACAAGGCGTGGGCCTATCGTGGTCATGGGGACAACTCATTCAAGCTCGTCCCGAAAGCTCTTCGAGATCACGAACGTGAGAATCTCTTCAAACTTGCAGGTCTCTCTGCTCCCGATGGCTGCGACAACCTGTCACAACTGAGAGCCGAAGTAGGCGTTCTTGAACACTTCATTCACGACTGCGATCGAAGTGGTTTGAGGTGCCGTTTATCCCTTCGACAAGTGCTATCCCTTCGACATTCGACAAGTGCCATGCACGTGTAAAATGCAATTGGGGGTGTTTAGGCAGCCGTTCTCGGATGTTTGTCGAGCATTCTCCTCTGCTTTTGCGGAGCAACAGACATACCACGTGTGAATCGCGACCGACGGGACCAGTGAGATCGATCTGCTCAGTGACGGAAACAATGCGGACTCCCTGCTCGCACCAGTCGGCGAGCACGTTGATTCCGTCTTTGAGTCTGCGGGACACTCGATCGAGTTTCCAGACTACGACTATTTTGATGCGGCCTGAAAACATTTCCTGCTGGAGGGCGTCGAAGCCGGAACGCTGAATTGTTTTTCCGCTTTCATGGTCTTCATGACAGAAAGAATAAACACGTTTTGTCAGGCTGTCACCCCGTTTATTTTGATTGCCATTGCGGGCTTTGACAGGCAGGAAATTGCGGAGACTCTATTTATTCAGACTGTATAGAGACCAGCTTCAGTTGGCTCAAGTGCTGATAGTGTTTTCTGTTGTGGCTAAGGAGTGGCACGTCGAGCAGTACGGCGAGTGCTGCATTCCACGCATCGGCTTCCGGCAGAATTTTTCCAGCCAGTTCGGATTCGGCTCTGAGATTTGCCCAGACGCGGCACAGGGCCTCGTTGCTGTGGATGACAGAGTAGTATTGCTTTAAATACAGTGCCAATTGTTGATGTCGTTCCGGTCCCCAGTTTCGCCGACGGATGCCGAACTCAATTTCGGCAAGTGTCATAAATGACATCAGTGGCCTGACCCCGTGCATGTGCGACAGATAGCCCGTGAATCTTGAATCATTGCGGAATCCAAATGAAATCACGTCCGTATCAACAACGATTTCAGTCATTCAGCCAATCCCGTGGGGTGTCGGTGGCTTGGGATCGCCCGATTGCCTGAAGGAAATCATCGGCGGATTCGCCCTCCGGTGCGATAGAGTTCATCATGCCGGAAGGATCCTCAACAGGTTTGATACCATCCTGATCCAGCGACTGAAGAATACGATCGCGAGCCTGATGATCCTCCGCTTCAGTCGCGCAACAAGTTCCACTGCGTGCTGGCTTGACAGAGGAGTTCTGACACTTCCATTCCTCAAGAAGATCATCCAGCTCCAAATGGGCACCGCCGTTTTGAATACGAGCAGCAGCGTACTTTTGAAAACTTTGCAATTCCTGTGTAGATGTTGGCATGGTCATTAGTTTACCAGTGTTTAGGCATGACGGTCAACAAGTTTTGAATGGGCGCTCGAATTGAAGGGTTTGAAAGTCCCGCAAGCCAAAAGCTCACCAGCAAAAGCAGGTATGGCGATGGCGTCGTTGAAAAGGCGGAATACAACGACCTGCACCACGTGACCCGCCATCGGAATCGCAACGGGCGAGTGACGAAGTCTACGTATGACGCCAGGGGCAACAGGATGGAAGACAAAAAGGGTCAGGTCACTTTCGTTTGTCGTTGTCCCCATTGCCCTTTTTTGTCCCCTCAGCCCCCGAACTGGAGTTCCAGAAACTTCGGAAGATCAAAACAAAACGGCAAACACCTTATCACGCCGGGAAATTTGTCCTTCCATGCTTTCAGAGACGTCAATCGCCGTGACCTATGGCACCTCACCCACCTGTTGCAGAATCCGCTTAACCAGCTCCTCAGCAAGGAAGAAATTCAGTTCACTTGCCAGTTGCCGACGTGCTTGCCTTCCATGGTCCGTTCTGTAGAATGTCGAGGTTCGTGGAATCATAATCGAATCCGATTCGGTTCCGGCACTTTTAAGATGTTGGAAGACTGGATAAAGAGCAGCCCGGCTGGGAGGCGCGTTAACAAGTAAGCCGATGTGGTCAAACTACCTGCAAGGTAGTCCAACCACGTCGGCTTTTTTTCGTGGCTGTCATCAAGACCCGTTGATGATTGGAATCAATTCCTGATGGAGTCGCGATCATGAAGCTGATGATTGTTGGCGGTGTGGAGGCTGCTCCGGCCGATCAATGTCCCTTCCTGTTGGATGTTCGCACGGCCCTGGAATTTTCGGCGGGAAGTATTCCCGGTGCCGTGAACATCTCGGTCGATGAGCTACGTGTCCAAAAAATGTCCCTGAAGAAAAACCTCAATGGCCAATAAAACTCTGATCGAACTTCGCGTGATTCTACCGGACATTCCGGACGAGCGAGATGCGTGTGTGGCGCGACTGACGGCGAGGCTCAGCCGCGAGCGAGGCATTACTCGCGGTCATGTGGTGAGCGAACCGGGCAAACCGCCAAGTCTTTGCCTGCATTACGATCCCGAATTGCTGAGCATGGCCGAGGTCGAACGACTGGCGTTCTCTGCCGGGGCCGAAATTGCAAACCAGTTTGGTCATGTTGTGATCAAGCTTCGCGCAGTGACGGCAGAGGATACTGGCCCGAAGATCGAAGCCGCATTGCTGGCCATGCCCGGTGTTCTCGCTGCGTCCGTGAGCCTGCCTGCGCAGCTGGTGCGGATCGAGTTCGAACGCCAGCGAACATCGGTCGAAGAATTGCGGAAGCGGCTTTCTGAACTGAGATATCTACCCTCAGTGTCAGGCAGGGGCCACGTGCCTGGTGAGCATCCACATGGAGCGGAGGATCAAAGCGGTCGGTGGTACACACGCAATAAAGAGTTTTGTCTCAGCCTGACTGCGGGTGCGTTTCTTGCGATCGCTGTGGCAGGTGAGTTTTGGCTTTTGTTTCCACATGGGATCGCGGTTGGATTATACGTTTTTTCTTATGTCTTTGGCGGGTTCGATCTGTTAGGGCATCTGCTGTCAGGATTGCGGAAACGACAGTTTCACTTCGATATCGACCTGTTAATGCTGCTGGCCGCGTTGGGGGCGGCGGCACTTGGAGAATGGGGCGAGGGCGCCTTTCTGTTGTTCCTGTTTTCAATGGCTCATGCGATGGAGCATTACGCGCTCGGCCGGGCTCGCAACGCAATCCGTGCTCTGTCTGATCTTGCTCCCGCGCGGGCTCTCGTTCAGCGCGATGGAAAGGAACTGGAGGTCCCGGTTGAAGAGGTCAGAATCGGCGAAACCGTCATTGTGCATCCGGCCCAGCGAATCCCCGTCGATGGCACGGTTCGTAGTGGTCAGTCGGCTGTCGATCAGGCACCAATCACTGGCGAGTCAGTGCCGGTCCACAAGACTCCCGGAGACGAAGTCTTTGCCGGCACTGTCAATGGTTCTGGCGCACTTGAGATTGTCGCCAGCCGTGCCAGCGGCGACCGGACTCTGGACCGTGTGGTGCAGCTCGTCGAGGAAGCTCAGACTCAGAAGGCACCTACGCAGCGTTTTACCGACAAGTTCGAACGCATCTTTGTGCCGTGCGTACTCATTGCGTCTGTGCTGTTGATTGTGGTTCCGCCGTTGCTCAGCGTGTGGTCATGGGACACCAGCTTTTACCGCGCGATGGCGCTACTGGTTGCCGCGTCTCCCTGTGCGCTGGCTCTGGGAACACCTGCTGTCGTATTGGCGGGAATTGCTCAGGCTGCACGCAAAGGAGTGCTGATCAAAGGCGGCACTCACCTGGAGGCGCTTGGAGGTATTCGGGCGATTGCTTTCGACAAAACGGGCACACTGACTGCCGGAAAGCCACAGGTCACTGATCTGATCCCGATGCGAGACGTGACCGAACTGGAGCTACTGCGAGTGACTGCCGCTGTGGAACGCCGCTCTCAGCATCCCCTCGCGGCTGCGGTTGTGCGGCGTGCTGAGGCGGACAACGTGAGTCTTCCGGAGGCGTCCGATGTCGAAAGCGTGACGGCACGAGGAGTACGTTCTACTGTGGAGGGAAAAGTCGTCGAGATCGGCAGTCTTCGAATGTTTGAAGGCGATACGGCGACGGTCCCTTCAGTCATCACGGAACAGGTCACAAAACTCCAGAATCGCGGCCGAAGTGTCATGGTGGTGCGTCATGACCAACGGTGGCTTGGTGTGATTGGACTGGCAGATTCGCCGCGTGCCAACGTTCGGCAGACACTGAATCGGCTCCGGGAATTGGGCATTGACATCCTGGTCATGTTGACCGGCGACAACAACGGCGTCGCCGCCGCGATCGGACGTGAGGTCGGAATCCAGGAGATTCGGGCAGGACTGCTGCCGGAAGAGAAAGTCACAGCAGTTCGCGAACTGCTGCAACTTTACGGACACGTCGTGATGGTCGGCGACGGAGTCAACGACGCACCGGCACTGGCCAACGCAACTGTGGGCATCGCCATGGGAGGTGCCGGAACCGCGGCCGCACTGGAAACCGCCGACGTGGCGCTCATGGGCGATGATCTGTCAAAGCTGCCATTTGCGATTGGGCTCTCGCGATCTGCTCGACGAATCATTCGACAGAATCTGGTGATTGCTCTTGGAACAATTGTCGTGCTCGCCGCTGCGACTACACTGGGATTCGCCAGAATTGGTCCTGCTGTCGTCTTTCACGAAGGCAGCACACTGGTTGTCCTTTTCAACTCACTGCGACTTCTGGCCTACAGGCAGGATCTTGACCAGTTGTAGCGTGCCAAAGTGATTGACAAGGACGCAGAAACCAGGGTGACTGTAATGCCACACGAAAATCAACATGGCCCGAATCTGGATCAAGCGGTCTTGTCCGGAAAATTGTCCGGCTTTGTTCCGAGTAATCAGGTCACCCTGTTACAGAACGGAGAAGCCTATTTCCCCGCTATCGAAACAGCGATCGACCGGGCTCGATATGAGATTTATGTTGAAACATACATTTTTGAATACGACGCGACCGGACAGCGGATTGCGGACGCGCTGAAACGGGCGGCTTCGCGCGGCGTCAAGGTTCATCTGCTGATCGACGGTTTCGGATCCAAAGACCTGCCACGCAGCATACTGAAGCAACTGCGGACGGATGGAGTGAAGACGCTGGTCTACCGGCCCCGAATTTCTCCCTGGACATTTCAGCGTCACCGTCTCCGCCGAATGCACCGAAAAATTGTGGTGGTCGATCGAGAGATCGCCTTCGTAGGAGGAATCAATATTGTTGACGACAGGGAAGTGGATGGCGACATGTCGTCGCGGTATGACTTCGCAGTCGCGGTTCAGGGGCCATTGGTGGATGTGATTCGCCTTTCAGCTCGGCGATTGTGGTCGAGGACAGCATGGATTTCGTTTCGCAAGGGGACGGTCCGGGGCGAGCCACTGCCGGTTTCCACTTTTACTGGGGGATCCATGAGAGCGGCATTTCTGATGAGAGACAATATCCATCATCGGCGGGACATTGAAGCGGCGTACCTGAAGGCGATCAAGCAAGCAAAGTCCGAAATCATTTTGGCGCATGCCTACTTTCTGCCCGGGCTTAAGTTTCGTCACGCGCTGATCGATGCGGCCGCGCAGGGGGTGCGTGTGATTTTGGTGCTGCAGGGGAGAGTGGAAATTTTTCTGCAACATTATGCAACGCGGGCGCTCTATGGCTGTTTTCTTGATGCAGGAATTGAAATCAATGAATATCCCAAGAGTTTCCTCCACGCCAAAGTCGCCGTAATCGACGGACATTGGGCAACGGTCGGGTCTTCGAATATCGATCCGTTCAGCCTGCTTCTAGCACTTGAAGCGAACGTGGTCGTTGACGACGAAGCATTTGCCGCCACCCTATCGCAATGCCTTAAAAGGACCGTGGAAACGGATGGAGTGCGAATCCTGGCCGACGGATGGAAACAGCAGCCCGCTCGTTCACGCTTTCTCAGTTGGCTCTGCTACGGTTTACTGCGATTGATGCAGGGAATCAGCGGCTACGCCAGCAAAAACAGCCGGGCTAAAAACGAATGAGCAATCAAACACCCATCATACTTTTTGGCAGCAGTGAATCAGACTCGAATGAAATGCACCTCAACATCAACAACTTGAAATCCTTGATGGCATGAGCACGATGACCGGAAAATCCATGCCACTGCGTTTGTACTTCATGCGACACGGTGAAACAAAATGGTCCCTCTCCGGGCAGTACACCGGGCGGACGAGCCTGCCATTGCATTGTGGAACGCACCCGCGTGGGAAACGCACCTTGAACGCCAAGACAAGAAAGCAAGGTAATCGTATCTGGATTGACAAAGGATTTCGTAATGGCACCCGATAACAAGTCACACATCCTCACGATCAACGGGGGCTCGTCGAGCATCAAATTTTCGCTGTACCAGACAGGCGAACTACCAAACCAGGTTCAGAATGAGAACTGGAATTTTCGGGTGGCCGGGGTTGGAGAGCGAAGACTCGAAACCCCGGGGCTTCCGTCGCTCCGCTCAGTCCAGCCCCGGCCACCCCTCGGACCAACCTCCGCTGGCCGAAATGAACTTGGCTTAGATCGCATTCTGTCCGGAAAGATCGATCGCATCGGACTCGATGGAACGACTCTGATTTATAACGACTCAGTCAGGAACCAACAGGGCAGTTGCAGGCTTACCGCCTCCGATTACAAATCGGCGGGGAGTTTCCTGATCAACTGGCTCGAAGAGCAAGCCGGTTTTGCTGCGATCAAAGCAGTCGGGCACCGCGTGGTGCATGGAATGCAACACACCTTGCCCGAACTGGTCACCGACCAATTGCTGGCCGAACTGCATCAGATCAGTCCCTGTGATCCGCAACATTTGCCCGGTGAAATCGAACTGATCGAGACGTTCCGGCGGGCTCATCCAAAGCTTCCTCAGGTTGCCTGCTTCGACACGGCGTTTCATCGCACGATGCCGGGTTTCGCCAAACTCCTTCCGCTGCCACGACGCTTCGACGCTAAGGGAATTCAGCGTTATGGATTCCACGGTTTGTCTTATGCGTATCTGATGGAAGAACTCACGAGGCTGGGCGATCCGGCGGCAACAACCGGCCGGGTGATCCTGGCGCATCTGGGCAACGGTGCGAGTCTTGCCGCCGTGCGCGACGGCAAGAGCATCGACACCAGCATGGGTTTCACACCCACGGCGGGGTTGCCGATGAGCACTCGCAGCGGCGATTTGGATCCCGGACTCGTCGATTATCTCGCGCGCACTGAAAACATGACAGCCGGCCAGTTCAGCGAAATGGTCAATTCACAGTCCGGGTTGCTTGGGATTTCGGAAACCAGCTCAGATATGCGCGATCTGCTCAAGACGGAAGCCGACGATGTGCGAGCAGCAGAAGCTGTGGCGATCTTCTGCTATCAGGTCAAAAAATGGATCGGCTCCTTCGCTGCGGCTCTCGGCGGCATAGACACACTGGTCTTCGCCGGAGGCATCGGCGAAAACGCCCCGGTCATTCGCTTGCGGATCTGCGAAGGCCTGAACTTCCTCGGTATCGAACTGGATCCGTCGAGGAATATGAAGGGGGCCGACGTGATCTCCACTGACGAGAGTCGCGTCACGGTTCGCGTCATTCATACGGATGAGGAACTCATGATTGCACGTTCTGTGTGTCGCGTTCTTGACATGTCCGTCAACGAAGATAACTGCCAGTGAGGTTAAAACACTATGGCTATCGATCCTATTTGCGGAATGACAGTTGACGAAGCGTCTGCGCTGCGCGCGGAGCACGACGGGCAGACGTTCTGTTTTTGCAGTGAGAATTGCAGGAAAAAGTTTCTGACTCAAGGTTCTGCTGCGAAAGCGCAAGGCGATTGTTGTGGCATAACACCAAGTGATGATGGCCACGGCGTCGCGGCTGTGTCGCCGCCTGATGCTGCCAAATACGTTTGTCCAATGTGCTCTGGTGTTCAGTCCAGCAAACCCGGCGCATGCCCCAAATGCGGAATGGCTCTGGAACGCAATCCGGCATGGGTAAAACCGAAGGCAGAAAAAACCATCTACACTTGCCCAATGCATCCCGAAGTGCAGCAGGATCATCCGGGCGCATGCCCCAAATGCGGCATGGCTCTGGAATTGCAAACAGTGAGTGCGGGAGCGGACGAGGATGACAACGTTGAACTCCGCGACATGACGCTTCGCTTCTGGATCGGAGCGGCACTGACGTTGCCGGTCTTTCTACTCGCAATGGCACACATGGTCCCCGTATTGGGTCAGCAGGCGTGGGTCACAAGTGATCTGTCTCGCTGGATTCAATTCGTGCTGACGACGCCCGTGGTCTGCTGGGCGGGCTGGCCGTTCTTTGTACGCGGCTGGCGGTCTGTTGTTTCGCGGCATCTGAACATGTTCACATTGATCGCCATCGGCGTGGGCGCGGCCTTTGTCTTCAGCGTCGTCGCGATGCTCTTCCCGGGCCAGTTTCCGGACACGATGGAACACGCGGGTAAGGTTGCCATCTACTTTGAGGCCGCTGCGATGGTGACAGTGCTGGTGCTTCTTGGCCAGGTACTTGAACTTCGTGCCCGCAGCCGTACAGGCAGCGCGATCAAGGCGTTGCTGAATCTTGCTCCGCCCACGGCAAGGCATGTCACATCGGACGGCGATCATGAAGTCCCGCTTGACCAGGTAAAAGTCGGCGATTGGTTGCGCGTGGTGCCTGGCGACAAGGTGCCCGTGGATGGCGCAGTCGTCGAAGGTCATTCGAGCGTGGAAGAATCGATGATTACCGGCGAGCCGCTGCCGGTGGCGAAGACTGTCGGCGACAAAGTGACCACCGGCAGTGTCAATGGCTCCGGCAGTTTCGTTATGCAAGCCGAGCGTGTCGGCAGCGACACGTTGCTCGGACGAATCGTCAATATGGTGGCCGAAGCCCAGAGGAGTCGCGCCCCCATTCAAGGACTCGCGGACAAGGTTGCCGGAATCTTCGTACCAGTGGTGCTGGCGGTTTCGGTACTGACCTTTATCGTCTGGATGTGGATTGGGCCGGAGCCCAGGCTTGCCCACGCCATTATCAACGCTGTTGCGGTCCTGATCATCGCCTGCCCATGCGCTCTTGGCCTGGCGACACCCATGTCGATCATGGTCGGCGTCGGACGCGGCGCGCAGGAAGGCGTGCTGGTCAAGAACGCCGAGTCCCTCGAACGACTGGAGAAAGTTGACACGCTCGTCATCGACAAAACCGGCACGCTCACGGAGGGCAAACCCAGGCTCATCGACATCCTGCCAGTCGAAGGCTTCGACGCGAAGCAGTTAGTGCGCCTCGCTGCCTCACTGGAACACAACAGCGAACATCCGCTGGCCGCTGCGATTGTGCAGGGCGCGAAGGAACAAGCGATCGCACTGAACAACGTGAAGAACTTTCGCTCGGTGACTGCGGGCGGTGTCGTCGGTGACGTCGCCGGTCGCGTGGTGATGGTTGGCAAACCGGACTTCTTGCGGAACGAAAAGGTCACTGGCCTGGAGCCGCTCGAAACAACGGCCGTAAAACTTCAGGAAGACGGCAAGACGGTGATGTTCGTTGCCATCGACGGCAAGCCGGCTGGACTTCTGGCCGTTGCCGACCCGATCAAAGACACCACTGCCGAGGCCATCAAGCACCTCCATGAACTCGGACTGTCACTCGTCATGCTGACGGGTGACAACCGACGTACTGCTGCTGCGGTGGCTAAAGAACTTGGGATTGATACGGTCGAGGCGGAGATCGAACCCGCCGGAAAAGTTGCGCATGTCAAGAAGCTGCGGGCGGCAGGAAAACATGTGGCGATGGCTGGTGACGGCATCAACGACGCGCCTGCTCTCAGTGAAGCAGACGTCGGCATTGCGATGGGCACAGGCACCGACGTGGCGATGCAAAGTGCGGGCATCACGCTCGTGAGCGGCGACCTGCTCGGTATAGCGAAAGCGATCCGACTAAGTCGCGCGACGATGTGGAACATCCGCCAGAACCTGCTCTTCGCTTTTCTGTATAACGCGCTCGGGATTCCGGTCGCTGCCGGCGTTTTGTACCCCTTCTTTGGCTTGCTACTCAGTCCAATTATCGCGGGTGCTGCGATGAGCCTGAGTTCCGTTTCGGTCATCAGCAACGCCTTGCGGTTGCGAAACGGAAAGCTGAGATCTTGATAATCATGATTACCAAAACACCGATCTCAGAACCAACTTCGATGACCGCTGCCTCGGAACCTCCACGCCCCCGCAGTTCGGAGACGGGCTGGCCGAAGGGGCTGCCGCCCAAGCCGGGTTCTAATCAGGCCACCAACTGGTGGGGCCGCAAGTCACTGGTTATCGCGGCGCTTGCAATATCAGTAATTGTTGTGCATCTGGTGCTGCGATTTGGCGTCAAGACCAATGCCGTGGTTAGCAATCTTCCACTGCTGGCGGCGTTGGTAATCATAACCAGACGGGAAAGCGAAAGAATGCATCAGCCAGCTCACGTCGGTGTGTCGGACCGACGCAGGAAACTGGATTCCGAGAGACTGCGTACTGGGCGACCGAAGCGTGCAGGTGACACCTGAAGTCGCATGCTACAACGCCTCGATGACCTGCAGTCGCTTATTGTTATGTCGTTGCGGGAATTGTTGGCGAGATGCTGATCGATCTCTTTGTTACTGAATATGCAGTCTGTTTTGAAGACGTTCAAAAACTTAGATCGTTGTCCGTTGGGTTTGGCGGATGCCCGCAGCTCACCAATATCCTGAAGAATGTTGAATTCGATTCCTTGGATGGGCGTATCTTTATTCCTGCGGGAACGGCCCGTGCGGTAGTTCTGGAACTTGCAATTCGTGCCACCAGTGCGGCAATCGAATACATCTGTCTTCTTAGTGAGAACGATTTCCCGGCGGATGTCACCGCGTTGCCGGCATCGGCGCAGGCGTTTCTGGTTGAGTGATCGCACGAACGCTTCAAGCTCATGAGTTTTCGGTGACTGTGTTCGAGAAGAGTCAGGACCTGGCGGTCGCACCGCGACGCGTCGTGCCGATCCCGGCCTCAGCTTTGACCATGGTGCCCAGTATTTCACAGCGCGGGAAGCACATTTCAAGGCGTTTGTTGAAGAATGCGTCCAACAGGGGATCGTCGCCGAATGGACGGGCTTGATTGTTCAGATCGACGGGACGAAGGTGAAATCTAAAACGGACCACCCGGTCCACTACGTCGGCGTACCAGCGAAGACAGCGATTGCGAGCCATCTGGCGGATAAACTCGCGATTCATGGGAACTGCGTCTTCTTCACGCGCGGTGCGAACGGTTGGGAACTGACCGACGCAAATGGCCTTACATACCGTGATTATGATTACGTGATCGTTTCGTTGCCAGCTCCACAATCGACTCTGCTGCTTGACGATCACGCCCTGGCTCAGGAAGTGAGTGCGATCCCAATGACACCCAGCTGGGCCGTGCTGGTGGCTTTCGAACGCCGAATCGACGTACCCTGACACGGGGCCTTTATCCACGGATCACCGCTGGCATGGGTGGCCCGGAATAGTTCCAAACGTGGTCGAAATCCTGCGATCGACTGCTGGGTGCTTCATGCTTCCACTGATTGGTCCGGTGCAACTCTTGAGCATCCGCGTGAAGCTGTGGCGGTGGAACTACTATCGGCCTTCGCTCAGGAAGTGTCCCTGCAACTGCCGCCGACGATTCATGTCGATGCGCATCGCTGGCGATACAACGCGACTCCCATGTCGCTCGATCGACTCGTGCTTTTCGATCCGAATTTCGGGATTGCGGTTTGTGGCGACTGGCGGGCTGGCGGACGGGTTGAACGTTTTGCTCTGATGTTGCGGCGGCAGAAAACATACTTCGATACATCGGGATTCTGGCGAACGAGTCCATCAAGGAATGTTGAGACGTGAGTAGCCTCGCCCTGATTCACTCGCTCAGACATTCCAACCCGGCACGGGCGAGATTAGATTGCCAGACCCCCAACGGCGCAGAGCGAGGCGACAACCACAACAATTGCTCGTGAGACCGCATTTCGAGGTGTCATTTGATAGAAGTAGATGGCAAGCGCGAGAATGATTGCCGCAACGATGAACTCGATGCTCAGCACCCGATTTGTGGCATCCTGGAGAAATCTGATCGTGATGAATACAGTAACGACGATCAGCCCATTGATGTATCCTCGCCATAACCCGGAATCCGATACGAAAAGCGATGCGCACGTTGCCAAATGTATCGTGTATGGAAAAAACAACTGACGAAAGACCATCCAGCGACACATCGCCAGCCAAAGCAAGCTGCATGCCATGAGGAATAAACGTTCATTTCGAACTTCAGGCCGGCTTCGTAAAATAATCGCCGTCAAGAAAATCTGAGCCCAGGCCGTGCCACCAAAGTAGAGAGCTGTCGCGACAATGCAGACAACGCAAACAGTTTTGCTTGAGATCGAAAAACGTGAAGTGTGGATCATTTCAGGCCAACCAAAGTCTGGTTCTCGTAAAGCCTCGCTTTGACTTTGCGATTATTCGGGACGCTCGAGCTGCAGCTTCGCTGATGGGCATGAATATTCTTACGATCGGTCCCGCCACTATTTTGGGGCAGAATATCAGTACATGGCACGCCAGCCTTCGCATAAGCAGCATGGTAAGTCCCCGTACTACTGGATGTCGATGAACTGCTGTGTACAGAAGCCTCTATCACTCGAGCCGTGAAAAGACCCGCCGGTGGAAAATTCAACGGGTAGTTCAGCGAATCCCGGTGACTTCGTCGTGGCAATCGCTGGTGCGATATCTATAAAAGCGGAGGAGTTTCTCGACTCCTGTGTTAGGTATCGTGATCGAACGCGGATAAGTCGGCATGCCCGGCAAATCCGCGACCGGCAGAGATTCACGGTACCGGCCACGAACTCGATTGAACGCTGGTGCGTTCGGGCTGGTGACTACAAGACAATCAATCAGATGGAAATGATATGAGTCCGGGAAAAGCACGACTGTGGACCGGGATCGGCTGTGTGGGCACGCAGGTAACGATAGCCGCAATAATGCTCGCGGCTGATGCTCCGAGGGCGGTATTTGCGACAACCCCCGGCGATGCACTGTCTGAATACGTCGGCATTCTTTTGATGTTCACGGTCGCCGCAGGCTTGCTCCTGCCATTCGATTTCATCGGAGGCATGTTGATTCCGACGGCGTTCGAAAGTCAAACGCCGAAGTTTAGCAGGTCGTTGAGACGATGGATGCGGTCCGTTGGAATCCAGTTACTTTTCTACTCCGGGACTTTCTTCATCTACCTGCAGATTGGGCGAGAAATCGGAGCACCATTTCTGATCGCCATGTTTGCTGCGTTGCAGATCGCTTTGCTTGCCAGTCAGGAACTCATCTGGCGCTCCATGACGTCGCAACGCGCGGGCCATGCAGGTTACGGAGCAACTCTGTTCGTTCCTCATTCCGATCAACGGTTTACGGGAGGCATCACCGGATTGCCGGGGTTTGAAAGCCTCCTGATTCCTGCTGAATGGAGGACGCGCCTGAAACCCTCGTATTTGAACATGCTGGTCCGGCGTCGACGTGCAGCTCGGGATTCTGGCGGAAGACTTCGCGGCATCCTGGGGGCGATGTTATGGAACATTACCAGCTTCACGGCCGCGATTGTCCTCAGCGGCGGCGTGATCGCTTGCGTCGCCGATCTCGTCACGGTTTTTCTCTGGTTCCTGATGTTTTCGTTTGTTGGCTTGCTCGTCCTGCCAACGCTGAACCGACAGAGCGTGTTCGCACTGGATCGCTACGTGGCGGTCAGAGTTGGTAAAGCCGAACTGGAGGAGGCAATTTGCGAGATGGACCAACTCACGGAACAGGATCCGACGCGGTCGGCATCAGCGGAATCCGTCTTCCAGCCGATCCCCTGTCCGGAACGAAGATTGCTTTCGCTTGCGAAAGAAGGATCGCATTACGTGCCCGCATGGAATGTGGCTCGCACGGCACTCTTCCTGAGCTGGGCATTCGGCGGTCCATTGGCGCGAGCCGTTCACTGCAATGTCGGTCGTCCGGAGATGTGGGCCATCTTGCCGACGGACTGAGATTTTGAGTAACACAGAGTCTTCACTGCAACAGTCTTACAGCCGGTAAATTTGCGTGGAGATGATGATATTCAGACAAAACTCCGCCACGCTGGATGTCTGTTCTGAATGAAGTGCTCCCCGGATCCTGGATCAGCAGACATGCTACAATCGGATGGTGTTTTTGAGGACATGCAGCGGTTTGTATGGACATGGTCGAATGAGTGACCGAAGGCGAGAAAACGAGAAGTTCGAAGGGCGGAATTCACGGCGAAAGTGGCATTTGCGGCTGTTGCTGAACGTCAGACGGGAGACGAACCGCGTTCAGCTCCGATTTCGCGAGACACTCGTTGACGCGAGCCGTCCAGCCAGGAAGCCTGGACAACGATCACGGTGACAAGCAGTCTGGGATCGGGTTCCGGTTCTTGCAACCAAAGCCACAGCGAGCCCCGGCGCCAGTCCTCTGCCCGTTTCATGAGGCCAGCCCGAAGTGCGTTTCGGCTCAAGCAACGACACACGATAAAGAAATGTTCCTCATCCTGAATGGGAAAATTCTTGTAACGCTGCTGATAGACAAAGAGGCCTTTTGACCGCTTTGATCCTTTCAACTCAGTCGCGAACGAACTCGTTCCTGCAGCTCGGCCAGCTTCGATTTCAATTCGATGTCTGAACGACAGGATAACGCTTGAGTACTTCCGGCAGTTCTATCTGGCTTGATCGGTATACCTCAGTCCCAGCAATTGGTCTGTATCGTGACGGACTTGGCGAAAGTGTTCCGCTGAGGAGGCGGCAGTAAGGTCTTCGTCCCATGTTGGGATCATCCGGCTCATCTCATTGGCTCCCACCTGACTTTCCAGGAGGTAAGGTAGGCAGGTCTTGACGACGTCCAGCATCACGGACACGGAAACGGACGCGCCGGGCGAAGCTCCCAGCAGAGCGGAGATGGATTTGTCTGTGTTGGTGACGACTTCGGTACCATAGTGGACGATGCCTGCTGCTCCGTCTTCCTTTTTGATGGCTTGTACGCGGATACCAGCGTTCACCAGCTTCCAGTCCTCACGCCGGGCATCGGGATAAAAGCCTCGAAGAACTTTCATGCGGGCTGTCATGCTCTGCGTGCCTTGCCGGATCAAGTACTTCACGAGTGGCAAGTTGTAGAGCCCGACCTTGGCCAGCGAACCAAAATTGTCGATCTTGACCGAGGAAGGCAGGTCGATGTAGCTCCCAGAACGCTGCAGGAATTTCGTTGTAAAGGCGGCGAAGGGACCAAACAACAGCGACTGCTTACCGTCAAGCACGCGCGTGTCAAGATGTGGCACTGCCATTGTCGGCGCTTCGGCCTGAGCCTGGCCATAAACCTTGGCCTGATGCCTGGCTACAATTTCCGGGTTGTTACACACGAGCCACTGCCCGCCAATCGGAAACCCGCCATAACCTTTCACCTCGTCGATCTTCGATCTCTGCAGCAATGGCAGGCTGCCACCGCCGGCTCCGATGAACACGAACTGCGTTTGGTTGTTGAAACTGCGGTTGCCGGAAATGTCTTTCACTTTGACATTCCAGCCATCGGACGTTCTATCGAGATCGATGACGCGGTGCCCGGTGGCGACACCACAGCCGGGTTGGCGGGCCAGCCAATGAACGAGTTTCCGGGAAAGCGCGCCGAAGTTGACGTCGGTACCGGCCGCCATTCTGGTTGCGGCCACCGGCATGTCATCGCGACCTTCAATCAACAACGGAGCCCAACTTTTGATTACCTCGCGATTCGTCGTGAACTCCATTTCTCGAAAGAAATGGTGGGCCGACATTGACGCGTAGCGGGCTGTGAGAAAGTCAACCTGTTCCGGACCGTAAACGAAGCTGATGTGAGGAATACCGTTCACGAAGTCGCGCGGACCATCGATCATTCCTTCACTGATCGCAGAAGCCCAAAACTGCTTTGATTGTTCAAACTGCTGATAAATCTCGATCGCCTTTGACACATCGACCGAACCATCGGCGTTGCGATGCGGCGTGTAACTCAGTTCGCAGATTCCCGCATGCCCGGTCCCGGCGTTGTTCCAGCCGTCCGAACTTTCCTGAGCGAGTTCGTGGGTCACCTCGTAGAGCTGGATCTTCAAGTCCGGCTGCAGTCGCTTCAGCATTGCGCCAAGCGTTGAGGACATAATGCCGCTGCCGATCAGAATGACGTCGGGATTGTCGATATGTGTTGAGTCTGGCAGTGATATCATTTCATTTGGCTTTCGGATCAGACGGTGTTGATAGGATGTCCGCAGCGTAATTGAAACAGAGTGTCGGCGAAAATGAGTTTTAGAGATAAAACTAAGAGTTATTCACGTTGTCAAGGACGAGCTTTGAAAGAGCTTCAGAAAGTTGAGGCAATTCTTTGAAGCCTCGAATTTTCCGGAAGCCTTATTCGGCTTGCACAAGGCCCAAGACGTACCAGCGGTGACGCGTTGTTCCGCTTTGCGAGCGTTTGATTCGTCCGGTGACCTGGCGAACTCGGCTGAACATGGATTCGGTCGCATTCGTCGCTGAGAAGAATTGATGAAGATGCGATTCACGGCAGCGGCCAATGCCTTGCTTCCATCGAGACAAAACAGTGTCGGACGATTGGTGCGGATGCCAGACGCACAGCCAACAAAGTGGGAGAGACCTTGCAGGCCGTGTTGTCATGGGCGTGTTGTCATGGGCGCGTGAACAGAGAGGTCATTCTATCGGCCCATGAACCAGGTGGTTCATCCGACGTCTTTGGGAATGAGATACAGTGTGAAAGCAGCCGTCAATCGGTCGTCGGAATCGTCGATGATGCTGTTGGCGTTTTTGGAGATCTTTTCCGCCGCGTCACAAAGCGCACTCAGATCCAGACCGCCCAGGCTAGCAGTGAGTCCGTCGATCATATACTCAGAGACCGATTGAAATAGCTCGTGTGCACGTGAAGCGTGTCGTTGAACGCCGATCGGGCGACCCTCACGAACCTTGACACCGGCAGCGGCCAGTTTGATCAGGCCCTTCACAAAATCGGCCTCTCGACCGGATCGTCCGCATGCAATCC
>Ga0335397_10003409_pt1 | contig 21280 bp, 20 predicted proteins | sample MAT04_FD_205740 | JGI IMG/M metagenome (GOLD analysis project Ga0335397, IMG submission 205740) | Freshwater microbial communities from Lake Fryxell liftoff mats and glacier meltwater in Antarctica - MAT-04 (spades assembly) (version 2) ... | reverse complement strand
CTGGAGCCACACGATCACTGGCCTGACGACTTCTCCTACCTCAATGTCGCCGGCACCTTCTACTACCTGTGCTCGATGCTCGATGGCTGCGCGCGCAGCATCCTCTCCTGGGACATCCGCCCCGCGATGAAGGAAGCCGACGCCGGGATTGTAGCCGCCTGCCCATCTACGTCTCGCTGCGCTCGGCTGTCCGGCAAAAGGCCCACGAAACTTATCCCGGCGTGCGCCCGCGGATCATCACCGAGAACGGTTCCCAGTTCGTCGCCAAGGACTTCAAAGCCTTCGACCGACACTTCCGAACCACCCACGTTTTGACCTCGCCGCACGATCCGCAGAGCAACGGCAAAATCGAACGCTTCCACCGCACCTCAAGGAGCAGGCCATCCGGCCCAAGACCTCCTTGACCTTGGAAGACGCCCAACGAGTCGCCGCACCTTCATCGACCATGACAAGTGATCCTGCCGGAGTTGAGGCAGGTTAGTGATTGCCTGCGAGAATTATTTTGCGGCCAAAGCACACCTGCGGTCTGATGCGGCGCGTTCGCCACATGCTCGTCTTCATCCTCCGCCGCCTAGCCTCGATGCTCGTGGTGCTCTTCTGCGTCATCACGCTCACGTTCCTGCTCGTGCGGATTGCGCCGGGCGGCCCGTTCACCAAAGAGCGGAAGATTCCACCGGCCATCGAGAAGCAGATCATGGCGCGCTACAATCTCGATGGCTCGCTTTGGGAGCAGTTCACCACCTACCTCGGCGTGCGCAAAAACTCGCAGGGCAACTACAGCGGCCTGCTCCAGGGCGACCTTCAGCTTTCCACGAAGTATCGCGATCGCACCGTGCGCGAACTCCTCGCCCAGAGCCTGCCCATCTCGCTCACCCTCGGTTGCGCGGCATTTCTCATCGCCAGCACCGGCGGCATCTGGCTCGGCAGTCTCGCCGCCGTGCGCCACCGCACGCCGACCGACGTCGGCGCGATGCTCGCCGCGCTTTTCCTCATCAGCATCCCGACGTTCGTCATCGGTCCGGTGCTCATCCTCGTCTTCGGCATCTATTGGCGCGTCCTGCCGGTCGGCGGGTGGAATAGCTGGCTGAGCATCGTTCTCCCGGCCATCACCCTCGCCGGGCCCTATATCGCCTACGTCGCGCGGATCATGCGGACCAGCATGCTGGAAGTGCTGCACCAGGATTTCGTCCGCACCGCGCGCGCCAAGGGGCTGAGCGAAGCGCGCGTCATCTACCAGCACGCACTCAAGGTCGCGATCCTCCCAGTGGTCAGCTTCCTCGGCCCGCTCGCCGCGCATCTCCTCACCGGCTCACTCGTCGTCGAGAGCATCTTCAATATCCCCGGCGCCGGCCCGTTCTTCGTTAACTCGATCCTCAATAGCGACGTCTTCCTGCTGGAAGGCGTGGTCATCGTTTACTGCGTCCTGCTCGTGGGGCTGAACTTCGTGGTGGACATCGCCTACACCTGGCTCGACCGGAGGATCCGCCTGGAATGATTTTGCGGCGTTTATCTTTACCGCAGAGGCGTACAGCGGCCGAGGGCGCGGAGAAAGCAGGGCGGTTTCGGCTTCGGATGAATTCCCGCTGCGCCCTCCGCGCCGCTGCGTCTCTGCGTTTCCAAAGGGAAGCCCGTCGATGAGCACCGCCACCCCGCCTCCTCCCGGCACCTGGGCGCGTCTGCGCAAAAACCCCGTCGCTGTCGCCGCGATGGGTGTCCTTGCCTTCATCATCTTCATGGCGCTCTTCGGCCCGATCATTTTCCAGACCGACCCGCACACCACGTCGAAGGACCAATTCGTCCCGCCCACCTGGCTGCGGAGTCCGGCGACCGAGGCCTTCAGCACGTGGCGCTACCCCTTCGGCACCGACAACAACGGCCGCGACGCCTTCGCCCGCGTCCTCGAAGGCGCGCGCATCTCTCTCCTCGTCGGCATCTGCGGCGCGCTGATCAGCCTCGTCGTCGGCACCACCTACGGGTTGGTGTCCGGGTACGTCGGCGGGCGCACCGACGCTGTCATGATGCGCTTCGTGGAAATCCTCTATTCCATCCCGCGCCTCATCATCCTCATCCTTTTCACCTTCATCTTCGACAAACACTTCAAGACCTGGCTGACCGCGCACCACTACGTCGCCCTCGTCGGTTATTCCAAAGTCGTCATCCTCATCGTCACCCTCGGTCTCATCGAATGGCTCACCATGGCCCGCATCGTCCGCGGGCAGGTGCTCGCCTTGAAAAACCTCCAGTTTGTCGCCGCGGCGCGCGCCCTCGGCCAGAGCCATACCAGGATTGTCTTCCGCCACCTCCTGCCGAACCTCGGCGGCATCGTCATCATCTACCTCACCCTCACCATCCCCGCCGTCATCCTCGATGAAAGCTTCCTCAGCTTCCTCGGCCTCGGTGTGCAGGCGCCCCAGGCGAGTTGGGGCTCGCTGCTCAGCGACGGCGCGCAGGTGATCAATCCGGTGAAAAGCTTTTGGTGGCTGCTTCTCTTCCCGGCCCTGGTGATGAGCGTCACCCTCCTCGCGCTCAACTTCCTCGGCGACGCCATCCGCGATGCGCTCGATCCGCGCGCGCGGCGGTGAGGCTGGGCGCCCTCGATGCGAGTCTGCTCGCGCCCGCCAAGATTGCTGGTCGTAAGTGGCGGAATTCGGCGCATGATGGCGGATGCAATTTTATGATCCCTGTTTTCGCACCGGCGAGGAATCCTCATACGGACGGGCGTTGGCGGTGTCTTTTCGTCGGAATCGGTAAAGCGATGAGCGGGTTCATTTTCCTCCATCGGGATCGCGCGGTTTGCCGGGGATTTAGTGAGTCAGCTTGAACGCCGGGGAACCTCACTTGCCATCGCGGTGTTGCTTCCGATATTTTTCTGCGGTTTCTCGCCTTTCGCCCGATGATTTCTCCCGAGGTATTTTATCTGCACATCCAAGGCGAACAACGCGGCCCTTACACCATCCGGCAGATCGATCACCTGCTCAATTCCGGCTTGATCGCGGTGGAGACGCTCTATTGGCGCGAAGGCCTCGATCAATGGCAGCCGGTGACCTCCCTCGTGGCGCTGCGCCGCAAGGCGAACCCCTGGCGCAAAACGGTTTTCGTCCTCGGCATCGTGCTGGTCGTGGCTGCGGTCCTGCAGTTTTTTGGCTCCATTGCGGTGGTCGGGTGGCGGGAGACGAATCAACACGAATACACCCCTCGCGCCGCCTACTGGCGGACGCGCAGCGTGGTCCGTGAAGGCGCGCTGCCGGAGGGTGCGATCGTGCAGTTTTATAATTTCGCCAAGGCGCAGGTGGAATGGCAGCCGCCGCAGGCCGCGACGGTGCTCTTGCGGGGAGACGTGACGCTGCGCGATGGCTCGACCCACGCGACGGCGTGGAGCGTCCCGATGAGCTTCGACTTTCCCTCCGGCGAATGGTCGGGTGGTCCGGTGCAGGAGGTCACGCCATGAGGGTGCCGGGCCGGATCGTCGTGCTCTCGGGCGCGCTGCTGGGGTGCGCCTGCAAGGAGGCGCCGCGCGTTGCACCGCAAAAGGAAATCCGCAAGCCCGTCGTGGCCATGGCGCCCGTGCCGACGAGGCCCTTCGAGGACGGCTATAGCGTCGGCTTCGATCTCGGCAGGCAGCAGGCTGCGCCCCGCGCGAAGCTGCCCGATCCCGCGGAAGTAGAGAGCCTGGCGCGCGAGCAGGCCGTCGGGCAGCCCGAACGGACCGAGCGCTGGGAGCGCGGCTTTGCCGCGGGTTACTCCGATGGCTTTCGCAATGTCGTGACCGGACAAAAATAATCCGCCACAACTTCCATCCCCCCACCATGCCTGCCTCCCGCTTCCTCCCCAGCCTTTGCGCGCTGCTCCTCGCCGTCGCGCCCGCTTCTCTCCGTGCGCAGGCGACTTTGAGCCCGGCCGAAGCCGAGGCGCAGAAATGCGAGGACAAGATCGGCAGCGTCCGACGCGACCTTCTCGGCAAGTACGACGACGCGCTCGGCGAACTGCAACTCACGTTGCAAAAGGCGGCGGATCTCGAAGGGGCCCTGACCGTGCGCGCCGAGCGGCAGCGGCTGAAAACGGAACAGGAGCTGAGCGACAAGGATTTCGTCGCCGAGCCGAAAGCCCTGCGCGCCTTGCAGACGCAAACGTCCACCAAACTGCGGGATCTCATCTCACAGTTGGTGCAGGATTCACTCCCGCGGCTCATCGAATTCAAGAAGGCGCTGACCGTGGCCGGCAAACTCGACGAAGCCGTCAACGTGCGCGCCGCCATCGAGCGCCTGCAAAACACCCACGTCCCGATCTCCCGCCCTGAGGCCGGGGCCGTCATCCCCGCGGAAACGCTGCTCCTGGCCTACGCCGGAGATCGCGGGCGTGCGGACAAGACCTACAAAGGGCAGAAGATCAGTGTCCGCGGGGTGCTCGGCGGTTACCGGCAGGATCCGGCGGATGCGAAGTATTACCACCTCTTCCTCACCGGCAGCACGGGCAGCGGCTGGGTGCAATGCGCGCTGGCGGCCTCGGACTTCCGCTTCCGCGAAGACAAGAATGCGTTCGGCGTGATCACCTTCGTCATCACGACCAAGGACGGCGACAGCACGGTGCGCCTCCAGAAAGGCCAGACCGTGGAAGTCCGCGGCGTCTGCGCCGGGCTCGATGAAGTCGTCCGCCTGGATCGCTGCGAGCTGCCGAAATAGGCCGCGGCTAAAACGTGTGGATGAAGAGCCCGGAGCGCAGCTTCGGCTCGAACCAGGTGCTCTTCGGCGGCATGATCTGATTCGCATCGGCGATGGCCATGAGCTGCTCGACGGTCGTCGGATACATCGAGAAGGCGACCGCGGCCCTGCCGGAATCGACGAGCTTCACCAGTTCATCGGTGCCGCGGATGCCTCCGATGAACTCGATGCGTTTGCTCGTGCGCGGGTCGTCGATCCCGAGCAGCGGGGCGAGCAGGCGATCCTGCAAGCCGGTCACGTCGAGCTGCGAAATCGGGTTGGCATTTGCCGCCGGCTGCCAGGTGAGATCAGACCAGGCGCCGTCCAGATACATGCGGATTTCGCCGGGCCGTTGTGGAGTCGCTGAGCCGTTCGGGCGGAGCGTGAAGGCGCGGCCGACGGCTTCGAGAAACGCTTCCTTGCTCTGGCCGTGAAGATCTTTGACCGCGCGATTATAGGGCAGAATCTGGAGCTGACTCGCGGGGAAGAGGACCGCCAGAAACCAGTTGTATTCTTCTTTGCCGGAGTGCTCCGGGTTGGCTTCGCGGCGCTCGCGCCCGACCCGCGCCGCGCTGGCCGTGCGGTGGTGCCCATCCGCCACGTAGGACACCGGCACGTTTTGAAAGGCGGCGACAAATTCCGCTCCGCCCGCGATGCGCCAGACGGTGTGCTGCACGCCATCGGGCGCCGTGAAGTCGTAGAGCGGCGCGCTCTGCTGCACCTTCGTCGCGAGCGCATCGATGGTCTCGGAGTCGCGATAGGTCAGGAAGACCGGCCCGGTATCCGCGCTGATCGTGCCGATGAGCCGCGTGCGATCGTTCTCTTTATCCGGCCGCGTCTTCTCGTGCTTTTTGATTAGTCCCTGCTCGTAGTCGTCGATGTGGCAGACGGCGGTGACTCCGACCTGCACATGGGCGCCCATGCGCTGCTGGTAGAGGTAAATGCACGGTTCCGATTCGCGCAGGAGCGCGCCCTTTTCCTGCAAGGCGAGGAAGTTTTCCCGGGCTTTCGCATAGACGGCATCCGCGTACGGATCGGTTGCCGGCGGCAGGTCGATCTCCGCGCGATCCACATGGAGCAGGCTGTGGGGTTTGCCGGCGGCGAGCGCGGCGGATTCCTCGCGGTTCACCACATCGTAAGGGACGCAGGCGACTTCTTCGACGAGCGACGGCGCGGGGCGGAGACCTTGGAAAGCTTTGATACGGAGCATAGGGGGAGGAGAGGAAAGGGGATGCGCGCGGCGGGGGCAAGTGTTGAGTGCTCAGACGTGAGCGCAAAAAGTCCGGCGGTGATCGTCTCTTATTTTATTCTTAATCTTACTCGTGATCGTCATGGTAATCCTCCTCGGCGGTGCGAGCGCGGGAGTAAGATGACGATGATGATTGGGATTAAGAGGCGGTGCCGTCTGGCCTTTCGGCGCCCACATCTGAGCCGGGCACGGGACCGGAAATTGGCGGGGAAAAGAGCGGGCGCCGGTGACCTGTCTCACGCATCACGGGATCGCCCGCAGCGTGTAGTAGGCCTCCAGCTTCTTCCAGACCGGCGCCTCGCCGAAGAGGGTTTTCGTATCCTCGATCCGGATGTGGTAAATCCGGTTGAGCCACTGGTCCCCGGTGCCGAAGTCCTTCACCTCGATCGCCGCCGACTTGCGATCGGAACTGATCTTCACGCCCGCCAGCGTATCGTCCCGGCGATTGTGCTCTGCCGAGCCATAATTACCGGTGTCGGCGTAGAAATACGAACTCACTTTCAACGCGCCCGCCAGTTCCTCGTCTGTCACTAGGGAAGCGATCGGTTGCGTAAATTGAATCGCGAATCCGTCCTTCGCGGCATTAATCCGGTGGAAGTCAGCGCCGACGGTCTGGCCGTCGTAGATGACCCGCTGCAACCGGTCTTGAGAGCCGCCTGCCGAAACCCATCCGCGACCGGTCTGGCCGAGGAGCAGGCTGCCATCCGGCAGGAAACACGGCCTCATCACTCCCGATGCCAGCCCGCGCGCGAAGGGAATCACGCACCCCTGGTCGGCACCGTGGGCCTGCTCGGTCACCACCCGCAGGAGGGTCGAGAGCGTCTGGTCGCCGATGAACATCTGCTTCTGGTAAACCCCGAACTTTCCGCCGGTGGTGTCCCAGGCGGGGTTGCCCGGCGAATTCGCGAGCTTCCCGTGGGGAAGCCACACCGCGCCTAGTCGCCTCTGGTCCTTCCAAAGGTCGAATTTCAACTCCCCGGAGTCCGGCTTCATCTTCCCCGGTAAGTCCACGAGACTCGACAGGTGCCCATAGAATTTCCCCTTCTCCAGCGGCACCAGCTTTGACGAGCCGACGTACTCGCCCTGATTCTCCGCGTACCAAAGCCGTCCGTCCGGATCGAATGCGAGCCCAGCCGGACTGCGCAGCCCGTAGGCGTACGGTTCGGAGATGCCCTCGGGAGTTACTCGGATCGCCCAGCCGCGGTATCCGCCCATCGAGCCCATGAAAGGTCCGCCCGCGCGCCACGAGGTGCGATCACTCCCGCCGTGCGCGAGGTTGAGCGTGATGTAGTAGTTTCCCTCGGCGTCGCGCACTGGTCCGTGGGCATACTCGTGATAGTTCGCGTGGAATCCGTACTTGTCGCACACGGTCTCGAACTTGTCCGCGCGCCCATCGCCATTGGTGTCGCTCATGCGCGTCAACTCCGGCTTCTGCGTCACCACAATTTTGTCGCCCTTGTCGTCCTCGATCACCACACCGAGGCACTCATAGGTACTCTCGGCAAAGAGGGTCCACTGGTCGCCGCGGATGCGCCACACGCCCGCGGTGCGCGTCCCCAGCACGATCGTGCCGTCCTTGGCCACCGCGATGCCGGTGGGCTCGAACAACTGCTTCCGGCCGAAAATGTCCTTCGGCGATTCCCAGTCCTCGACCGAATACCCCGCCGGCAACTCCAGTTTTTGCCTCCCCTCTTTGGCGGGAGTCTTCACCACCGGCTGCGGCGTCCAGTTCTCCTCGCGATCCAGGATTGGACGCGCCACGAGCCCGCCGGCCAGCCGTGCGGTGAGCTTGTAGAGCGGCCCCTTCGCCGGGTCGAGGGTCCACATGCCGCCGACAAATGTGCCCCCCTCGGTCTTCACATCCGAGAGCCCGGTTTCCGCCAACTCGAATTTCTGCGGCTCCTTCAATTTCCCCTCGATCGCAAACTCGATCCGCCCGTCGCCGGAGAGCGTCACCTTTTGCAAAATTTCGTTCTTCCCGATCCGCACGTGGAAGGTCGGATCGCCCGTGACCGGATCGAGCGTGTGCCCGAGAAACTCCGCATCGACCGATGCGAGGAGTTCGGGAAAATCGCGATCTTCCCACAACCACTTCTCGACCGCCATGTCGTCGAGGACGTCCGGTTCCTTGAATTCAAAATCGACCGGAACGCCCGTCGGCGTCAGCGGCTGCAGAATGGCACCGCCCTCGATGAAGACTTGCGCTCCCTGTCCCCGCACCGAACCCGGCGTCCCGCGGCCCTCACGTTCCTTCGACAGGTTCAGGAAGCCGCCGCCCCAGATGTTGCGCACCGAGAGGAAGCGGGAGTCGAATGTGTAATTCATCCCGTTCGGCAGTCCCACATGCAGAGCCCGTCCGCTCGATCCACGGAGCGGTGCGCGGAAGACTCGCGTCCGCTTTGTCACCGGCTCCTCGTTCGGAATGTCCACGATGCTTTTCGGCGCGGCCTTCTTTTCCTGCTTTAGCTTCACCACCGCCGGCCCGGCCTGTCCTGTATCCGCCAGCGTCCGCAGGTAATGCCAGATATTCTCCACCGCCTGATCGGGGAGCACCTCCGTGGTGAACAACGGCATCGCAGCCAGAAAGGCAGTCCCCTTGGCCGGTCCGCTCTCCGCCACCGCCAGCACGTCCCACGACTTGCGCACCGAATCCACATAGTAGGTCTTGTCCGCCTTCAACTTCTTTTTCTCCCCCGATTTCGGATCGATCGCCTCGCGCTCGCGCGGCTCGTTAAGAAAGAGCCCGTGCAGATTCGGCCCGATCCTGAGCGAGGCATCGTCCTTGGCCACCGCATGGCACACTACGCAGCCGTAGAGTTCGAACGCGGTCTTCCCCTCCGCCACGGCATCCACTTCCTGCGCCCAGCCCGGAAGGGCCAGCGCCGCGAACATAAGAGCAACTCGGTATTTCATCGTTCGAGTCCTGTAGGGAAATCCCGGCTGGCCGGCAAGGGATAAGGCGACGCCAGCGCATCGCACATATCCGGTTCCGGGGCTTCGATGGAAATCCATGCGCAGATCGCCTCGGGGTTCAGAGCCGCAAGATTCTGCATGTTTGGATTGTCCAGGGCATAGCCGCTGAAGGCGAAGGAGCGCATGTGCAGGGCGGTGATGGCACCCCAGATGCGGGCACAAAAAGCGGATCGCGCATTCAGCAAGGCCAACGGCCGTGCGCTCCCATCGGCTCAGTTCTCGTGCTCAGTAGCATGCAGACAGCGAACGCGAATACTGAGCACTGATTACCGGGCACTTTCTCCCGCCTGTTCGTGAAAAAGCTGCCGGATTACCTCTTCGACCGGCAGTTCCTCGACGTTCAAGTCAGTGACCTTGCACGCGCTCAAGACCTCGCGGCAGGTTTCGGCAACCTTGGCCCGCGGCACTTTCAGGCGCACGCGCCCCGGCGTTCGCTCCACGACTTCTCCCAGCCGGGCGAAGTCGCACTCCACGCCGTTCTCAAAGGCCAGCCCCACGATCTTGTGCGTGGCGAAGCGGTCGATGATCGCGCTCAGTGGTCCATCGAAAAATATCTTCCCCGCGTCGATGATGATCACCCGCGCGCACAGCTCCTCGATGTCCTGCATGTAGTGACTCGTGAGCATCGTCACGATCTTGTTCCCGCCGTTGTAGAGCCGCAGGAACTCGCGCACTTTTTTCTGCGAAGTCACGTCCAGGCCGATGGTCGGCTCGTCGAGGAAGAGCACCTTGGGCGAGTGGAGCAGCGCGGCGATGAGTTCCATCTTCATCCGCTCGCCGAGCGATAACTCGCGCACCATCACGTCCAGTTTATCCGCGCAATCGAGCAGTTCGGTCAGTTCGCCCACGATCTTCTTGAAGCGCGTCTTCTCGATCCCATAGATCGCGCGATTCAGCTCCAGCGATTCGCGCGCCGGCAGATCCCACCACAGCGCGTTTTTCTGCCCCATGAGCAGGGAGAACTGCCGCTTCATCGCGTCCTTCCGCTCCCACGGCACGAAGCCCAGCACCTTGGCCTTGCCCGCGGTCGGATTGAGCAGCCCGGAGAGCATCTTGAGCACCGTCGTTTTGCCCGCGCCGTTCGGCCCGAGAAAGCCAACGAACTCGCCCTCCTCGATGGAAAATGTCACGCCATCCGCCGCGCGCACTTCCTCGTATTCGCGATGCCCGAGCCCCTTGATCGCGCCCCAGAGGCCCGGCGCTTTTTTGTAAGTGCGATAGACCTTGGTCAGGCCTTGGGTTTCGATGGCGCTCATGCGGGCGGCGACTGTGCCCTACGCCCGCCGCCGACGCAAACGTGCCGCGTCAATGCGCTCCCACCGACTTCCCGCCCTCCACCAATTCCTTGAAACGCTCAAGGTTCCGCCGCAGGCGCACCTCGACTTGCTCGCGGTTTTGCCAGCCGCTGTCCGGGTTATAGCGCATTTTCAGCGTCACCTCGGTCACGCCGCCGCCGGCATTTTGGAAACAGGCCACGCCCGAGCTGTCTGGTCCTTCAAGCGTGCGCCAGGCCATCCGCCGCTCCGGGATGCGCAAAGTCAGCTCGCAGGTGGAATGGAAAAACTGCCCGTCATTCTCCGATTTTAAGCTGAAGCGCTTCTCATCCAGCCAGCGAATCTCCCGCACGCCCTCCATAAAAGAAGGGAAGTCCTCGACCCGGCACCAGTGCTTGAAGACGTCTCCGATGGGCGCCTGCACCGCGACCGTCACTTCGAGGGCGATAACCGGATTTGGAGGCGAAGGAGACTTTTCCATGGGTAAAAATCGTTCACTCAATCAAAGGCCACCGGCGGCATCTCACAACAGAATTTCCGCGACGGCGCGAGTTCGTGGGCGACACACGCGCCGCGCGCATTTTCGGGAGCGACGGGCGAGGTTCTGACGTTCTAGATTAACTCCGCAATCTGCACGGCATTGAGCGCCGCGCCTTTGAGGAGTTGGTCGCCAGCGACCCAGAAGGCGAGGCCGTTATCGAGCGCGCAATCGAGGCGGAGACGGCCGACCTGGCAATTGTCGTGCTCGGCCGCGTAGAGCGGGAGCGGATACTCGGCCTTCGAGGGGTCATCCACGATGTCGAGGCCCGGCGCTTTCGCGAGGACCGCGCGGGCGTCCTTGAGCGAGACCGGCTTTTCGAATTCGGCATTCACCGCGACGCTGTGGGCGCGATAGACCGGCACGCGCACGCACGTCACCGAAGCCTTGAAGGTCGGATGATGCATGATGCGCCGGCCTTCGTTCTGCATCTTCATCTCCTCCTTGGTGTATCCAGTATCGAGGAAGGAATCGACGTGGGGCAGCACGTTGAAGGCGATTTGGTGCGGATAGACGCTCTTTTCCACGGGCTGGCCGTTGGCGATCGCGTGGACCTGATTGCGGAGTTCCTCGATCGCCTGCGCGCCCGTGCCGCTCACGGCCTGGTAGCTGGCGGCGAAGATGCGCTTCACGCGGAATTCCTGATGGAGTGGATGGAGCGCCATCAGCGTGATCGCGGTCGTGCAATTCGGGTTGGCGATGATGCCGCGGTTCTTCTTGATGTCCGCGCCGTTGATTTCCGGCACGACGAGCGGCACGTCGGGATCCATGCGGAAGGCGCTGGAATTGTCCACCACGACGGCGCCCGCCTGCACCGCAAAGGGCGCGAACTTTAACGAAATCGAGCCGCCCGCGCTGAAGAGCGCGATGTCCACCCCGGCAAAGGAATCCTCGCGCAGTTCCTTGATCGCGATCTCCTTCCCACGGAAGCGCAGCGTCTTGCCGACCGAACGCGCGGAGGCCAGCAGCGTGAGTTCGCCGACGGGGAAATTGCGCTTCTCCAGAGTCTTGATCATTTCGATTCCAACGGCTCCGGTGGCACCGACGATCGCGACATGTAAGTTCTTGCTCATAAAAAGGGCCGCGCACTGTATAGGCTCGCCCGCGCAATGCAAATCCGCATCCAGGTCCCTTCCCAAACGCTCGATTTGATCGACGACTCCGGCGAAACCATCCGCTGTTACGCCATCTCCACCTCGCGTTTCGGGCTCGGCACGGAGCCGGGCAGTAATAAGACGCCGACGGGTTGTTTCCGCATTTCGGAGAAGATCGGTGACGGGGCGCCACCGGGGGAGATTTTCATCAGCCGGGTGCCAACGGGGAAGATCGGGCAGGAGGGTGATGAAAAGGATCACGTGCAAACCCGGATCCTCTGGCTGGACGGCCTCGATCCTGACAATGCCAACACTCACGGGCGCTACGTTTACATCCACGGGACCAACGCGGAATCAAAGCTCGGCACCCCGGCGAGCTACGGCTGCATCCGGATGAGCAATCTCGACATGATCGACCTCTACGACCGGGTCGGGGTGGATACTGCGGTCGAGATACAGCCGTGAGGCGTCCGTCTCCCGAATAGACGGCAACGGAGAAAAAACGTTGTCATGCATCCGCAAACAACGAACATCCCCGCCACCTGCCCACTGGCAAAGAAAGGAGGGGAAACTAAGAAAATGAAATATCTCGCAATCATCGCACTCGCCGCCATGGCTCTCAGCCTCGGCGCTTGTGCCAGCAAAGAATCGACGACGGCCCAGACCTCGACGACCGCCTCGACTGGCTACAGCAAGTAATCCTTCAATCCGAGGGGACTTCCTTTAGTAAAAGCCAGGCTCGCTTTCCGCGGGCCTGGCTTTTTTGTGCCTGCGAGCGCCCAGTGCCGAAACACAGGCTCCTGGCCAACTCCCGCCCCACGCTCGCGCTCCCATCCTTCCGGCTAAGAAACGGCTGAAAATCGGCTGTACAACGCAGGCGTCACATTGCACTGCCCACTCAAGACCGCTAAGGGTGATGTTGCATCTCCCCAGCGCCCCCCTTCCTCTTTCATGAAAAAACTGTCCGTCCTCCTTGCGGTCGCCGCCGTCCTCGGCGGCGGGTGGTATGCGTTCAAGGACAAGCTGCCCAATGGGCGCAAAGAACAGGCCGCTGCGGGAAATTTCACCGCGATCGCCGAAAAGCGCGACCTCGACTTCAGCGTGGAGATCAGCGGCGATGTCACCCCGGCGACGCAGTTGGATGTGAAGTCGGAAGTCGGCGGAAAGCTGAAAGTCCTGCACGTTGTTCCCGGCCAGACCGTCCGGGAAGGCGAACTGCTCGTGGAGATCGACGACACCGATCTGCTCACCGAAAAGGACAGCGCAGAGACGGAGATCGAAGGCGCCCGACTGTCGATGGGAAAGGCGAAGAACAACTACGAGCGCTCCCGCGATCTTTATGAGCAGAAGCTGATCAGCCGCGAAGTCTTCGATAATCTCACCGCCGAATTTCACATCGCCGAAAATGGCCTCGTCAAAGCCCAGCGCAAACTTCAACTGGTGACCGACAAATTGCGCAAGACCAAGGTCATCGCGCCGGGTGAAGGCACCGTTCTCACCGTCCCAGTCATCGAAGGACAGGTCGTGATCGCCGCGGCCAGCGTGAACAGCGGCACCACGCTCATGACGGTCGCCAATCTCTCGAAACTCCTCGTCGAGACCCACATCAACCAGGTCGATGTCGCGAAGCTCGAACTCAACCAGGACGTGAAGCTGCGCGCGGAATCCCTCAAGGATCTCGATTTGGAAGCGATCATTTCGTTCATCGCGCCCGTCGCCACGGTGAAGAACAACGTCAAGGGCTTCCAGGTGCAGGCGCTCATCGAAAAGCCCAATCCGCGGCTGCGCCCCGGCATGACGGTGAACATGTCCATCCCGATCGCCACCGCGACCGACGCGATCAGCGTGCCGATTTCGGCGGTCTTCAAAGGCGAGGGCAAAAAGAAAGTCATCTACGTCCGCAACGGCGAGAATACCGAGCAGCGCGAGGTGAAGATCGGCGTCACCAACACGGATCACGCGCAGATCATCAAGGGCGTGCAGGAAGGCGAGGAAGTGCTGCTCGTGGAACCGAACCGGATGCAGGCGAAGAAATCGTGAAGAAGCGTGGTGTGATCGTCGTTCGATCTTCGATCTGATGTCTCTCATCGAACTCCGCGGCGTGACCAAACGCTACAAGATCGGCGAACAGGAGATCCTCGCGCTGAACGGCATCGACCTGACCATCGAGCAGGGCGAATACGCCGCGATCATCGGCCCCAGCGGCAGCGGCAAATCGACGCTCATGCACCTGCTCGGCTGCCTCGATACGCCGACCAGCGGCACGATGCACCTCGACGGCATCGACGTGAGCCGCGCGGGTGGCAACAAGCTGAGCGAAATGCGCAACCAGAAAATCGGCTTCGTCTTCCAGAGCTTTAATCTCCTGCCCAAGTTCAATGTCCTGCAAAACGTCGAACTGCCGATGATCTACTCCGGCATCTCCGCCAGCGAACGCCACCGCCGCGCCCTCGAAGCGATCGAGCGCGTCGAACTCACCAATCGGGTGAAGAATACGCCCCTCCAACTCAGCGGCGGCCAGATGCAGCGCGTCGCCATCGCCCGCGCGCTGGTCAACAAACCGAAGATCATTTTCGCCGATGAACCGACCGGGAATCTCGACTCGAAGACCGGCGCGAACATTCTCCAGCTCTTCCGCGAACTGAGCGAAGCGGGCAGCACCATCGTGCTCGTGACGCACGACACCAAGATCGCCGCCCAGACCCCGCGCCGGATCGAGATCGCCGACGGCGTGATCGTCAACGACGTGAAGAACGAGCCCGCCCTCGCATGAAATTAACGACACCTTGTCATTCTGAGCGGAGTTCCGTGCGGGCGAAGGCGGGACGGAACGCAGTCGAAGAATCGAAGACCGCGCCGGGGCGGAGGCGGGCGGCGCAATCCCGGAGCTTCAAAAGGCGTCGGGATTCTTCGACTTCGTTACACTCCGCTCAGAATGACCCACGTTTGGGAAGTTCCACCCAAGCCCTCGCATGAACCTCTGGCTCGGCTTCCTCATCGGGCTCAAAGAAATCTGGGCGCACAAATTCCGCAGTTTCCTGACCATGTCGGGCGTCATCCTTGGCGTCGCGTCACTGCTCTCCATGTTTTCGCTCACCGCTGGCATCGCCAAGGGCGTGCGCGAATACATGAAACAAATCGGCGGCCTGGAGCGCGTCGGCGTGATCGGCCAGGACGTGCCGCTTGATCAGGAAGGCTATTGGGAAATCTCCCCCGGGCGCACCGTCGCCGATGCCGAGGCCATCGCCCGCTCGGCGCATCTCGTCTCCTACGTCACCCCCGTTTCGTCCCTTTCCAGCGCCGCCATCCAGCGTTCGAACCGCACTTTTCGCTCCGAAGTCAGCGGCTGCTGGCCCGACTTTGTGCCGATCAACAAGCACGTCATCGCCGCCGGTCGCAACCTCAGCGCGCTGGATCTCGAAACCGGCCAGCGTGTCTGCGTGATCGGCCGCCTCGTGGTCGAAAAACTCTGGCCGGGGCTGCCGCAGTTCAACCCCGTCGGTGAGACGATCAGCATCAACGACCGCCCCTTCCGGGTCGTCGGCGTCTTTGATTTCTACGAACGCGAACTGGACAAGCGCCGCCGCGAATTGGGGCTCAAGGGGGCTCCGCGGTTGAACAGCGCGGGCAAAAGCGTCAAGCCCTCGGGGAGCCGCAGCTCCAGCGCCTTCGATCGTAAAAATCTCACCATCCTCATCCCGATCACGACGATGTTTTGGGATTACAAGAGTGCGCTCATGGTCGGCAAGGAAGACCAGGGTCCGCAATACAAACTCGACGCGCTCACCTTCCAGGTCGCCGACACGGAACGCTTCGACGAAACCATCGACCAAGTCCGCACCATCCTCACCAGCACCCATCGCAACATCGAGGACTTCACCTTCGACACGCGGCAGGAGTTCTTCGATTCCATGGAGCAGAACATGCGCAACACCCGCCTGAGCGGCGGCGTCATCGCGGGCATCTCGCTCATCGTCGGCGGCATCGGCATTACGAACATCATGCTCGCCTCGATCACCGAGCGCATCCGCGAGATCGGCGTGCGACGGGCCGTCGGGGCGAAGGCGCGCGACATCTTTGTGCAGATCGTCGTCGAGAGCGCGGTCATCGGGGTGATCGGCGGGGTGCTCGGGCTTTTCGCCAGCGCCGGGGTCATCCAAATCCTCATCGCCATTTCGCCGGAGGCCAACGCCCCCGTCGTGGAACTCGGCGATGTTTTGATCAGCTTTGGCTCCGCGGTGGTCATCGGCACCTTCAGCGGGATTTATCCCGCATTTAAAGCCAGCCGTCTCGACCCGATCGAAGCGCTGCGCTACGGCTAACGCGTGGACACCGCCACCGCGCCTATTCGCCGCTCGCTGCACGACCTGACCTTTCCCGCTTTGGCGCGGGAAATGGCCGGGCTTTCCCCCGTGCATACGCAGGCCTTGTGGCGGGCGCTCCATCGCGACGCCGACACGCTTCCGCAGGAGCGCGAAGACTTTCAGCGTCCGCTCCGGCGCTGGCTCGACGAGACCGCGGGACGCTACTTTCTCGATACTCCCGAAGTCGCGGCCGACATCTTGAGCAGCGACTTCCTCACGCAAAAGTTTCTCCTGCGCCTCGAGGACAACCGCACGATCGAGACGGTCCTGATGAGCTTTCGTGGACGCTACAGCGCCTGCGTGAGCACGCAGGTCGGCTGCGCGATGGGGTGCGTCTTTTGCGCCACCGGGCAGATGGGTTTTGGGCGGCATCTGCGGGCCGGCGAAATTGTCGGCCAGGTGCTGCTCGTCCAGCGCATCCTGCGGGCGCAGGGCGAAACGGGGCTGCGCAACCTGGTGCTCATGGGCATGGGTGAGCCGCTGCATAATTACGACTCCGTCCTGACCGCGCTGGAAATCCTGACCGACCGTCGCGGGGTCAACCTCGCCCCGAGTCATATCACGATCAGCACCGTCGGCGTCGTGCCCGGCATCCTGCGCCTCGCGGACGAAAAGCAGCCGTATAATCTCGCGGTCAGCCTCCACGGCGCGACCGAAGCCGAGCGTTCCGCGCTGGTCCCCGCGAGCCAGCGCTGGCCGCTCGCTGACTTGATCGCCGCCTGCCGCACGTACTGCGAGAAAACCGGACGCCGCATCTTTTTCGAGTGGACGCTCATCGCCGGGAAAAACGATTCGCCCGCACAGGCCGCACGGCTCGCCGAGTTGCTCGCCGGGCTCGATGCCCATGTAAATCTCATCCCGCTCAATCCAACCGACGGCTACGTCGGTGATCCCACCGGCACGCCCGCGGCGAAAGAATTCCAGCACGTCCTGCAAGCCGCCGGTTTCCCCAGCACCGTCCGCCAGCGTCGCGGCATCGATGTCGCGGCGGGCTGCGGACAACTCCGCGCCGAAAAGAAATCCCGATGAAACCCTTCAATACTCTCGCCCAAATCCGCACGCCCGATGGCGCCACGCTCGCGCTGCTCGAACACGACGGCGAACATTACCTCAAGCTCAACGGCCGCCAGCTCATGAGCAGCTACGCCACCGCTTCGGAGCTGGCGCTGGCGCAACATTCCTGCGCCCGCCTTGGCGGCGTGCCCGAGGCCCGCATCCTCATCGGCGGCCTCGGCCTCGGCTATACGCTCAAGCGCGTGCTGGAAGTCGTGGGAAAAAAAGCCGTCGTTCACGTCGCCGAGCTGATCCCCGAAGTCGTGATGTGGAACCGCGAATTGCTGCGCGGCGTGAACGGCAAACTGCTCGACGACCCGCGCGTCGAAGTCTTTGTCGCCGACGTTTACGCGCTGCTCAAACGCTCCGCCGCGCCGCGCTACGACGCCATCCTGCTCGACCTCGATAACGGTCCCGTCTCGATGATGCAGCCGGCGAATGCGCGCGTTTATGACCGCGAGGGTTTTGTCCGTATCACCCGCGCGTTGCTGCCCGATGGTTGCGCCGCGTTCTGGTCGGCGAATGAGGACCTGCCCTTTGTCTCGCGCCTGAGCCGGGCGGGCTTCGATGTCGAAACCTTCGCCGCACCCGCGCATGCGCGCGCCAGGCAGGCCATCCACCGCATCTACGTCGCAACCCGGCGTCCGCCCCAGGCCGAGTTGGAGACGACCGAGCGGCCGGCGAAAAAGATTCGACGCTAGACGCAACGACGGGCACGGCGCCCGGTGAGAAGCAGTGCTCCAAGGCCGAGCAGCAATGCCGACCCGGGCTCCGGCACGACTCCGAGCTGAGCGTTCAAGAAGCTGCGCATCTCCGGCGCAGCGGCGTTGAGTTCCCCGGTCGTCGGGAAATGATTTCCCGTCGTGATCTCCGTGAGGCTCGCGCTGAGGCCGCCGGCCACCAGGTCGTTCCGAAACTGCCGCACGAAGCTGATCCCGACCGTCGAATCATTGACGCTGTGGAAGAGCTTGAACGCCGGATCGCCGGGCGAAATGTAGGGCGCGAGGTAGAAGCTGCTCGACCCCGGTGGGACCGGTGGCCCGGCCCAATCGACCACGGCCCGCACGTTCGAGGTGAAGCCGAGATTTTGCTGATTCGCCAGATCGGACGAGAGCCCGAAGAAGGGCACGTCGCTCGTCAGCGCGGCCAGCGAGGCGAGATGCGCGCCGGCGGATTGTCCATACAGCGCCACGCGCAGGCCATCGAGGCCGAAGGTCGCGGCGTTGGCTTTCAAATAGCGGATCGCTGCTTTCACGTCATCGACCTGCTGAAAGAGCGGCTCGATTGGCGTGTTGAGTCGGTAGTTCATGGCCGCGACCACATAGTCGCCCGTGGCCAGAAATCCTTTCGTGTCGATGAAGCCGTCGAGCGAGCCGGAATTCCAACCGCCGCCGTGGATGAGCAGCACCACGGGCAGCGGGCCGGTCGCGGCGATCGGCTTGTAGATGTCCATGATCTCCCGCCGCACTCCGGATTGGATCGGCCCGCCGCCGGGGACGTAGGCGACGTCGTTGAAGAGTTGAAAGTTCGGGTTGCCGATGAAGGTCTGCGCGCGCAGTTCGCCCGCGGCGATGAGGAGGAGCGCGAGTACGATCCGGCAGATGAAGGAACGGCAAGAGGTGGATGGATGGGCGAGCATACGGCGGAAGTTCTTTCCCGGTTGCTACGGCGAATCCGCCCGCACGTTACCGCTTCGCGCGCTCTATTTCAGCAGCCGCACCTGCACGTCGCTGATCTCGATGCCGCCCGAATAGCTGGCGAGCCCGAGCGAATCGTCATCCGGCATCGCCCAGCCGAGCGGCGGCGCTTCATAGAGCGAGAGTTCGCTCTGCGCGCCTTTCCAGCGAATGAACGTCACGCCATCGATGCGGACGCTGACACTCACCTGATCGCCTTCAGGCCGGACCGCGATGTCCAGCCGGCACCCGCGCCCGACCGGCGCCCGCTCCGTCGTGCTCGATGAGTTGCGCCGCCAGCGTTCGCCGTCCACCAACCCGAGCCCGGACGATCCTTGCAGATTCAGCACCAAGCCCACGCGCGTCCGCCCCGTCCGCAGGATGATCCCCGCGTCCGACAAGTTGTCTTCGAGCAGCAGCCGGCAGGAGAGTTCGTAGCCGCCGGCGCCCGGTCGCACCGGCAGGCGGAGCCGCTTCGCAGAATGGGTGGACGTGCGTTCGAGGCGAAGGATTTCACCCAATCCGCCCGCGCCCCATTGCCAATCGCCTGCCACAATTTCCTGGCGGAGATCGAGCGCCCGCAGTGGCTCGATCATTTCTTCCTCCGTCGGCGGCACTGGCGTGCGCATCTTTTCCCGAGGCACCAATGCCACTCCCCCGATCAATCCCGCGACGACCGCGACCGCCGCAACGATCCCGACAATTCGCTTCCGCGGAAATCGCGACGCCCGGATTTCGTCCACGCGCCGACGCACTTCGCTGACCTCTTGGAAGCGATTTTCCGGCTCCGTCTGCATCGCCTTCGTCACCACGCCATCGAGTCGCGCATCGGTTGGCACCTTGCGCGAAGGCGCTTCCCACGCCCCGCGCGGCAGTTCGCCGGTCAGCATTTCGTAGAGCATCACGCCGAGGCTGTAGATATCGGCGCGAGCATCGAGCGTCCGGCCGGCGCGCTGCTCGGGCGCCATGTAGTCGGGCGTGCCGATGACCGTGCCGGCCGTGGTCAGGCGCGAGTCTGCGACGTCCGCTTCCGAGCGCCACTGGGCGAGGCCGAAGTCGGCCACTTTCACCGCGCCGTCGCGCCCCACGAGCACGTTTGCCGGCTTGATGTCGCGATGGATCACCCCGCGCTCGTGAGCGAATTGCAGCGCTTCGCAAACCCGGCTGGCCACCGCCAAAGCCCGCGCCGGAGGCAGTTCGCGGGTGGCGATCAGGCGCGCGAGATCCGGGCCGTCCACATACTCCATGAGGAAGAACAGATGCCCCGCGCTCGTCTGGCCGTATTCGTAGATCGCCACGATGTGCGGATGCTGGAGCGCCGCGAGCGCCCGCGCTTCCGCCGCAAATCGCGCGGCGAAGGCGTCATCCGCCGCGACTTCGCCGGGCAGCAGCTTGACCGCGACCTCGCGATTGAGGCTCGGCTGGCGCGCCCGATAGACCGCGCCCATGCCGCCGCGACCGATCATCGCGATCACCTCCAGCTTGGGAAAAAGCGCGCCGAGTTCCTCGACCGAGGGCGGCGCCCACGCGCGGAGCAGCGCGGCGAGATCGAGCGGTTGCGTGGCGCGGGCGAGCAGCGCCCGCGGGTCGAGCCCATGCACTTGATCGCCGGTTGGAACGACTTCCGCCATCTCAGCTCAGCGCGCGGAAGAGCGCGGCGATTTCTTCGTCCACCTCGGCCTCCGTCTGCGCGTCGATGCTCGCCGCGACTTCCTCCAGCAGCTTCTCGCGATAGCGGCGGCGCAGCCGGAAGATTGCCACCCGCACCGCGCCTGCTTCGAGGCCGAGCTTTTGCCCAACGACCGCCGCCGACTGCTCCTCGTCCTCGACCGTGAGAAAGGACTTCAGCGCCTCGAAGACCTCGCCCTTACCCTGCGCGGCGTAGTCTTCCCGCAGCGCATTCATCGAGCGGTCGAGCAGCGTGAGCGCCCAGCGGCGGTGATAGATCGTCTCCGCATCGCGACCATCGGCGGGTTCGTGGGCGTAGAGACCTTCGGCGACCGCTTCGTCGATCGAGAGCGGGACGATGCCGCCCCCGCGCTTTTGCCGCTGCTGCTTCTGCCAGTCGTCCCGCAGAAAATGCTGCACCGCCGTGAGGAGAAACGTCCGCAGCCGGCCGCGCTGCTGATCGGCCCGGGCGAAGAAATCTTTTTCCAGCACGCGCACAAAGAACGCCTGCGTGAGGTCGGCCGCTTCCTCCGCGCCGTGCCCGCGGCGGCGGATGTAAGCGTAAAGCGGATACCAGTACGTCGCGCACAATGTCTCGAGCGCAGCCTGCACCCGAGGCGCCGAGCCCGAGCGCACGGCGGAGATCAGGCTCCAGCGCGTGGGTTGGAAAGCGGCGGCGGCGGTCATGCGAGGA
>Ga0335397_10003403_pt1 | contig 21291 bp, 17 predicted proteins | sample MAT04_FD_205740 | JGI IMG/M metagenome (GOLD analysis project Ga0335397, IMG submission 205740) | Freshwater microbial communities from Lake Fryxell liftoff mats and glacier meltwater in Antarctica - MAT-04 (spades assembly) (version 2) ... | reverse complement strand
AGAACGATGTAAGCTAAAAAAGAGCTGGTTTTAGACCAGAGAAGCGAACAGAGTTAAAGTCGATCTCAAAGCCTAGATTAGAGCTTATTTTTCCTAAAAAACTGTCCAACCCTACGGGTCCACTTCAGAATTCCGGCAACAGCACCATTGCGATGAATTAACTCTGCAATGCGCGCCAGCATTTCAATGTGAGCATCTTGCCAGATGCCTAAATCTTGCGGCGTGATTCGTCCCTGCGGTTCTACCGCCGCCGCCTCGGTCATCACAAGCCCTGCCCCTCCTACAGCTCGACTCACGAGATGAACAAGATGCCAATCATTGGCGAATCCGTCCTCGCTGGAATACTGACACATGGGAGAAACTGTAACGCGATTTCGGAAGGTAACGCCACGTTGATCAAATCGTTCAAATAAGTGTGACATGTTTGTAGACCTGTGAGTCAAAACGCTATTTTGTCAAAGACTTTAAGCTTAAAATCTTTGACAAAGTAGTTTTATTCAATATCGCTTTATCTTTGGAGCAACACATCACTCTAAAGATGTTATGCAAAGGATTATGCGCACACTTTCTTTACGCTAGGACGTTGACTAACCTCATTCCACCAAGCCCGTAATTTTGGAGTTTGAGCCGTTGTCACGTTGTACTCTGGGGTTTGCGAGAGATAGGTGAAGACAGGAATCAGATATAGATCGGCAATGCTGATTTCGTGACCCAGCAAATAGGGAGCGCCAACAGTCAGAGACTCGATCGCCTCTAGGGCTTTCTTTACAGGTGCGATCGCCTCTTTTACCTTACCCTCGTCAGTTGTGCCCCCTTGACTAGGCACAATCAGACGCTGAATGGCAATTGACCCGATCGCGGGTGTATAAAGATGGCTGTCAACAATTCCCATAACTTGGCGCATCCGAGCCTGAAGCAGGGGATCAGAGGGGCTGAACTTGTGATTGGCTAAAACCGCGTCAAGGTAGCCTGTAATGGCGGTCGTTTCATAGATAAACGCTCCATCTACTTCAAAAGTTGGCACCTTACCAAACGGATTTTTGGCGAGATACTCTGGCGCCTGGTTTTCGCCGTTGAAGATATCGACGCTTTTGAGATCGTAGGCTGCGGCTGCTTCCTCTAACAGCAACCGGACGATGCGAACATAACACTCACAGGAGTACCGTAAACAGTAAGTTTTGGCATGGTTTGTAGATTCTTAGCTAGAAATTTGGACAGGACAAAGATTTGACTTATGCAAGAGATCTATTCCTTTAGGTCAGTTGACCTTAGAGCAGCAGCAGCCTGTAATTAAGGTGTATTTTCACTCACTCAATATAAATTTGTGAGCGAACTATTCGCTAACGAAGTTATAACTTGTTTCAATGATTTCTGTCAACTGGTTCGCGGACGAAATATAATGATGACAATCTGTTCAATTCGTTTGCGACCCGTAATTTTGTCAAATGCCCCCAGACTAGGTGAGCAACTGTGTTTTGCTCTATACGCTGCTTCCAATGTGCTGACTCGTGCTTATCGATCGCTTCTAGAACCCTTAGATCTCACCTATCCGCAGTTCGTGGTGATGATGGCATTGTGGGAAAAAGACGGCGTTAGCATTACTTATTTGGCAGCTTGTACAAAGCTGGGAATGCCAACTATGACGCCCTTACTCAAGCGGCTTGAAGAAAAAAAGCTGTTGGAGCGCAACGCTTCACCCGCAGACGATCGCCAAAAGTTAATTGTGCTAACGGCTGAAGGCGCAGCCCTAGCGGCTCAGGGGGAAACTGTCACGCGGGAGGCGTTTCGTCGGACTGGCTTGCAGCCGTCGGAGGCAAAGCGACTGCTTGATTTGTGCCAACAGATGATCGATCGCATGGAAACCCATGAGTTACTTTGAACTGCTTTAATTGAACTGCTTTAACTCTGGTTCGGTCTTTCACTAGATGCGATCGCATCTCTCCAACATCTATGATCAACCACCTATGATTAACCACCTATGATTAACCACCTATGATTAACCACCTATGATTAACAATGGAGTTTACGCTATGACGGGCGATCGCTATGACATTATTATCATCGGGACTGGAGCGGGTGGAGCAACGTTAGCCCATCGACTTGCACCGAGCGGTAAGAAAATTTTAATTCTTGAACGAGGCACGTTTTTACCCAAAGAGAAAGCGAATTGGGATGCGAAAGAGGTTTTTAAAGCAGAGCGCTACTTTAATGCTGGGCCCTGGCACGATCAAGAAGGCGAGGAACTGCGTCCTGCGGCGGGCTATTGGGTGGGCGGTAACACCAAGTTTTATGGCGGTGCCCTATTTCGGGCACGGGAAGAAGAGTTTGATCCCGTCATTCATAAAGGCGGCATTTCTCCTGCATGGAGCCTCAAATATGCCGATTTTGAACCCTACTATACTCAAGCCGAAAAGCTCTACAACGTCCACGGCAAGCGCGGACTTGATCCGACTGAGCCTTGGACAAACGAGGAGTATGCCTTTCCCGCTATTAGCCATGAACCTCGAATTCAGAAAGTGCATGACAACTTAAAAGCCAAAGGATTCCAGCCTTTCTACTTGCCGATGGCAATTAAGCTGAACGAAGCACAACAATTTTTGAGTGAGTGTATTCGCTGCGAAACGTGCGATGGGCATCCCTGTCTAGTTCATGCTAAGGCTGATGCCGAAGTAATTGGAGTCCGTCCAGCGATGCAATACCCTAACGTAACACTGCTGACTGAAGCTAAGGTACAACGGCTTCACACGAGCAATTCTGGGCGCGAAGTGACTGTGGTTGAGACTGATGTAGCAGGCGAAGTAAGACTGTTTCAGGGCGATATTATTATTGTTGCCTGTGGAGCAATTAATTCAGCAGCGTTGCTATTGCGATCGCGTAATGAGCAGCACCCTAATGGATTAGCCAATCACTCCGATCAGGTGGGGCGCAACTTCATGAAGCATAACTGCGGGGTTGTCGTGGGGCTGATGGAGGAAGAGAATCACACCGTGTTTCAGAAAACTTTGGGTGTGAACGATTTTTACTGGGGAGAGCCAGATTTTCCCTACCCGATGGGACAAGTGCAACTGTCGGGCAAAGTCAACAAGGATATGCTCATGAATGATGTACCCGTGGCCACTGGGAAAGATCTGTCTCCAGAAGACGCGGCAGCTCACTCAGTGGATTGGTGGCTCATGGGTGAAGATCTACCCGATCCGAATAACCGAGTCCATCTAAAGGAAGACAAAATTCACATCGACTACACCGAAAATAATACTGAGTCATTCGATCGCCTGGTTCATCGTTGGATCGAAGTTTTGAAGTCGCTCGAATTTGATAGAGGTTGGATGACAGAATCACGCTATTACCAAAGCAATTTTCCGCTGCGATGGGTGGCTCACCAGTGCGGAACCTGTCGCTTCGGCACTGACCCTGATACATCTGTTCTAAATATTGATTGCCGTACTCACGAAATCGACAATCTTTATGTTGTTGATGGGAGCTTTTTTCCTTCCAATATTGGCTCAAATCCAACCCTGACTATTATTGCAAATGCCCTGAGAGTCGCTGATCATTTGCTCGATCGCCTCAAACGAACTGTCTAAATTCCACAAAGTAAACACCATAAAGTAAACCATAGGTAACTCCGATGACTACAGAATTTCGTCCGACTGCTGAGCAAATTCCGGCACAAACGCTACCCTATCCTGCTAGCCAGGAAGACATGGTGCCACAACCCGATAGCGATTTGTCAAATTACAAGCCTGCTCAGAAGCTGCAAGGAAAAGTGGCGCTGATTACGGGTGGCGACTCGGGTATTGGTCGAGCAGTGGCGATCGCCTATGCTATGGAAGGAGCAGATGTCGCTATTCTTTATAACGTACACGATGACGATGCCAAGATTACCCAGTCCAAAGTAGAAGAAAAAGGGCAGCAGTGTCTGATGATTAAAGCCGATGTTCGTGACTCTGAGCAGTGTCGGCAAGCGGTTAAACAGACCGTAGAAAAATTTGGACATCTAAATATTTTAGTGAACAATGCGGCGTACCAGATGGTGCAGTTCAATTTAGAAGACCTGACTGATGAGCAGTTCCGTCTGACAATGGAAACCAATGTCTTTGGGTACTTTTATATGCTTAAAGCAGCGCTACCCCATCTGAAAGAGGGCGATGCTGTTATTAATACCAGCAGTATTTTGGGGCTGATCGGTAAAGAATTCCTGGTTGATTACTCTACTAGCAAAGGGGCAATCAATGCGTTCACAAAAGCTTTAGCGCAAAATCTTGCAGAGCGTAAAATTCGCGTCAATGCTGTGGCTCCTGGGCCTGTTTGGACGCCCAATATTCCCAGCACAATGACTGCAAAACAGGTCGATAATTTTGATGTTGACAATGCAATGAAACGGGCTGCCCAACCTGAAGAACTTGCACCGACTTACGTTTACTTTGCTTCCGAAGATAGCAGCTTTGTCACAGGCGCCATCTTGGAAGTTACGGGGGGGCAGGTCTCTAGCACTTAATTAAGATGCGACCGCTGCTATTACATCTGAGCAGCGATCGCATAATACTTCAATCTTTGTATAGAACCTGTATGACATCTTTTCCTTCGTTGTGGTATTGCTGAATTGCAGGATGAATCGCAAAATTCGCCCTCACCCTAGCCCTCCCAAAAGGAGAGGGAACATGAATTCTAGCTCCCTTCTCCTTGGGGAGAAGGGTTGGGGATGAGGGCAAATCCTCCCTGGGTTCAGCAACGCCCGTTGTTATCCCATCCGGAGATTAATCTCTGGGACAACAGAGCTAAGTCCATTTCAATCGACTGCAAACCTGGATTTGGAAAAGCTTTTAGTCCGTTAAAACGGACTTTGTTACACTAGCCCAGAATCTCAATTTCGGATGAGTCACTGGGTCGATCAACCCTTATTGAAGGGCGACTATCGAAGTGATTCAACAGATCTCAAGTGGGTTCTATATAGGGTGCTTTTACTGTTAAAGTCAGGAAGACCCGCATTCAGGACAGAACAATGAAAAGTAGTCAACCTAGTTGGCAAACAATTACGCTAGTCATCATCCTGACGATTGTGGCATTCATCGGACTCAACTCCTATGTCATCGTCAATCCAGGTGAAGCAGGCGTACTTAGTACCCTCGGAAAAGCCAGAGATGGCGTCCTGCTTGAAGGGGTTCACTTCAAGCCCCCCTTAGTATCGAACGTGGATATCTACGATCTCACGGTTCAAAAGTTTGAGGTGCCCGCCCAAAGCTCAACTAAAGATTTACAACAACTCACCGCTAGCTTCGCCATTAATTTTAGACTTGATCCGGTTCAAGTTGTGGCGATTCGACGCACTCAAGGAACCTTACAAAACATTGTCTCAAAAATCATTGCACCCCAAACTCAAGAATCATTCAAAGTTGCAGCCGCCCGACGTACTGTTGAAGAAGCCATCACCAAGCGTGATGAGCTGAAACAAGACTTTGATGAAGCTTTAGGAGAACGATTAGAGAAATACGGCATTATTGTGCTGGATACGAGTGTAGTAGATTTAAATTTCTCTCTGGAGTTTTCAAAAGCAGTCGAAGAAAAGCAAATTGCCGAGCAACGAGCGCAACGGGCTGTATATATTGCCCGAGAAGCTGAGCAAGAAGCTGAAGCCACCATTAACCGAGCGAAGGGACAAGCTGAAGCCCAACGGCTGCTCCGCGAAACCTTAACGGCTGAGTTATTGCAAAAGCAAGCCATTGAAAAATGGGATGGAAAGTTTCCACAGGTGTTAGGCGGCAATGGAGCGGTGCCATTTCTTAACCTGGATAACGGGCTAAAGTAAGAGTTGCGATCGCCCAAGCTCTTTAAAGGACGTTTGAGAAGTCGTCGATCGCCAGATTCAATAATGCCAGGTTTTCGTCTTATTGACGCTCTGGCTATTTTGTTTGTGTTGAAATGTAAGAGTGACAGTCTTGAGCGATCGCCCAAGCTTCTTGAGTATGAATCACCAAAACTCGCACCCTTGAATCTACTGTGGCGATGTCTTGATCGACAGGATGGCTTTCATTTTGCAGTTCGTCTAACTTCAGCCCTAAAAACTCAAATGCCTGACAAGCCAGGGAGCGGGCGATCGCAGAATTTTCTCCAACTCCAGCCGTAAAGACCAGAGCCTCTAATCCACCCAGGCTTGCCAGCATAGAACCGATGCAAGAGCGCAGTCGGTGGATGTAAATGTCTAGTGCCAATTTCGCCTGAGCATTACCAGCTTCAATGGCTAACATGACTTGGCGCAAATCTGCTGATACGCCTGAGATGCCTTTCAAGCCAGATTCTTTGTTAAGTTCCTGATCTAATTGATCAATGGTGTATCCTTCCTGCTGCATCAGGTAGACCAAAATACCCGGATCAACAGTGCCAGAGCGAGAACCCATCATCAGCCCTTCTAGAGGAGTAAAACCCATCGTCGTATCAATACAGTGTCCATTATGGACGGCTGAGAGTGAACAACCATTTCCTAAATGACAGATGATCAACCGCAGATTTTGTAAGTCGCGGTGCAGTAAATGAGCAGCTCGATGGGCACAATATTGATGGCTAATGCCATGAAAACCATAGCGACGAATGCCGCGCTCTACCCAGGCGTAAGGGCCCGGATAGATGGCAGCAGCGTCTGGTAGATCGCTATGAAAGGCAGTATCAAATACGGCAAACTGAGGAACTTCGCTACCCAAAATTTTCTCGACTGCTTCAATCCCTTCCAGGTTGGCAGGGTTGTGAGCAGGAGCTAATGTGGCGAGACGAGCGATCGCCGCCTTTACCACTCCATCGACTCTAGTGGTTTCGCAATAGTCCTGTCCACCATGCACCACCCGATGCCCTACTACATCAATCTCTGAGAGCTGCTTAAGAACGGCAGTTTTACCCTGCCAGAGCATTTCTAACAGATGTGTGATCACTTTCAGTCGAGATTGAATCGGGATTTCTTCTTTTAGCACCTTCCCTGTCGCCGTTTCGACTTTAATTTCTGCAAAGTCCTGATGGTGCAGCCAATCTACAGCGGCTTCCCAGAGCGGTTTTGGCGGTTCATCGGGAAGCCAATCGCCCACTATTTCGTAAAGACAACACTTCTGGCTGCTAGAACCTGCATTAAGTACCAGTATTTTCATACACTCTGTTGGCTAAACGGCTGCTAGTTGAGAGGAGAATATTTGAACAATCTTTACCAGGTACTTCAACCTTGAAGATCCCCTTAAATCCCCCTTATAGAAGGGGGATTTAAGGTTTAATGGTAAGAATTAAAGTATAATTCATACCAGGGTTCAGCAACGCTCTATTGACCTAAATTCACATCGGTTGTCTGACTGTACGCGGGTACTTCAACCTTCATTGCAGGAGCTTTCCAGATGTTCTGAAGATAGTCTTGTATGGAGCGATCGCTAGAGAAATAACCCATTCTTGCCACGTTTAAGATCGACATGCGAGTCCATTGATCCGTATCTCGATAGGCTTGACTGACCCGATCCTGGCACTCCACATAAGACTGATAGTCTGTCAGCAGCAGGTAATCATCTCGGTACAACAGCGAATCTAGTAATGGTTTGAACAGATTGAGATCGCCGTGGGAAAAGAAACCGGAGGAGAGGCGATCGATGACCAGTTTTAGTTCAGCATTGCTGTTGTAATTATCCCAGGGATTATATCCAGCCGCTTTTTTAGCAGCGACTTCGTCGGCAGTTAGCCCAAACAAGAAAAAGTTATCAGCCCCGACAGCGTCCCGAATTTCGACGTTGGCACCATCTAGCGTGCCAATGGTCAGGGCACCGTTCATCGAGAACTTCATGTTGCCCGTTCCAGAAGCTTCTTTGCCAGCGGTAGAAATTTGTTCAGAGAGATCGGCAGCGGGATAAACGCGCTGAGCAAACTTAACGTTGTAGTCTTTCAGGAACAAGACTTTGAGACGACCTCGCACATCTGGATCATGGTTGACTACATCGGCGATCGAGTTAATCAATTTAATGATTAGTTTCGCAGTGAAATAACCAGGAGCCGCTTTACCCCCAAACAGGAAGGTGCGCGGCGTAATATCCAGATTAGGATTTGCTTTAATGCGGTTGTAAAGCGTAATGATGAACAACGCATTTAGATGCTGTCGTTTGTACTCGTGAATGCGCTTTACCTGAATATCAAATAATGAATTGGGATCAAGTTCAATACTGTAATTTGTCCGCACATAATCTGCTAGGTCTTGTTTCACTGCTTGCTTTACCTGGCGGAACTCATTGCGAAAGTTCTCATCATGGATAAAATTTTCTAATTGTCGCAGTTCATTCAGGTTCTTGATCCAGCCTTCACCAATTTTATTCGTGATTAGGTTTGTCAGCCTGGGGTTGCTGAGTACCATAAACCGACGCGGTGTGACTCCATTAGTGACATTGGTAAACTTCTCTGGATACATCTCATAGAAGTCACGTAGGGTGGTCTGCTTTAACAATTCGCTATGCAGTGCGGCAACTCCATTAATGGTATGGCTGCCCACACAGGCAAGATATGCCATGCGAACATACCGTTCACCACTTTCATCAATAATAGACATCCGACGCAGGCGATCGAAATCATCGGGAAATTTGATTCGTACTTCATCTAGAAAACGGCGATTGATTTCGTAAATTAGTTCTAAATGACGGGGCAACAAGCTGCCAAACATCCCTAAAGACCAACGCTCTAATGCCTCTGGCAGTAGCGTGTGGTTGGTATAGGCGAGGGTTTTGGTGGTAATATTCCAGGCTTTTTCCCAATCAAACCCGTATTCATCTAAGAGCAGTCGCATTAGCTCAGCCACGGCGACGGTCGGATGAGTATCATTCAACTGGATTGCATAGTGTTCATGAAACCGTTCTAGAGCAAGATTTTGCATCTTCATCATGCGGATCATGTCTTGCAAAGAACAGGATACAAAAAAGTACTGTTGCTCTAACCGCAGTTGTTTACCTTGAGCAGAGTCGTCATTGGGGTAAAGAACTTTCGTGATATTTTCACATTCGTTCTTTTCGTGAACAGCGCCGAAGTAATCGCCTTTGTTGAATGCTTCAAAGTCAAAAGACTCTGGGGCTTCTGCTTTCCATAACCGTAAGGTATTAGCGGTATTGGTCTGAAAGCCTAAAATCGGCGTGTCGTAGGGAACTCCTTTAACCACTTTATAGGGAATCCAGCGGCTTCGGTAGCGACCCTGCTCATCAGTATAAGCTTCAGTTCGACCCCCGAGCTTGACTTCTAGTTCACCTTCAGGGCGGACGACTTCCCAAGGATTGCCGTAACGCAACCATTTGTCGGTAATTTCGACCTGCCAGCCATCTTTAATGTCTTGATCGAAAATGCCATATTCGTAGCGAATACCATAGCCGATCGCTGGAATCTCTAGCGTTGCCAAAGAGTCGATATAGCAAGCGGCTAACCGTCCTAGTCCGCCATTCCCTAATCCAGGTTCTTCTTCTTGTTCCAGTAGATCAGGTAAGCTAAGCCCCAATTCCTCGATCGCTTGCTTGACCACGTTATGAAGCCCTAGATTGATCAAGTTATTGCCCAAATGAGGCCCTAGCAAAAACTCAGCCGACAGGTAAGCAACCGTGCGGGGAGCTTTCTCAAGATAGGTCTGAGTCGTGTTCAGCCAACGATTGAGCAAGCGATCGCGCACGGTATACGCCAGCGCCATATAGTAATCATTTTGGGTGGAGATTCTTGGAAACTTCGCCTGAATATAAAACAGGTTATCTAGAAAGGCTCGCTTCAAGGTTTCGACGTTAATGCCGGTGCGATCGTCTTCGATTTGAATGTTGTTGGGAACAATGCTGACCATAATGACTTGGACTCCTGTTGATAATTATTTACGCGGGTTTTGATCTAGTATGGCAACTTCCAATCCACAACATCGGGGCGATCGATGCCATGTTCAAAGGCATAGGCGCGGCAAGAAATTTGCTCGTCCTTCAGCATTTCTTTAACGTGAGCACCCGCAACCTTAAGCTTGGAAATTCGATCAATCACATCCATTGCAATGCTAAAGCGATCGATTTGATTGCAGATTGCTAGATCCATTGGGGTGTTGATGCTGCCTTTTTCCTTGTAGCCCCGCACATGAATGTTGGCGTGATTGGTGTGGCGGTAAGCTAGGCGGTGAATTAACCAGGGATACCCGTGGAAGTTGAAAATAACGGGCTTATCTGACGTAAATAAACTCGTAGGATCAGAACAATTTGATCTCCCTAGAGATGGGAAGATAATGAGTTTGAGTAAGTGATACCTCTTAAATGTATATCTCAAGTTGCAAGTTTTGGCTAGGATAGTTTCCTAAAAGAGACGTGAATACGTTTCGATTAAGCTTAGTTTAAGAAAAAATAATCTAAAGGTAAAACACACTTAAAAGCTGGATAAATCAGCTTCAGGCAATATTCGAGAAGCCATCGTTGATCGCGTAGCCTGCTCGGGATCAAAACAGATTAAGAAATCTTTTTTGGTTGTTTTTAACTTATTTCAGCGATTTTCGTACCATTAGCCTAGTTTTCGGTCATAGACGAGACGTAAAGAAGTGAAGAGACTCTTGATACTTTTCAAATATATTTTCAATCACATTAAATAATTTGTGGTAAATAATTTGTCGAGAGGTATAGTTATATTTGTGCAATAATTCTAGCTAAATAAAGCTTCTATCTGAACAAAACTGAATTCTTTTTTGCTTAAAGTATTTTTATTAAAGTATTGGGTTATTTATAAAGGGTAGCAATGCTGAAATACTCATAAGATGCAGCTTCGTAAAGTGCAAAACAGACTGTCCTAATACTGTATTCCCTACGTCGAAAAACATGTCAAAAACTAAAGAAGTTAGTTCAACCATCAATCTAAACGACCCACAGTATTATTTCAATCGAGAGCTAAGTTGGTTGGAGTTCAACCGCCGGGTGTTACAGGAAGCGATCGCTCCCCGCACTCCCTTACTAGAACGCATAAAATTTGCGGCCATCTTCGCTTCTAACCTGGATGAGTTTTTTATGGTGCGAGTGGCAAGCCTACAACGACAGGTCGAAGCACAGGTCGCAACATTAACCGCAGATGGTCGAACCCCTCAACAACAATTGGATGAAATTGGTCAGCGGCTTCATCCGATGGTGGCTCAGGTGCAAAAGTTGTTTGAAACTGAGTTGCGCCCACAGTTGGCGGTCGAAGGAGTTCATGTGTTGAAATACACTGAACTCGATCAAGCTCAGCGCAGTTACCTCAAGCAACATTTTGAGAAGCGGGTGTTCCCTATTCTCACGCCCCTGGCAGTCGATCCTGCCCATCCGTTCCCGGTCATGTCGAACCTGAGTTTAAATCTGGCGGTTGTACTTAAGGATGCAGAGACGGGGGCGACTGGTTTCGCCCGCGTTAAGGTGCCTGATAGCTTACCTCGCTTTGTGCCCTTGCCCCCCGAAGTGCATCCTAAGAGCGATCGCCCAGTAGTGTGGGCAGGTGTCTCTTTAGATCAAGTTATTGCCGATAATCTGGATGCTTTGTTTCCGGGTATGACTATCCAGGAGCAACATTTATTTCGCATAACCCGCGATGCTGACCTAGATGTTCAGGAAGAAGAGGCAGATGATTTGGCAGAGGCGATCGCTCAAGAATTAGGAAAACGGCGGTTTGGTGGGTCAGTAGTTCGGTTTCAATTTGCCCCAACAATGTCGGAGTTTGTCAAGCAAGCCTTAATCAAGGGAATGGACGTTGATCCCAACGATCTTTATATGACCCAGGGCTGGTTAGGAATGCGGGATTTGATGTCCTTCATGGCATTATCCTTGCCGCACCTGAAAGATCAGCCCTGGACTCCTGTTGTGCCTAAACGTCTGCGTCATTTAACCGAAGTCTCAGCGTTGAGTGAAGGTTCAGGCAACGATATTTTCAACGTCATTCGTCAAGGCGATCTGCTGTTGCACCACCCTTACGAGTCGTTTGCTGCATCGGTGGAACAGTTTATTGAGCAGGCGGCTAATGATCCAGATGTGCAGGCGATTAAAATGACTCTTTACCGCACGTCTAGCGACTCGCCCCTGATCAAAGCCTTGATTACCGCTGCTCAGAATGGTAAACAGGTTGTTGCCCTAGTAGAAATCAAAGCTCGATTTGATGAAGCCAGCAATATCAACTGGGCAAGGGCTTTGGAAGAAGCGGGCGTACATGTTGTGTATGGGGTAATGGGTCTAAAGACGCACACGAAAGTCCTCCTGGTCATTCGGCAGGAAGGCGATGATCTGCGCTACTACGTTCATATTGGAACGGGTAATTACAATGCAAAGACTGCCAAGATTTACACTGATTTAGGGTTGTTGAGTTGCCGGGAAGAATTGGGCGATGACCTGATTGATTTGTTCAATTACCTGACAGGTTTCTCTAAACAAAAATCGTTTCGTAAGTTGTTGGTGGCTCCAGTCACACTCCGCGATCGCATGGTTGCCCTCATTCGTCGTGAAATCGAGCATTGCAAAGCGGGTAAACCGGGTCGGATTATTGCCAAAATGAATGCCCTGATTGACATCAGCATTATTAAAACGCTTTACGAAGCGTCTCAGGCTGGGGTACAAATTGACCTGATTGTGCGTGGCATGTGTTGCCTGCTACCTGGAATTCCAGGAGTCAGTGAAAATATTCGGGTCATCAGCATTGTGGGACGGTATCTAGAACACTCCCGCATTTTCCATTTTCATAATAATGGAAAGGAAGAGGTTTTCATCGGTAGTGCTGACTGGATGGAACGCAATCTTGACCGTCGAGTTGAAGCAGTCACCCCGGTTGAAGACCCCATCTGTAACAAGGAATTGAAGGAAATCCTAACTATTCTGCTAGCAGATAATTATCAAGCATGGGAACTCCAGTCTAATGGCTCTTACATTCAGCGTCAGCCTACCCGAGATCATCCAGAATACAGCGCCCAAAATATTTTGATGGAACGAAGCTTGAAGTAGCCATATAGATTGTTATCTGAAATGTTGAATTGTATAGCATTCCTCAATTCAATCTAGTACGGGTAGATTCCCCGCCGCTCTGCGGCGAAAACAACTGGCTTGCAATCCGAATCTAGAATTCGGGAGCAAATCTGCTTCCATACCCCGTCCGCTTGCGGCGGGGTCGCTTGATTTCGAGTGCAGGCAAGGGGCTTAGGCTCCTTGTCCAGAGCGTCAAGCACACCTCATTTGTCTGGGAATTACGGTAGTAAGCGATGAAGACTCTATTGCTTACTACCGTAATCTATAATCTTCGTTGTATTCCACTAGCTCTAGACCTGTATTATCAGGATCTTGAATATAAATGCGGTATTTTGTTTCTGGGGCATCTTCCACAAAATATTCAATTCCATTTGCTGCTAATACCGCTATCATCTTTTCACCATCTTCGATGACAAAACCAACGTGATCAATGTTGCCTGGTTCTAAGGGAATCGGTTTAGATTTATCACGACGCTCATAAAGTGACAGATAAAACTGATCGTTACCGAAGTGTATCCAGTTAAGATCATCTGCTTTCTCTTGAGCGCGGATATACCAATCTGGAAAGAGCGTTTGATAAAACCGCAATGTTGCTTCCAAGTTTTGACAAACCTTGTTAATATGCTCAATGCGATAAAAGTTCATGGAAACTCTCCATTATCTTCTTCAAATCATAATCATGGTGAGTGCGATTTAAGGTTAGAAGTAATATTGTTTAACAATGTCAGGTATCAAGGTGTGATTAGCGGATGACTGCAAAGTAACGAACCACGAGATTCTTACACTCGATCCCCCTAACCCCCCTTAAAAAAGAGGGGCTTGGGAACTTCAAAATCCACTTTTTTTAAGGGAGATTTAGGGGGGCTGCGAGGTTGAAGTGCTGGGTAAAGACTTGTCAGACCTCTTCTAAAAGTACCCTCATGGGTATTAGCATTCCTAAAAGAGTTCTGACATATTGATGATGTCTAGCATTAACAATATCTAAACTCAAAAACTGACCTATGGCTTTAATTAATGATGTTAAAAAGGTGTGCGATCGCCTTGCTCCTCTGGGGTGGCGTGATTTATTACTCGCGCATGGGTTAGATATTACTGCGACAGATTTAAAGCAGGAATTAACCAAAGATCTCCCCAATATTAACCGCCGACTGTCAGGATTTGAAGACTTCGCTGCCGAAGGAATGCGCGGAATTATGGCGGGTGATCCGGCTCTTAGCTTGCTCTTTCATGCCTTAGTCTCTCCTAACGTTGTTCAAGACGGTAATGGAGTTAACCTTAATGCGTTCCCGACCTTGGCAGAACAGGAGGTTATTGAAAACTATGTTTACGGGATACAGCCCCCCTCATTAGAAGATCTGAAGGCGCGCGCTCAGCAGGCGACTTTGGCGATCGTTGTCTTTTCTTCAGAATATCGTCCTGCCTCAGAAACAGTGCATCGTAGACACGCCGATCTATGTTTCTCTCGCACGGGTGTTGCGCGAGTCGGAACGGCTGAGCCGCTGTACGATAGCCAAAGGCGTGGATTTATTCCGACTCGTGAGGCAAGGGGTGAGGTCAATGCTTTTCATGTGTTACCCGCTCGCTATGGGGCATATATTGCGATTCAACAACAGGGCGATCGCACTCGATTTGGCCCGATGCGGTTTAAGGCAGCAGATAGTAATCAACGCTTTTGGGTACCGCTTCATAAGTTGTTCAACGGCACAGAATGTATTCGGGATCTTAACCTTCAGGTTACGCTCAAGAGCCGCCATGTGAATCAAAAACTGAAACGAATTCATCTCGCCCTACCGAACAGTGGTTGGAACGAACCCGATATCAGTAATTCACCCTTTATTTTTACCAATGGAATTATAGAATTTTCTACAAATCCTGAATTTGGCACAGGGCTGCTCATGCCCGTGGTTCATGAAAAATTGGTAGAAGCCGCAACCTACCAGGGGAAACCGCTTACCTTTAGAGTTGCTCCTGGCAGTGCAACCCTTTCTTCTAGTTTGAATATTCCAGCAGCCGGGCAAGGAGCCAGACGTGCCCCAGAATATGTTCATGCCCGCCACCGAATTTTGGAAAATGGTCAGGAGGAAAATCTCAACGATCGCGCGGATGTAGAATCCGCTGTACAGCTAGGGGGATATGCAGCTCGACATTACCTTGATTTTACGGGTGATGGTTGGGTCGAAGCCGAATGTCCGGCATTAGCAGTCGCTATTCCTCGACGTGTTCCAGCTTATTCCCTGGTAACGGCACCTGATTTCTTTGGCAACTGCGATCAGCGCGAGTTGCTAGAGTGGACAGAACAATCAGTTCCCACAGCCCTCAGAGCCAATCTTTGGCGCATTAAACCCGAAACCTTAGCTGATATGCGCATGGCTCCGAACCTGCAATTGCCAGGAGCTAACTTTCGCCCAGAAGATAAAACAGTTTCCGCCATTATTGCCCCACTGCGCAGCCGTTTAGGACAACAGATGCCTCTAAATGGAGGAGCAACCCAGCGCCATGCCTATTTGCCCGACGCCGCCGCTGGAGTTTTTGCCCCAGGGTGGGATGTTAGTTTTGACCTCAATGCCCAGAATGTGCAACACTTATCTTCTTACGGATTAGGTAGCCCCTTTCCAGAAGACGCCAAACTCTGTGCGGCTTTGAGTACGTTTTGGCCTGCCGCCGCGCCCGATGCCGCCCGCACTTTTCAACCTAATCCAGATTGGCCGACGGTCAGTCCATTGACTGATGACGAAATTGGTCAAACGGGAAATCTGCCCTGGGATGGCATTCCAGGGCCTCGTCGGGTAGTAAAGAATGGCAAAGAGATGGTGGAATATGCCGATTTTGACCATGTTGACTACGTTGAAAGTGCTTTGAATCAGCAGTTTTCGCTTGCTCTTACAAATCAGGTCGATGTGTTGGAGTATCAAAGCCGGGTGCTGTCGATGGCACGGGTTTATCAAGCTCTGAGCATTACGCCTAATGCCAGAGGGCAGTGGAGTGTGTTGTCTTTTCGCCAGATTCGCTCCACTGATCCGGAACTACAGCAGGCGCAAACGACAACGGGAACCTTGCTCCAAGGCAAGCTTTATCGATTTGAGATCTACCGACATGGCCCAGGCTTAGTCGATCCAGCTAATCCCCGCAAACACTTGGTGCCCATCCGGGAATCGGTAACGGTATTAGTTGCCCCGCTTACCATTTTATTGAAGCGAGGAAACGGAGCTTGGCAACGCAAAGAAGGATAGATTAATTTTGGCTCAATGAATCAAAATTTTCAATCTAAAAACCCAGATCTAAAACTATCAGTGAACAGGGCAGTGAATAAAACAACGAATTATGATGTTGTGGTTATTGGCAGTGGACCAGCGGGTGCTGCCGCCGCGATCGCCTCTGCCCAGTTGGGTCTACAGGTAATTTTACTAGAGGCTCAAGCGTTTCCGCGATCGCACCCTGGTGAAACGCTTCATCCTGGAGTGGAGCCACTGCTTCAGCAAATGGGTGTGCTCAATTCTGTTTTATCGGCTGGTTTTCTCCGCCATACTGGCAATTGGGTGCAGTGGGAAGGCGATCGCCAGTTTATGGCATTTGGTGAAGATGAGTCTGGAGCATGGCAGGGCTTTCAAGCGGTAAGAGCCGACTTTGATGCCCTTTTACTGACTCAAGCCCAAGCATTAGGCGTAACGGTACTTCATCCCTGTCGGGCTTTGGGTTTACTCACCGAGAATAATGGCAGAGTTGTGGGAGTGGAGACTACGCAAGGCAGGCTGCGATCGGCTGCAGTGATAGATGCGGCAGGCGGAAATCATTGGGGCGCTCGGCAATTGGGGTTAAGCATTCAATACCATGCGCCTCGTCTGACTGCTTATTATGGGTACGTTGCCGGAGATTGTCCGGCACGAGATGGCGCACCCGCGATCGCTGCTGATGAGCAAGGATGGACGTGGACTGCCAAAGTTCGCCATCAGCTTTATCAATGGACTAGATTATCGTTTGTCGATCAGCCGTCTCACCATTGGTTGCCGCCAGAGTTTGCTGAACTCACCATTCGTCAGCCCATGCGGGGAGCCGATGTCACTTGGCGCAGAGTGTCCCAACCTGCAGGAGAAGGCTATTTCCTGGTCGGAGATGCAGCAATAGTGCTTGATCCAACCTCTTCTCATGGTGTGCTGCGGGCATTAATGTCTGGCATGATGGCAGGCAATTTAATTGCCCAGTGTTTAAGAAATAACTGCATTGAGCAACAGGCAATTCAACATTATTGTGAATGGATTACTCAATGGTTTCAGCATGACTTGTATAAACTTAGGCAACTCTATAGGATGCTGCCGAATCCGCCAGAGTGGCTAGATCGCTATACTCTGGCGATCGATGATTCTTGAAAAGATTTAATATAGCGATCCTTAATGAGTTGTAAGAATTTTGTAGAGTGTGTTAGCGAAGCGTAACGCACCATAGAGCATTCAGTGCGTTACGCTTCGCTAACACACTCTACAGCGTCTCTCATGAATCAATTAGGACTGCTGTAGTAACCTGTCAATCTCTTGAACTAAGTAGGCAGGCTCATTTAAATATAAAATCTACGTAGGACGGGTTAGCAAAGCGTAACTCGTGCTGTCAATGGATTCGATGTGTTACGGCTACGCCCAACACATCCTACATTTAATTACACCTGTTTACTTACATTATAGAATCGAGACTGTACGCTCCGTCATTAGGAGTCTCGCAGAAATAACCTATCCGAATCTTTTCATGGCAGTAGCTTCTTGCAAGGCTTTTGCACTTTGAAAAGTACGAGTTATATAAGCGAGACTCCTTAGTTACCTGAGCGCATATCTTTGGAACCTTCCATAATTTTTCATAACATTCAATCTTTCCAAGTTCTTAACGATTTTGTTGTATGGTAAAAAGTGCCTAATAAATAGAAAATCTGTCTGCAAGTCAACGATCTTGTGACGCTTGAGTCAAAGCACAGTAAAATCTATTAATTAAATTCTCCAAAAAACTTATTTTTCATATTATTTTGGAATTTATATTAAGGTAATGGTATAAAAATCTGTAAAAAAGCCAAAAGCTCTCAGAATTTTAGTCACTTTTTGGTCAAGACGCATTTCTCCCCGTCTAGAAACTTTGATCGGTGCTATTGGTTTAGGAGGGTTGGCAATCTGCCTGCTTTTAGTCTGGGCATTGTCCAAGCTCTCTAGAGAAATATTGGAACGAGAAAGCTTTGCTTTCGATACTTCATTTTTACTCTGGTTCCATCAGCTTGCCAATCCCACGCTCGACAACTTGATGGTACCCATAACGCAATTGGGTAATCCTGTGTTCGTCATTCCAGTAGCGACTCTGACGCTAGGAATACTGGTAGGAAGTCGTCGAAAATCTGCTGCATTAATGTTTGCGATCGCTTGTCTAGGCGGTGTAATTCTTAATACCGGACTTAAGCTTGTCTTTACTAAACCCCGTCCTGAGCTTTGGCATCGGCTCATTGTCGAAACGTCTTACAGCTATCCTAGCGGTCATGCTTTGGGGTCAATGGTGTTGTACGGAATGATTGCCTATTTGCTGTCCCAGCGATACCCTAAGGAGTCTCGCAAAAATAACCTATCCAAATTTTTTCGTGAAATCAGCCTATTGCGAGGTTTTTGCACTTTAAAGAGTATGAGTTATAAAAGCGAGACTCCTAAGTTCTCTAGTATTATCTATGTTGCCGCCGCTGGGTTGATTTTAACGATCTGTTTCAGTCGGCTTTATTTAGGTGTTCACTGGCCTACAGATATTATGGCTGGACTTGGCATTGGGTTGCTGTGGTTAATAGTTTGCATTACGATGCTGAAATTGCAAAGCTTACGAAGAAAATCCCAAATGAGAATTAACTCTCGATAAATTGAATAAACTGTACCTTGGGTTCAGGGAAATTCTGATAGGCTAATGCAGCTATTTCAATCTGGCGGAGTTGCCCCAATGCTTTGCCACAGGGCATTCCGTATTTTGCCAGTATGCGATCGCTGGCAATATTTAAAGCGGTGTGCGATCGCATCACAAAATCTTCTAATTTATACTCGCTGTTGGGCGTGAAATAGTCTTTAACAATGAGTGAGGGCGAGTAACAAGTTTCTGGCTGACCATCGGGCCATTTGATCTGGAAGTGAATTTCGGGCATGGTGATTTGTAGGAAAACTACTGGGGATGAATGTCACAATAAAATCTTAGATGCATTTGGGCAGCAGTGATCCATGTGTAGTTTGATAAAACGGACTGGCTATGCTGAACTAGAGTCTGAGCAATAGTCGGTTGAACCACATCTAGCATGCCTTGGGCGATCGCATCTACAGAATTTGGCTCGACTAAGAGCGCCTGCGCATCGGTGAGAAATTCGGTAAACGGCGGTATGTTGGAGGTAAGGGATCTGCATTGAAATAAAGTCCCAATGGGATGCGTTAGCTTTCTAGCCCCCTAAATCCCCCAATTCTGGGGGACTTTGAAAGGCTCGGAAGCCCCCCAATTCTGGGGGATTTAGGGGGCGGATCGGGACGTTATTTCATTGCTACTCCTTAACAATAGGTAGACGAGTGGCGATCGCTTCTAGTACAACTAATCCCCAGCCTTCTTTAACTGAAGGGAAAACAAAGGCATCGGCACAATGATATAAAGCGGGCAAGTCAGCATCGGAAATGATGCCGGGTAGAATGAGAGATTTCTCAGAAACTTCTGCTTGCTCAACCTGATTAAAAAACTGCTCTCGGTAAGGAGAATAGTCAAAAAAGTATCGCCGCCTGCAATGATGAGTTGAGCGCTAGGGTAGGTCTTTAGAACCTGCGAGAACGCTGCTAATAATGCAATGGAGTTTTTGCGGGGTTCAATGCCGCCTACGGTCAGGTAAATAGGGCTACCGTTAAGATGAAGACATTGCTGAAGATGCGATTCTAACCCGCTTAGAGATCGAGAAAATCTGAGGATATCTACACCGTTGATGACGCGCTTGGCATGGACTTGATAATGCTGCCAAATCTGTTCTTGCCAGTATTGACTGACACAAAGGCATAAGTCAGGTAAACGAATCGAGCGATCCTGGCATTGTTGAAGATAGGGATGATTGTAGTCATCAATGTGGTGAATGGTGCGAATAAAGTAAGGAATGGGATGACGCATTTTTTGAGAAAAATCGCGCAAAATCGCTAATGCATTTGCGCTAATACAGTCCTGTGCATGATAATAATCGTAGGCTTCATCGCATTGCTCAAAATAATCGTAACTACTCAGCCTTCGGGATAGGAGACAAGGGAACGCCCATGAATATTTGAACAAGGGCATCCCAGATATTAACCCCTTGTTTTCTCAAGGTCGATAAATAACTCCGAATGCGGCAGAACATCGAGGCACCCTCTGGGGAACGAAAACAACCCGATACAGCACTTTCCATTTCTATGGAGTACAGTGAAATCCTGAAAGTCTTTGCCTAGCAAGGAATCTAGGCGTTTCAGGGTGTGCCATCAAGCCCAAAAGTGCTGTATCTTTTGCTTGAGTTTCATCATGCGCAAATCTCGTTCCGCCTGATTATTATCGAACGGCACCTGAAAATCATGGATAAACCTTAAGACCGCATCTTGCTGAGTCGCCAGTCGGTCTAATAAATTCTTGGCCGGACTTTGTTTGGGGCGACCTCGGGGTTTCGGTTGATCCACCGCGATCACCTCGGGTGGATTTGCTTGGAATCCGAGTTGGAGGATCTCGACATAGTGCTGCTCTAACTGGCTGATCTGGGATGGCTCTAACGCTTCTGCCCCCGATGCTTTCGCCTCCTCCACGAGGCGATTCATCTTTCCGAGTAACGTCCTCATCTGGTCTGCCCAATCCTGGTGGTAGCGTTCCGAAATGAAGGTTAACTCCCGCAGATGGTGGGCATTACAGAGACTATGGAAGCAAGCATACTGGGCATAACTCTTTAACCCATCATGGACACCTGTTCCGCCAAATTGTGGCAGGATGCCCATGTCATCCATCGCTAGCTGTCCCCGTTTGGGATGGACAAAATAGTAGGTCAGGCTTTCCGTGCAAGCTACATGCAGCCACCAAAGGGTTTTCTTGACCCGAAATCCCGTCTCATCAAAGTGAACCACATCGGACTGGAGCAAAGCCTACTGGATTTCAACTTCGGATGGGGCTAATGCCTCAAAACATCGCTGACGGACATTGTCCAAAGTGCCTTCTGAAACCTCAATGCCAAACACTTCCGACAACAATTGACAAACCCGTTGACTGGGAAGCAATTGCAGTTCCATCAAGTACACCATCAAACTTTGGAGATGGACGCCATATTGCACAGACTGCT